>WLWI01001580.1_pt1 | contig 19735 bp, 11 predicted proteins | sample 6701501 | NCBI WGS metagenome assembly WLWI01 (sample SAMN12718690, study PRJNA515312) | sponge metagenome | isolation source: marine sponge | host: Mycale hentscheli | place: New Zealand: South Island, Marlborough, Capsize Point | collected 2014-11-01
CCTGTGGTTTTTTCTATTCCCATAGACTTTTGTATTGAGTTTTGGAATAGCACTTTTTCTCCGGTTTTGGAGTTTACTGAGGGAATATTTTTAACCGCTTCGGCGCGAGCTTTCCAATGGTGCAAACACCGGATGCGTAGCTGCTTCCGTTCTAAAGTTATTCAAGTTTTTCTTGCGGCCAACTCAACTTGGACATACTATAGTATGTCTCCACGAAATATTCTTCTTATTTTATCTTATTTGCTAGTATGCTAATGAAATAACATTTACTTTCCCTGGAACAACAATATTTAAAGCTAAAACCTCATAAACAAGATAAACTATGTGGAAAGTAGGGATTGTTTAGCCTACCAAATGTAATTTTGGTAGAGTTGTCTAGTATAAAACTGTGCGGACCATTCAGTTATATGCATTGTTTGTGATGATAGTTTGTCTGACCATTTTAACCTATATTTCTTGGATTTGTATCATTTCTTCAAGTATTTCTAGAGGTAATTGCAGAAGGTAAGGTAACTATACTTTTATGCTAAAATCTCTTCTCAAAATTTCTTGCTTATTAATTACTATTTTGAAGTACGGCTGTAAAGATCTTTCAGCCTGCATTGTACTACTTTTGTAGTTGGAATCATAGTGAGTGTTATCACTTGACATTATTTATTATTATTTTATTACTTAAGTTCCTCAAAAATGAATTGCTGCTTTTCACCTCAAAATTGTTTTTACTTCATGTAGACATTGAGCTTACTACATTAGATTAATGTGTGTAATAGAGCACTAAAGGAGGGTTCTCAGTAATTTTAATTCTAGTATCTCAAATATAATTGTTGCTATAAAGTTATACTATTTTCTCTATATCAGAGCTCCTGATGGTAGCCTCCTGACTTGTAAAATGAAAAGGCTAACTTTTGGAGTACGCCCCTCTCCTTTCATAGCAACCTCTGTAATCAGACACCATGCTACTAACCATGAATCTCAGTTTCCCAAAGTAACAAAAGCTGTCAAACAGCAGTTCTACGTGGACGACTTCTTGTCAGGAGCGTCCACTGTTGAAGAAGCAGCAGAACTGAGGGAAGAGCTGTGTGACTTGCTAAAGCAGTGTGGCATGAATCTGAGAAAATGAAGAAGTAACTCCAAGCAACTCCTGTCAACAATTCCAGAAGAGCTCATTGAGAAAGAAGACCAGAAAGAGCTGCTACAGGACTAGTCTATCAAAGCCCTGAGTATCCATTGGGACACCTCTAGTGACAAACTGTTGATCACCACTCCAATTCCACACAAAGGTGAAATAACAAAGAGGGTGGTGGCCAAAATGGTACACTGCCTGAAAAGTGTCAATTGACAACCAAAACAAAATCGTAAATTAGTGTATAATGTGTTGATAACTAGTTTGTTAACCTCTACAGCCTTGTACATTTTTTGTTAACTCTAATTACCAATACAGTTTACGGATTTTGTTATGGTTGTAAATGGACACTTTTCACCCTGTGGTAGCTAGCGTTTATGACGTCATGGGTCTGGTGTCACCTTATCTAATCTCAGGGAAAATTATCTTACAAAAGCTTTGGGTGGAAAAAATATCTTGGGATGACAGTATTCCTGATGCAATATTACCTGTTTGGCAATGTTGGGTGGATGGCTTAGATAAGGTAAAGGGTCATCAAATTGCCAGGCATTGTGGTTGCCATGGCACTGTGATCAAACAAACTTTACATGGGTTCGCAGATGCTAGCCAGGTAGCCTATGGTGCTGTAGTATACCTAGTTTGTGTTTCTGCCACTGGTGATACCACTTCACACTTGCTTTGCTCAAAAGCAAGGGTGTGTCCTCTTAAAAAAAGGACCATACCTGAACTTGAGCTAGAGGCAGCTAAGCTTTTAGCTAAGCTGTTACACCATGTAGCCAATGTACTGAATGTGTCTCTAAATGATGCATACTTGTGGACTGACTCTAGCATTGTACTTGCATGGCTTACTCAACCGCTTGCCAAGCTGAAAACCTTTGTTTGTAACAGGGTGGCTGTGGAGCCCAGCAGCTCCTCCCCAACATCTTCCGCACAGGAGAAGAGGCGTGAAGAACAAGAACAACAGAACAATAGAGTAGCGTGTGCAATGTGCCGTGTGCAATGTATGAGTTCGTGTGTAGTACCGTGTGCAAATGGGACTAGCTAATTAGAGTAGCTAGATAGTATTTACAGTTGTGCGCAGTTCTGTTTTGTTCAGTCTTGGTTCTGTATCAGTCATCACATCACGTTCTGTTTGTTTATGTTTTAAGATTAAGTTTAAAAGCTTCACTCTTTGAACTTCTGGGGAAAGGCTAACTAACTGGGGTGGACTGCTGCTGAGACTCTGGTGGCAGCGGGGACTATCATTGACTTAGGGAGCTGTTCTAATAGACATCTTACTTGGGCGTCCTACAGTGGCTTTTATTAGAGAGCTGCTGCCACAGTGCAGTTGGAGACATGTCCCTACAGAACATAACCCTGCTGATATGTGCAGTAGAGGTGTAAGTGCTCAGGCCTTAACTAATTCACGCCTATGGTGGGAAGGTCCTGTATGGCTAAAGTTACCTCCTAGTCAATGGCCTGAGTTGCCTAGCAACAAACCCCTCCCTCAATCACTGCCTGGATTGACAGCCTGACTTTTGTACATTCAACAGACGTTGTGCTTCCCTAAAGAACTTGAATTGGGAAAGCAAGGCAAGCCAGTTAGTGCTGGCCCTTTGAGGGGGCTGAAGGTTGAGTACATCAACCACGCCTTGTTAGTAAGTGGCAGAGTGGGAGAGAGGATGATGTACCCATTATCCCTAGAGTGTAAGCTGACTCAGCTTTTGGTAGCCACTGAACACAGAAAGAATCACCCTGGGGTATTAGTGTTAATTTCCGTAAGCAATATTACATCACTGGTTTGAAATCTTTTCTGAAAAAGATACAAAGGAGATGTCCACAATGTCAAAGAGCTAATGCAGTGTCTATGACAGCAAATGGGTGATTTGCCAGATGCAAGAAAGTTGCTGACACCACCTTTTACCCATACAGGAGTAGACTTTGCTGGTCCCCTGACTTTAAGGGAGGGAGCCACTAGTATGGTTTGTAGGTGTGTGTCAACAAAACTTGCAGACACTTTTTGGCATGAATATAATAGGATGTCTGGAGAGTACCCATCAAAGAGCAGAATCATGGCTTCCTGACCTGTGATCTGAATAATTTCAAGAATATATTACCAGATCCAAGCATATGGTGCACTAGTAATAGATTAAAAAGTACTCACCCGAGAAGGGACAAGTTCGTTGTTTATACAAACTCATTGAAAACTTCAAACGTGACCGATTGCACCGACCCACGTGACAAAATTCTGGGCTCGCCTAGAGCAGGAAAGATGTGTTAATTTTTATATTATTCCCATTGACTTTTGTATTCAGTCTTGGAATAGCACTTTCCCTCCGGTTTTAGAGTTTGCTGAGGGTATATTTTTAACCGCTTCAGCGTGATGCAAACCCCGGATGCGTAGCTGCTTCCGTTCTAAAGTTATTCAAGTTCTTCTTGCGGCCAACTAAACTTCGACATACTATAGTACTCTACTGGGCGAGAGGGAATGTATGAGTTAACCTCTACTGGGAGAAAGGGAATGTCTGGGTTAACTTCTTTTCTCCTATTTTGTGGACTTCTTCTTTTACTTCCCTCTGTAAGAAGTCAAGGTAAGGTTGGAACTAATGTTACATTGTAAAGTGATAGCTATGACCTAACCTAACAAGGAAAGTCACTAGCTAAATGGTAAGTTGCAGAATAACTATAAGTAACCTTAAAACATGATTCAGACACTCAAATATTCCAAGTGGTCTCTTTTTGATACTCTTACTAGTATAGTCAACCATTTGGGAATGATTAATACCTATTCTCACATATGACACATAACCTAGTCACCTGAGTGTCATTTCTACACATTATTAATGTTTTACTTACTTATAGTACAATAGAAGAGACTAGGACAGCAGCATATAATTTTTTTCTAATTACACGATGTTTACAGTGATGACAACAGTAAAAATGTGTTTTGGCTGTTTAAATTAAATATTAATAACACTGATAATTGATCAATAATGTGAATCTTGTGAACACTTACTATAAGCTGGAAGTACACCTAGAATTTGAGTCTAATTAATACATTATGCGACTTAATTCTGCATCTTTACTAGCTGTCTGTTCTCTTCATCGTGTTTACTCAAGTTGTGCTTATATAGTCTTTTTATAATTTAGCTGACAAGTATTATTGCCACATGATTGAATAAGTTTAAGTGAAGTAATGTATTCACTTGATTAAATAATTTTTTGAGGTGAAGTTATATACAAAACAGTTGTTCTCGTAACTAAGTATTAAATAATATTAAAAAATAATAGATTACTGACATTGCTGAAGTTGTAAAGAGAGACATTTGGAAAAATATTTTCTGGCATTCTTTATTTTACAAATTTGCAGAGTTGTCCATTACAATTGGATTAAGAACACTCAATAATGGAGATTCTGTAAATATTACTGATAATATAGTCCAGGTAACCCTTCTCGTACTGATCCTGGAAATACACTAATATGTGACACTACTAATGTCAATGTGGAGTGTTGCAGACATGTAGAGAGTGGAATGGGAGCTATAGGGAACTGGTACACTCCCTCATGTTCTGCTGTGATTACCTTAAGCAATTTAGGACAGACTACAGACACATTTTACAGAGTAGTGTATGCACAACGATTTACTGTTATGCAAAAGGAAAGTGTAGAAGTCCACAAAGAAAAGAGCAAACAATTGGGATTTACCATTACTTGTGGTACCAGCTAAAGTTCAATTTCTGACAATCTCACATTTGCTATGGGGTTTAGATAGCATGCACAACTTATTCACCTTCAAGTTGTTGAATTCTATGCTATAGAATTGTGTGCTATAAAAAAATCATTCAGGCAGATCCAATCTCATAGGTAACCATTATGGTACATGGAAACACTGTCTTCATAATAGAAGAAGTTAAACTGGCCAGAAACACTCACACTATACATTATCAAAGCGAAACTTCACTTCTTTCAACTCAGCATAAAACAAACTACACCACTGGCAGCAAGAAATTATTTGCTCACGTGATTATGACATGACTAGGGGGCATTATTCACAAAAATAAAAATAGGTACCTATATGTAGCTGAAAGGTTTATGTTTTCTCAACAATTAGCCCGAAGCTTAAAAAAAAGTAGCACAATGAATGGTCCTAAATCTTCGTTCTGAGTAACTTCATAACTAAATCAACGGTTAATTGTCAGCAATTGTAATACAAACATAGAGTGCATTGAATGGTTACTCTAACAGCAAGTAAGCTATACAGTAGAACCTCTCTTATCCGGGCACCTTGGTTTCAAGGGGTGCCCGTATCTCAGATTTGCCCATATCTCAGAATGCATTCAAAATAGTGCTGCCAGCTGAACTGCCCATCCAAAAGCAGCTGTCAAATTTGCTATTTGGGATACTTTACCTAACCACAAGGTACATAGCAGCTGCCCGGTAGAGGGAGGTGCCCGTAACTTGGGAGTCCGGATAAGGGAGGTTCTACTGTATATATAATAATATACATGTATATTTTTACTCAAAATATTTACTAATTGTGGCAGAGTATATTAAATGTAAATACAAACAATGAATACACACAACTAAAAACAAAATATGTTTTAATATACTTAACTTATAAAGTGCTTCTGTCATGCAATGTATTTATAGTTCCAAGTGGCACAGTTCATGGAATATTACTGGAAGATAACAACTTTACTAGTATCACTATTTCATGGCAGCCAGTGGATTGTCTACAACAAAATTCTCCAATTCTAAGCTACATAATTCGTTATACAGAAACTTCTATTACTACAGGACCACTAACAACTACTGACACATCATTTGTAGCTACTTCATTATTCCCTGGCACTTCGTACACATTTCAAATAGCAGCTGTTAACAGAGAGGGTGACTGGTGGCCATATCCACAATTCATAGCATCAACTCATTCATCTATAGGTATGATAATATTGAAATCATACACTTAAATAATTATTTAATTTTTTTACTTAGGAGTTATATTACTAAAAGGTCATTATTTTTCTAATAACAGTATTATAAGTATCAACGATATTGGAGAATATAGTGAAGCACTGTACTGTTTCACTGACGAGTCTCAATGCTGTAGGAGACAAGATAAATTTCTCCGAGGCATTAGAGATTGGTACTTTCCTGATGGAAGTAGAATGATGAGTAGAATGAACAATACTATATCTAGAACTAGAGGACCTCGATCAGTCATACTGCATCGTGACAATGTACTTGCACCAACTGGGATATACAGATGTCAAATATATGATAAGAATACTTATATAGGAGTCTACTCTAATAGTGAAGGTAGTAAAATGTTGTTATATAATTCTATCTTTCTCTGTTAATTTGTGTTGAAAGTATATCGAAATCTAAAATGGTACTAATATAGCTAATAATTTTCCTAATTTCGACAAATAGTTTATGTGGACATTTATTAGTTTGTGTGAAAGTAATGTCAACAAAGTTTTTGATGTGTTAATTAGCAATAATACAGCATATTATTTTAGTGGCATATAATATGCACAATGTTCACTACATGTACATTAGTGACTTAAAGTAGCTATACATATAATATTAACAGGTTGTTAGGTCTACAACTTATTTGTTTAGACTTGTTAGGAGTCACTAATAGAAAAATTGAACAAATGGGAAACATCCTGACTAATCAATCAACAAATTATTGACAATTGCATAATCAAATATTGTACATTTTTCATGATTACTCTGTTCTTTAGTATGCAAGTGTACATATCAACTATGCTTATAGAGAAGTACATTAAAGTTTTTCAGTCCCCACTGGGTTAGCCAAGATTAGTGCAGCCAGTAGGTAATGAGTCCAGGACTTCAGTGTTAACTTGTTGGATTGTTGCTTGATGTGTTACTGATATAGGAGGTCAACTTTTCTTCACTGACAAGACTTCTTATCCATCTTACCATCCACACGTTCATTATTGTGGAGTAATCTAACCAGCTGGATACTTAAGCAATATTTTTGTACTTAAATAACTATGCCTGCAAACTAAAACTATAAGGAAATTGCACTGTAAATGCTTATTTATTATCTGTATGCAGTGCTTGTGAATAATTGTATTGTTGATACTAAATAATTTTTCATCTATTTAATAAGGATTACCTGCAATACAGTCTCTATCATACAACACTACAACTGGTGTTATGACTTGTATATCTACTGGAGGTCCTGTCACTAATCTAACTTGGAATAGAAGAGGAGGATCTTACTCACAGAGTAAAATAATAGTGGATACTGTCAGTGCTACTTACCACAACCTTCTATACATATCTAGTAATACACTCTCAGATTACACTGGGATCTTCACCTGCAGTGTTTGTAATAGCAGAGGCAGTGAATCGAGGTCTACTGATAATATTAAATGTAAGAATTTCACCTTACTATAAAATATTTAAACTAACTTACTTTTACACATTATTATAGCTATAGGTCTTGCTGGAAATACTAATACATATATCATTGGATCAACTGCAAGTGTAATTTGCTTTAGCAACCTTACTTTAGTTTTTATTCGATGGCACACTGCATCTGATAATGTTTCATTTTCTACAGAACAATTAAAAGACAATGAATTGCGCTTAATTTTAAGTGAACCAATATCTGAACATTTTCATGGCACAATGTTTACTTGTGAAGTAATAAGTCAGTTGTCACAAAATCATACTGGAACTACTTCTACTTCTTTCACCATACGAACATTAAAAGAAAGTAAGTTTTACTAGTGTATATGTATATAAATAAGTTAGAATCTGGTCCAGTGTCAGAGTTAGTAATATCACATATCAATGAATCTAGTGGACAAATATCTTGGATGCCTCCGGTAATACTTAATGGAGTTATAATAATAGCAACTTTTTCTTGTTCTAACAGTCAATATTGTTAATTAAAGTTAACCCAGAATATTGGCTGTTCGATGGAGAAAATTTTACTATCATTGTAATTAGTCCAGCCAAGAATGACTAATGGAGTTATTACAGCCCATTATTTATTTATTATAATTAACAGTTTTAACAGTATCTGAGAATATTTTCAAATAATTGGCTAACAAAATAAAAACCAAACAATTTATCAAGTTAATGCTAAGAAATTTGTATGCATATTAATAATGCACATGATGAAAAGTAAATATTCAATGTAATGGTTTCATTTTATCAATCATTTTCATGAAAGGGCTCACTTTGAATTATCCATGACTAGATTGTGTCATTACCTATGAACAAACTAGGACTTTAAAAGTATAATATAAACGATTTTCAGGCTAATTTAAATTATTTGTTATGACATAATGATATCTGCACTGTTAAAAATAGGGAGTTTAAAGCATCATATTGTCTCCATAGTCAATCACTACTGAAATATATTTTTAAAGAAGAATCTAGAGGATATGAGCTATTAATTATTTATGCTCATTTGGTATAAACTGTATTGGTGTGGAAGTTATAAGGGCTCAAAGTGGGGAGTCCAGACAGCGCCTCCTGATAAACACCTCGTGAGGTGTTATTTTAATACCCCATTTTAACAGAATGGTAAATTGTACCTCATGTTGTCACCCATCCGTAATCCATTCATCATAATGTTACCTTCATTATTTAAGATTGAAATGATTAATCTTAGAACATTCAATATACATTCATATGACACTATTGCACACACAACAGTTGTAGGTATATTTCTTTATATTTTAGCATCAACTCTGTTGTGCTTGGGGTTTGTTAATTTATACCTAAGTTATTTAGTGCCTAGGCAGAACGTTTTATGAAACAAAAAAGCCATACTGTGCTGATATAAATTATGTTGTAGAATCAGACAAGGTTTCTGGAGTGATTGTTGGTACTGCAGTGATGTCAACAGCAGCTGGAATTATTGTTATCTCTCTAACTGTGTTTGTCCTTGTATTGCTAGTGTACAAAATGAGAACTATATCGTGAGTTTCTTGTTATGACAAAAGTATTCTTTATAAGGAATTAGCTATTATTAGAAAGCACTTTGATGTTATTTTGAGATGTTATTATAACATAAAAAACTAAAACACAATTTAGTAGTTGTCAAGGTCAATGGTTCAAGTAATACTGAACATTTGTTTTTTGTGGACTAGCCAGCTCGATTTACTAAGCTTAAGAAGGGATCAAAACTAAAGTAATTAGTTTGTTTTGATTTCTCTAGTAAAGTAGGTTTTCGTTAACTAAAATTTTTTTTCTAGATATCTTCCTAACATAATACTGTTGAAACCAGTGAATCAAGAAATTTCTAGTTAACTGCGATTGATTTATTGATGATTTTAATCTGATTTCTTTTACAGATTACCAGGTGGAATGTACTTATAAAATAGAACAAGTTAAAAAACAACTATGCTAAAATTTTAAGTATATAAAGTAACTTCAGCCAAAAAAAAGACATTTGCAACAAATTGTATGATATCGTGAAGTTCCATTAAAAATATGAACAAGTTAGTTTAAAAAACCATGCTAAACTTTTTAGTATTATATACTGTACTTTCAGCCAAAAATAAGTTTTGCAACAAATTGTGTTGTATCATGTAGTTCCATTAAAATATTTTTATTATTTCATTTCAAAAAAATTGAAGCTGTTGCTTAATACAACAAAATTAGTATTGAAGATTATGATAATGTATTGTTGAATTTTCTGTACAAATAGTTCCAGCAAAAGTGATACCAAAGAAGATCATAATTATGAAGAAATAAACAATGTTAATAAAAGTGTTGAACCCAAGCCTGAAGAGATGGCGATGACAAGCTGTGCAGCATATGGTGAAAGTACTACCAGCAAATCAATGATGGAAGACAACTATCTACCTGGAGACTACGAAACCGTTGCTGTATATAACAATTGACTTTAAGTATTTATTCAGTTCTTGCCATTATGTATTATATCTGTACCAAGTACCTACTGTCGATTTTTCTTTTTTGTTTTAATTCAACAATGCTAAAAGAACAATATAGCTAGAATGGAAGAGTAAGACAGATAAAAAACATAATGTCACTATGTATATAATAATAAGCTAGTGTGTCAGTAACGACGACGACGACTGACAACGGTGTGTGTATGGTCGTGAATAATTCATGAGCTTTGTACGGTATGGAACACACCGTCATCTCATCGTAGGTAAAGTGTCGTCACATTCAGTAGAAAGTGTTGGTTATTTCTAAAAGTTGGTGCAATAGACTATGGAAGGCGGCGTAAGTATCAATAAGGAAGGCTTAAGTAAGGGGAGTTAAAAGGTTATTATATAAAAAAAGTTGTATTAATTTGCAGAGTTTTTTTAGCTATTTTCTCTAGTAGTATTTTAATTCAGCTAAAAAAAGTTGCTAAAGTAAACATTTGTATTCTGTTTAAATAATGCTCAACTTACTAAAATGAAATTAATTTAAAAAATAAATAACAAAGAAAAACATTTAGATAGTGATAGCCAGACTTTGCCATAGGACCTGCATTATCTGTGTTTTCACATCCAATATTCTAACCAATTTAGTATGCATAAAATGACTTATCTGGCATATAAAGTATAATATACAATTGAACATTCAGAAAGCTTAATATAACAAGATATATATACATTATACATTATATATAATATGTAACTTGTTACCTTACATGCTATGTAATCAATATGATAATTTATAATAACAGGATACGTAAATCAATACGTTGAAAATAATCAAACAAAATATATTTTATTTATTTAAATGCTAGCTATATATAAAATATTTAATGAATTTTTTTTACTTAAAATATTTCAATATTTTAGAGTACCTATTGTAAGTGATTGTCAGTCTTAGTTAGGTTATGCTACTGCAGTCGGTAAGCATTACTGTATCATGCTCAATATTGTCCAGTAAGTCAATAATATTAGCCAGCTTAAAAAAGGTATTGAGTTTTAGGCAACTAGCCATAGCTATTATTCAAGCCAATGGGTGTGTATTGGTGATGAGCGGGCGTAAATTCACTCACGGACGACGACTCTCTAGTTACCAGCAAGATGGGAGCTGCTATGAAGGAGCAACTCGTGAAGAATTCCGTTATTGACAAAGTCTCCAGTTACAAATATTACTTTTTAGAACAGCCAAGAATGATATTTATATTGTCTGTTTATATAGAGAGTGAGATGTGCTAGCTAATGTATAGATAGTGATAGAATGTATGCATTATTGTAACTATGAATGAAACACTAAAAGGTTACTATGGAAATGTTTGTTGTTTCTGGGTGCCCGACTTGCTGTCTCCAGTTATAGAGGTAAGGGGGAGGGGCTGCCTGCAGCAGAGGTTCCGACACAGCCATTGTTCAGGGAGCTACCTGAACAGGTGATGTACATGATTTACACTTTGTCCTTTTTCCTTTTTCTAGTGTCACACCCTATTCTTTTTCAAGCAAGTAATCCTAATATTGTCTTTCAATGACACAGTTTTGGCACCTCAACTATATAAAAATTTATGTGATATGAAATGATCATTCTTTTGCTATGGAAAATAGGGAATCTAAAACTATTTCAATGATTTATACATTAATAGTACTACAATCAGTGATTTAGATGAAACTCCTGCATACTCAGTACAAATATCAGCAAACAATGGAGCTGGAAGGGGACCTTTAAGCATGTCTATATCAGTGGCACAATTTGGTATGAAACATAGTCTTATCAAAAACTGTGACTGAAATTTATAAAATTATGCTAGCAATGTAGGAAATAAATGTGATTATACTCTTTCAAAACAATACTAAGCTTAGCTTGAGGCAGACTTAAAAACAAAAACTATTATTAACTTGTGAATCACCAAAGCCCCAGGCAGACTAACAAAGCCACTTAATATGGTGTTCTTTATGCTAACAATAAAAAATATGAATGTTATAATTTATTACAATAAAAATAATATCCATGTTTATAAATTTAAAATAATCATACATAATTATAGCTTAAGCATATCGATAGCTTAAAATTAATAGCAACCTTTTCTGTGTATACAATTTTGTTGCAGTATTGTAGCTTTAAGCAACTAATAAACTAAAATTTAAATTCATTTGGCACACTTATTTCAGATTTATTTTTCTTAGGAATATGAAGTTAACTTAGCTCGCTAAATATAAAAAACGGTTGCATTGAAAAAAGTAAGAAATTATATAGAAATTAGCAAAAGTTAACTTCATCTTTTAATTTATCATCCAGACTTTTATGTACATAGAGAATAATGAATAATTACAATTGCTTATTAAACAAACAAAATGATTGTTTCTAACTGTTTATGTGCATATTAGTTACATTTATCATGTTCTATCAATAGATCACACAACCACAGTGATGACTAACGTTGCTGAGACTATACCCTTAGGAGTTGTGGTAGGTTCTGTACTGCTGAATGTGGTCCTCATCATAGGAGCAATATCTGCTGGAATACTTATTGTGTATAAAATTAAAACTTCCAGGTAAACGTCAGTAGTATTCAGTTATTTAAACCTTGGTGGCATTAATGTCGTCACAAACAAAAGCTGATTGTATGCTGTTACAATTAATTTCAAGGGTCACACATACTAAGTAGGTCTATGTATAAGTTAGATTTAGGAGTTAACTGACTTCTTCCACTTTTCATATTAGCCAGATAAAAACGAAAGTGTCATTTCTGGCTTGGACAAGCATGAATAGATTCAAACAATTTTCCAGTACTCTTCACACCATTCTAGTACATAATGGATCATTTCCCCTCACTGTAATGTGCCTGGAACAATAATTGTCACCAATTTTCTTAGGTCAGTCCATTACTGCAGATTATACAACAAATAATCCTCCATTTTGTTTTACTTTAAATCAGTGCTTAAGGGAACACTAGACTCTTAAAAAGTAAGTATGGTTATAGGGCTGAATATAACAGTAGGAATCATCAATATTTTGATAGTAGACATAGCAGTAGGTGCAACTAGTCAATATAGAAAAAGAATCCGAATTTACCTACAAAGCGAAACCTAAGAGTAAGACAAAAATTTATGCTTGAAAAATTGCAATGACATGCTGCAAAAATAGCAACGACAACGTTTCTTTAATTTGTAGTGAGTTGTATAATAGTGGAGCATATTTTGCGTTAAAGTTATGTCAAGCAAATAGCTATACACAAAAGTTCAATAAAAAGTACAATAATTATTGTAACACTTGCATGATGAGGTATAAATAATAGCCTAGAATATTTATGCTAAGATTTTAACCGGCTTGACTCACCATAACAACCAAAGATGTATTTATTAGCACTATTCTCGAGAGAAGTTATATTTATCATGAATATAATGTTCAAAACCTGTCTGCATTGACAGAAGTTCAGTTTATTCACAACCACCTGTGTATCACAAATACGAGACTGACATATCCAATTAAACTCAAAACTGGGCTAAGTGTTGCAGCCTTGTTTGTATGTACTATTTATAAAAATTTAAAGCCAAACTAGGGTTATAATTAATTAAGCTCACTCAAGTCAAAATGTGTTGATAAGTTAAGCAATGGAATTAAATTATGAATTTTCATATAATTGGAATACAATAAGTTTTAGTATTATGTATGTCCATGTGACATTGTATTGTTATAATTATTAGTTAATACATTGATAGGGGGAAAAATGCAGCCAAAGATGTAAATAATACTAGCAGAGAATATGAAGAGATTGACACTAGTATACCAAGAAAGTCACTCAAAAGCATTGAAAATTATGAAGAAATGACCATGAGTAATTGTGTGGCTTATGGCGAAATCAGTGCATCAAAAATTGAAGAAACTCAAATAGTTTTAGAAAGTAATCTTTATGAAATTGTTCAGTGAAACTTAAAATTTTTTAATACATTTTATAACTATTATTTGCACACACTTTTATAAGTCATGTTTTTAACAACACATTAATTTCTTACTTTGTAATTCATAATATTTGATTTTTATCATACAGAACTAACTAAACTCATCACTTTATCTTTTATACAGCCTGCTTGCAAATAACTTTTGGACATGGTAAATTGTAAATTTTTTCGCTCTAAGAAACAATATTCACATGAGAAATTGTAAATCACATTAGGTCTACCTAGATGAATAACTTTTGCATCACTAAATTATTACTTTAAAATAACACTTGTGCTATATAACTTGGATTATTGGGCAAACATGATTATAGGCACACAGGAATATAACCTTTCAAATAATAATTTCACAGATCTTGTCCAGTATGTTGCTAAATATAAACTTTAACACTAGGTGTCTCTTCGGTTAGAACAGAGTTTATCACTTACAGTAGTTACACACGTTCCTGAATTCCAACACAAATCTTCGGCGTAGGAATGGTATTAGCCTGGCCACTACACTTTTATTAGAAATGATCCAAATCTGTTTAATCACTCTTATGTTTGCGCCATTTTTTCTTTTCTTTTTTTGGGGGGGGCAGCCAGTAACTAAAATGTCGGGAAGAAAATTAATTCCTTAATTATGAATTACAAAGATTTTAAGAAGTTTTCACCTAAGACAGATGGCCTTGCAGCAATGATAATAATCTCGCATAGCCAATAGAATTGGTAAAGGGTTTTGTTATGCGAGACTAAGATGATAGAGCTATCTCCATCATTACCAGCCATTAAGACTATAAAGCTTCAATGAGTATTATTAATTCTGTTTAACTCACCTAAGGGGTAATTTAGCTGGAATGATAGAATGGTCAAATATGATATCTATATGACTCTAGTGTGAGTTCTACAAGGAATCAGTTTTTACGATGCTTAAAGATTTTACCTTCGACTACATTCACTGAAACAAAATGTCTATTTAAACTTGTTAAGATAAAAGTCTTTTTTTAAGATTCTGTCAAACTTAAAATTCTTCATTGATAAAGTATGCTTAGCTAATGGGTATGATTGAAATAGTATTTATCATGCTTTCATCAATTTACATCACTTATGTCAATGTATAGGTGAAGCAACTAGAATGCTTTAACAAAGAGTGAAAGAACACCAGGACACTCCCAAGTGGGTTGATCATCCCATTAAATGGGAATAGGTAATGTAATAGTCGTTATTGCCATTAAAAATTAATCTATGACAAGCTCTGTCGTATGAAGTTTGCTAAGAGTACTCAAAAGTAATCTATAATGCATCATAACTAACAGAGAATATAAAAAAGTAAAACATTTGTTGTAACAAGTAGTCAATTACTTTTGACTTTTATGTGTGGCAACAATACAGACTTTCTAATTATAACTACTCTTAAGGAGATGATATAAAGGTCATCATTTAGAATGCTAAAGCCACCTACTATTGTTCTAACAAATTTTTCTTGTAATAAGTATGATTTTTGCTATTATGTTTAAAAACACTGCACACGAGTAAATGATTGTGGTTTTCTATGAGACTACTATGTTAATTTAATTATCAAGGTTTATAGGATCCCTCTTAATACAGTCAATGTTATACAACACTACAACTAGTGTTGTGACTTGTGTGTCTACTGGAGGACTTGTCACTGATCTAACTTGGAATAAAAGAGGAGATTACGTCTAATTAATAGTTAATATAGCTATCATCACAACAAAAGTTATATGCATATAAGTGTGCAAGCTGAGGTCAAGGCAGAACCTTTTATTGACACCAAAACTAAGTTACCAAAACAACTCATTTAAAAATATAAAAATACAATCTATTAGAGTGATTCTATTAGATTTGGTGTTGGCTAATCCTACACTGGATTGATTTATCTCGAGTTTGGACAGAGAAATGTGCATATTGCTTATATATTTCATGAGATTATTGCAATATTAGATGAACATTTTTAGGGTGCTTCATCAATTAGATTAGCTATCTTTACACAAATGCTGACATAACTTAGCCTAAGTTAAATCAGATAACTGTGCATATTTATAATAAAATCTTTCTCTCTCTCCCTACATCCCTCATTCCCTCTCTCTCCCTCTTTCTTTTCCTCTCTCTCTCTAAATATATAACTAAACCTAGAGTTTGAGAAATTATTGATAATAATTATCCCAATCCTGGAATGAAGTTGGAGCAACACAGCAATTTAATAGTGAAATTAAATTGTTTTTTTTTGTTTTTTTAATCAAATTAAGTGTAAATTTCAACATAGATTATGATAATGAAACTATATCACAAAGAATTGAAGAGTTCAGTATCTGCTCCCATAAAGCCATTATTCTTCAAATTTATAACTGGGTTTGTTGTGGTGGCTACACAATTGTTATATGAAACCACTTTTCACATTGTAAACAATGAATCATTTGTTCAGTTTTTGGCATGAAGCAATTGCAGTACAAATGATGCTAAACATTTAATTCTTAGCCTATTTTTCAAACTTTTCTATTAAACATGAGGAAATGGTTTAAGTATAAGTTGTGTACATAGGTAGTGTTCACAATAGATTGAAATTGCTTGCTTGCCAAATTAGTTATTGTGTATATTATAATGTTTCTGATAGAGTGAATACAGCAATAGCATGTAATAAATATGATCAATTTTTATTGTTTTTTTTTTTGTAGTAAGATGAAGATGATGCATTACAATATGAATCCTTTCTGGAACATAATTGTAGTAATCCTTGATCTCTATACATGAAATGCTGCTCTCTTAAGATCCACACCCACAATTTTATCTTGGAGAGGATAATACATTCTATCATTTCCAATATAGGTCTTTGCTCAATTATTTTAAAAAAATGAAAATTTTTGCTATTGCAATGTTAGGCATTTAAACTCCTTTGATAATATTATAAACTTAGCCATAATCAGCAACTACCCTAGAGAAAGATTTGTACAAGCAAAAATCTCCCAGTAGCGGACGCTTGGCCACAACCATTATAATTATTCCAAGAGGAAAGAAGGCAAATAGATTCTTCTAATCACTGATAATGGAGTTTTTATTGTGTGTCACACTAACATAACCTTTGCAATAGACTATATCTCAATAGCTGCTCTATAATCTGGATGTTCATATGTAAAGGATAGTGAATTAGCTGAACACTAATGAATCAGTGAGGGGGAAACTGGAAATGTGAGATGACTCAGACAATTGCTGTGTAGATGTCAAGGCCATCCTTGGAACCTAACTATTTGAGATTTTATCATTGGCAGCTATGAGCTATCTCCAAACAAATTCAGTATGCAAAAGTCATATCATTATAGCTAGCTGTAATCATAATTATGAAAAAAATTCAACTATGTTTTATAATGAATCTGTAAACAACAATTGAAGTGTTTTACCATTCAGCTCTAAAGACATAGTGTCTATCATCCTATTATCTGGCCTCTAATCAGATCAAATCACTCTCAATCCATAACACCCCAATAAAGGACATACCCAGATTATGGGCAACTCAAAGCAGAGGTTAGAGACCAGTGGACAGCATAACAAAGTTATAATCTAATGACTACCACCCATTCCAACAATACATCATGTGCATTACGAGGGAAAGTTTTCAACTGGGTTTGACAGAACCCTCCTCTGGAAGGTCTAACTCCTCAGAGGATTAGAAATGTAGAAAATGTGGGAAGGGTATGACTTTTGTATTTGATAGTTGTATAAACAAAATAAAAACAAACTAGGAGCAGGTGTGTATGTGCATGTAAGTAGAAATTATGTGGCTTTATCAAGCAGCGTGTACACAAAATGCATTTCATATAAACAATACTAAATATTGGCAGAAAGTTTTATATGTGATTTTTTTTTGTTCATTTGTTTCCTTTGGTTGTTTTTGTTGTTGTTGTTTTTTCTTTTACTAATCAGGTTAACTGATAGTTAACTCCCATACACAGTTAGCTACACTAATCTGCTTCAATCAAAGTGTACAAAACCTGTAATAAATAAATTATCAAAATGGATGCAAATTATTAGTGAAATACTGAGATTTGACTGAAAGTGACTGAAATAAGACGGTGGTGAATATTGGGATGTAAAGACTTGAGTGCATCAAGCAGCTAGGATTTTCAATGACAGAAACGGTCAGGAATTTGGCACAGTCATAAGTGCATGTAGATAGGTGGAATCACTGTACTATTTATAACTAACATTTATGATAGGGGAAAAGATTAATTGCATATTTTAAGAGCATTAATATCGTTGGCACATATATACGCGAAAGTAACTGGTTAGGATAATAAGAGTGCAGTGTTCAGGGACAGATGTAAGGGGATAGGGTGGCTTAACTAGTGTCGCATGATCCCCTTTTGTTCAGAATCATTTCTTTTTTTTAACTTCTCTCACCATTAAGTGGAAAAGAGCAGTAAACGTTTATGTCCTTTTAAAGTAATGGTGGACCAACTTTGTACTACTACCAGTGTCAAAAGCAGACACCCTATGGTGTCTTTTCAAGCCTCCTTTAGCCAGTAATTGGTGTTTTTTTTGTTCTCTTTTTGTTTTTGTTTTTCATTCATTAATACATTGAATATAAGCTATGAGTAATTTTTTTGTAGTCTTGATAATTATAACTACATTCATCATTAGATTCATCATTAGAAAAGCTATCTGTGTCTGTAAGTAAAATTTCAATAAATCAGTGTCATTGGTTCTTGACTGACTTATACACTCATTACGTTAATATTTATTTGTAAATTATTTTTAAGCAATTCTTTTCTTCCTCATTTTAGCAGTTCATTCATCTAAGCTCGGAATAGTCACATAATTATTGCATGAATGAATGTAAGAATAAAACATCTTATAAATAATATAGAAATCAATTTTATTCTCTGTACTTAAATCAGTGGCTTCGTTTACCAGATCCTGAACTCCTGAAGGTCCAGGTATGAAAAAGAGAATCCTGGCATAGCCTTATTGTAACAAGTAGCCAACATAGAAAATTCTCCAAAATTGTGTGCTTTCCAGTTCAAATTTCTGCCTAGCCCTGCATGCCACCTTAGTCTCGCGTAAACCCTTTACCAATTGCTACGAAGTCGCAAACAAAAGGAGCCGCTAAAATCATCTCTAAAATATCGGATTCATACCGCAACGTACGTGGAAACCCTATCCCATATACTGCGCAGCATACACAAATTGTTCTCATCATATAGCCACTAGAGAAGTTGGGCGGACTCTAGTGACTCCACCCAATCCCCGCCCAACTTAAAGGGTACCTAGCTACGGTGAGGTGAACTGTCGTGATCGAACTCCCCACCTCGGCAACTATGGGTCTTGCTGCCTTTGTGTATTTGGCTGCAGTCTTCATTGTTGTGGTTGACGGACAAGGTACGTGTTATAGTCCACTAGAAAGCTAGTTATAGCTAGCAGATGAATAAGTTAAACGCCTTACAGTGGCTGTGCCGTGGTTTTGCTCTGTGTAGCTATAGCTGAGTAAATAATGGTTTATAGTTGTCAAAGACTTAAAATTTTTGAGAGAACCAGTTAACTGACCATTTCTGCTAGAAGCATGGGGAATCACCACTCTATAAAGTATAGATTTTGACTAAGAGCAAATCAGTAACTGATGTTTAAGTCTTGCAATGCAATAGTTTACAATTTAATCAAGAAAAGATAAGGACATTGCTCAGCCATCCCAATACAAATTATTGCAGTATTTATATGCATGCATCCAATAAAAATATAAAAGTATAATTCATT
>WLWI01001586.1_pt1 | contig 19687 bp, 14 predicted proteins | sample 6701501 | NCBI WGS metagenome assembly WLWI01 (sample SAMN12718690, study PRJNA515312) | sponge metagenome | isolation source: marine sponge | host: Mycale hentscheli | place: New Zealand: South Island, Marlborough, Capsize Point | collected 2014-11-01
ATTGCTAAGCACAGCTATCTAAGACATTCCCAGTGTTTATGACTCACCTTCAGCATCTGAAGATTCAGATCCATTGCAAGTGCTATCATCAGAAGAATGCACAGCATCTTCTAAAGCTTCCACTTCCTAGAAGTAACTGTTGGCGATCCAATGAAAGCAAAAATATCTGTACTACTCTCTTGCAAGTTCCCTTCATCGTTCTCCGCTTTAGATAATCCAAACTCATCGTCGAACAACGAACTAATCGTCAAACAACAAACTAATGACACCGTCCGCGCGAAGCCATGCTACTGCTGATTAGGCTAATAAAATTCGACGGAATACTACGTCACGGTTTCCTTAGTTACCGTATACCTGCGCGTTAATAAAAATTATATGCAATAAAGCTAAACTTTAGCTCTATTTTGGTGTTTAAAACAAGTCGATAGCGTGAGCGGTTCATTTTTTATGATTCTTTTTGTGTCGATGGGTACCTCGACCGCCATATGGCGGTTATACCGGTGAAAGGGTTATATAAGTTTCCCTCTCCTGCTCTCTTCTTTCTGAGCTATCTTAGCTTTCTTATCCCCCACCTTTCCTTTGTTCAGTTCTTTTCTACCTCTCCTATTTCTGAATCCTCTGTCCTACTATCATTATTGTAAAATAACGCTTTGCGAAACTTTTGCCTTCTTTTGGTACTTTTGCCTTCCTTTTTGAAACTGACACCGAATTTACTGTCGATTCCACCTGCTTTTTAGTTACAATTAGCTAACTCACCTTTTTTCCTTCTCTTTTAAACCTACGCTCCCTTACCTCGCTGATTCCAACCGCTTTATCGCCTTTTGCCTTCTCTTTCGCACTTTCACCTTCCTCTTTGAAACCTTAGCCGCCTTTCCTCGTCCACTATTAGCTGCACCCACTTTTTAGTTACAATTATTCTCTTCTACTGAATGTGATGACGCTTTACCAATTCATGTAATGACGTTACTTTACGAAACTGTTTAAGCTCATGACTTATTCATGAATACTCACACCGTCGGTTGTCATTGTCATCGGTTGTCGTCGTCGTCATTACTGACACACACACAAGTGTATTATTATATACAGTAAAACCTCCGAATAGTGACCACATTGGGGACGGGACTTTTGGTCTCTTCTCAGAGGTTGGTCCTTTCTAGGAGGTTCTTTTGTAAATGTCATTATTTGTGATAAAGAGTTAGGGAAAATTATATTAAACATACAGTCATTAATTGATGCATGTCTTGTTGTGGTTATCTGGAAGGTGTCCTGATGACAAGCATCTTCACAAGAAATTTTTTCTTCTGAAGTCTCAATTGCCTTCTTGTGGCTACTGGTAGCTAACTTAGCTATTTCTCCACCACATTTATCTACCATGATAAGGATGTGCTGCCACTAGAGATGCATTTTACTGAAGAAAAAAAAATCCAAAATAAGGGGATTGTTTGAAGCGGTATTTGCAACAAACCACACCAGTCTTTATTTTGGTTGCAAGTCAGGTGATTTTTCCTAGTAGCACTTGCTGTCCTGTGGATATTACTTCCTGCACTTTTTGTTCACATTAAATAGAAGCATCAAATTTTCAGCAAGCATTTAGTGAAGACCTTTTGTCCCCAGACTAATTGGATACTGTAGAAGTAGTGTAGTATGCTCTTTTTTTTTTGCTTACACATGACTGCAATCTCTCAAATTTTGATTAGGTGTGGTCTCAGTCGCTTGTAGAGGGGAAAATGTATTTATTTTGAGCAAGATGGGACCAAGAAATTGGTTGCTGGTCAGAAATAAGAGGTGGTTGCTTTGAGGACATTCTGAATGCACTGTATTTGTTGTAGTGGTGATCGGGGGCGCGTGATTTGGTCTCTCCAGAGAGATCAGCTGCTTCTAAGAGAGGTCGTTAATAGAAGTTTTACTGTAGATATTCTATATTATATATACTATTAGTTACAAATATTAAGCATATCTATTATGAGTGATAATGTTGACGTAACCACTGATTTGAGATTATGCCTAGATTTGTAAGTTAACCATGATGATGTATTAATTTAGAGTCTTAACTACTCGCCTTTTTGGTGATTATAAAGTGTTTGCATATCGGAGTAAAAGTCTGTAAATGATCAAAAGTGAAAGTTAACAAATTTAGTTTTATGGGTATGATGAATTCTATATTATGATTCAGTCATTCTCAGCTGAAATGATTCTGTTATACCAATATATGACTCCACAGTGATTTTTAAACATAACTTAAACAGCAAGGTATCTGTTATGCGTACTGCTTATTATATGCTGAGTGGTGACTGGAAAGCAGCGTAGATAACCAGCATTTAGGATGCTCCAAACCTAGTGTCTTTATTAAACTTGTTGTGAGGTAACTCTTTAGAGCCTGCCCTAATGGTTGCATTGTCATACTAAGCTTTCGCACAGCTTTTACTTGTCACTTGCATATGATGACTATGGCAAGAAGTATGACGGAGAGTCTGGCTGCTGCTTGTGTCAATGAACCTTCATTAATGAGCACACTCATATAGAGATACATACAGCAGGATATAGTTATGGATTAGAAGCAGGATGGATATTATTCAACTAATAAGTATGCAGACCATGGATTGTATAGCTTCATATGACTCTAATATTGACTATTCTATGACATTTTCTCATAACAGCAGACTCTTAGCTAGCTACCATGCCTCTATGAAGTTCATTACTTATAGCTTTTTTTATATTCACTAATACGTATTCTCTCAAGTATCATGAAGTGACTTATTTTCGATAATATTTCAGACTAATAATTGGTCAGGCTTCACAGAGTGTTGCTGTATGACCCTATGATGATTCTAGTCTATGTGTTGCACAGCATTCATTGTGCTACAGAATAGTAAAGAAAGTCATAAAAGACTGTGTGGGCAAATCATGTTCTCCCCAAAAATTTTGACGCCCTATTCCAAAGCCACTTTAGAAGACCTCATTAAACAATTCCACTACGAGCTTCAGGAAAGTTAGTTACCAGACTTGTATTGTCAGGAAGAACAAGAGCTACTTTACTCAATGTTGTTCGTAAATTAATTTCTTAAAATTTTCCTGAATCACTTTTATGCTTCTAATTAAAGCAAGGACGTTAGTGGCAAAAAAATTAGGTCACAATGGACTGTGACTTCTGGGCTTTTCCTATATCTGCATCAATTGTATTGTTTTGGACTGCTGGTCTGGTTTGATTTCCCCACACTGAATGCATTAAAGGGGTGGGAAGCTAGCTAACATTAATTAGTGCACTTATTAAATCATTAAACATTCTAGTTATTATGTATTACATATGTCAATTTTATATGGTTGATCACTGTGATCATAATATTCACATTAGGTTTCCCTTTTGTCATATTTTACAATGGCTCACTCACTTTTCTAGCTAATATGAATTGTTCCATATACAGTTCTTCTTTTATGGTTTACATTATTGTATGTACCTATATAATATTATTTTTATAGAAACTTCTTTAAAATTATGAGTGAGAGCATACCTAAAGCAAAGCTTTTTGAATTGCTATCAAAAATAAGAGAAAAATACGGATGTACTGATTATTGTGATACAATGGACAAAATTTCCAAACAATGTGTTGATGAGGTAAATCATAATTTTGTTTTTTTAAATCATTGCTTATGCTGAACAATATTTATATAGGAAGTGTCTTTTCTGGATGAATTAATGCAAATTTTTTCACCTGATTCCATTAGTACAGAATGTCTCGAATCTGAAATCCTTTGCTGGATAAGAATTTTTATAGATTGGATTAACTTAAAAGACAAAGATTGTATCAGTATTACAGAAAAATATGTTACATATGATTATGATGGAATAGTATTGAAGAAGTATCATGATTATATAAGAGTTATGGTAAGATGTGTTACTTATTCAATGTAACAACACACAGAGTATTTAAATACCCAGTAACCTGTCAAATTCTTGCTTTGCAAAAAAAACTTCATGTATACTGGTCAGCAGAAAATACCTGAACTCACAATACCCTGTTTTGGCCAGAACACTTCCATTGCAAAGAAATCACATTAAGTTGTCCCATTCTGCCTTGTTTGTATGTTGTATGGTTATATCAATGAGGTGTATATTAATTATAGTGACACATAATTATCTATGATAATTTATTTTAAAGTGTATAATTAGAAAAATAAAATGATAAAAAATCCATTACAGGAATCTATTTTAGTGGATTCAAGCTCTGTAGTATTTAGAAGTTGAGTACAACAGACACTTGTGGCTACACTTTAGGTGTTACCATTTTGTTGTTATTTAGGTTTAGCTGATGCTACATTCTAATAGTTAGATTAGGACATTGAATATTGTCAATGTTTAAAAAAATTTGGCCTCAAGTGGTATCCTCACTGCACTCAGATGCCGCAGCTTGAGGCCTCAATTTCCTAAAAGCAGCAGATTCACTGGATACATATTTTATTGTATTATTGATATTTGAAATTAAAGTATGCATCATTAACTGTTTAAATCATGAATTAATGTGGCCAAATAATCTAATGTGTATAATTTAGGTCGTGGAAGTATTCAAGACAAAGTTTAAGCAATTAAATATAGAACAGTTTTCGAAAATTATATACAATTTTCGCATTTGGGGGAAAGAGGTAAGTATTAGCAAAAATTAAAAAGGGATGAGGTCAGCCAGTTTAACATTGACATATTATATCAGGATTATATTTGAGAATAACACATTATATATATATATAGTATATTATTTGTATGCAATATACAATGGATATACTTTTGTTAGTTAATCTGACAATCTAACATACAATAAGCTAAATTAAGTTATATACTGATCTGAAGTTGATGAATGTAAGAATGAATTAATGATCAGTGATTGTTATTCAGTGAGTGATGGGCATAGCAAGCAATTGATAGTCAAACATGTTTAATAGAGATTTTTGTATATATGTGTGCTGCATATTAAAAGGGTTGAGCTATTGACAAGTACTCAAGCACTATTTTGATTAATAATTGTGGTGGTGCTAAGCAATCCACTTCAATAAAGTTTTAGTAGTAGTCAACCAGAATAATGTCCTCAGAGTTCACGCAAGTCAGTGCCAACTTTTTGCCAGGGGTGATAAGGTGCAGCATGAGTTAACAGAGTTCTTTAGTGTTGGTTCTCTGGTAGGTGGAACAGAAATTCATGCTCCAATGCCTGGCCAAAATTACACATCTCTTGCACGACACTGACACTTCTCAATTCCCAGATGAGAACTTGGGAGTTCTTGTAGTTTTTGGCTTAGTGATTGATAGGGTATGTGAATGTTGATATCATGCTCATGAAACTCTAGTTCTGTGGCTTCCTCATTCATTGGTGCACTTGAGAGAGTATCAGTAATCAGTAGCTCTTTTCCTGTCCTATATTGTACAGTGATTGGATATCTTTGAATTGACATCATCATTCTTTGAAGCCTTGCTGGGGCTACATGCAGTGACTTGGATAAGATAGTCTCGAGAGTCTTGTGGTCTGTCTCAATCTTCACATCAGCTGATCCATAAATATATCATGAAACTTCTGACAATCAAAAACGATTGCTAACATTTCCTTCTCAATTTGAGCATAGTTCTACTGAGATGTTGTGAGAGACTTTGATGCATAAGCAATAGGACCCTTATCTTGAAGAAGAGTGGCACCCATACCCTTAGAACTTGCATCCTCTGATATAATACAAAATTTTCTGTAATCAAAATATTGGAGTACTGGTGCATTAGTGATCATGTTCTTTAATTCAGAGAAGGCTTTATCTTGTTCCAACCAGTGCCACTGTATGTTTTTCTTTGTTTAGCTTGAGGTTTCTTTGCTTTGCACATTGCCGGACTTTCTCCAGCCTTTCAATATGTTCCTTCTGATTGGCTTCCCATACCTGGATGTCATCTACCATAACTTCCACTCCTTGTAAATTTTCGAATATTCTGTCATTATTGCTTGAAAGATATCGCCGGCAGATTGGTTGGTGTACAGTTTCAACTACTCCAAGACGTTTCATTTTCTTCAATTCATCTTACAGTTTCGACCTCAATTTAACAGGAACCCTACAATAACGGTGCACTACTGGTTAGTGGGTTGGATAGAGTTGAATATGGTATTCAACACCAGTGATGCATCAAGGCCAGAGAAGAAGTCAGCATATTTGCGCGGTGTCACTGTCAAGTGTCTCAACTCATTGGACTAATTTCATTTCTGAGATAGCAGATAGGCCTAGGATGTTGGAGAAATTGTCCAAGACTTCAGGCCAAACTCTTCCTTTGTGTTCATATAACAGCGAGGCTCGACCAAGTGATTTGAGTTGATGTACATGCACCAAAGACAATGAGTCTTGCATTTGACCTCATGAGGGTTTGGGAACTTGTGCTGTGGTAGGTTTCTGATGACATAACATTACACTGAGCTCCAGTGTCAATCTTAAATGTTATTGGTTGAGAATTAATGCCAATTAAAATAGTCCAGTCCTTTTGTGTGCTAGTTTTGAATGTTGCTAGTATTAAGTTCTCTTCCTCTGATTAATCACAGTCTAGCTCTCTGACTGCAGGTCGGAAAGTTGTTAATGATTTGTAAGGCTTGGATGATCGACAAACGCGAGCAAAGTGATTGCGTAATCCGTAGCTGTGGCACTGAGCACTGAAGATGAGGCATCTTTGCAGATCTGTGTGAGTAAACCCACAATTGCCAGATTGGTTCTGGTATTTTGTTCATTTTCTGGCCTTCCCTGCTGATAATGCTGTTCTCTCACTAGTTTAAGTTTCCTTGTTATCTTGATTTGTTGATGATGATTGGATTGAAATAACTTTCATCTGTGATCGTGTTGCTTCATCAGTGTGGTATACATGTCTATGGCACCACCTAGTGCGAGGCTTGACTGTTTGAGTAATCTTGAACTAGTTTTGTCACTGGTTATGCCACACACCAGGCGATCTTTGATCATTAGATTCCCATACTCACAAGTCTTGGCCTTGTTGTGTGGGTCTGTGACATATAGGTCAATGGTTTCACTGTTTCTTGTATTGAATGTATCATTCCAATATCAATCTGATGAGATGTCTGTAGGTAAGTTTCCAGACAGGTGTTCCAGAGCCCTGATCAGTTTCTAAAGTGAATGTATGACCTTCTAAATATACAGGGATTCAATTGCACCAGCACTGTAGCTCAACTCTAATGGTCGCATAAAACAAAACAAAATATGGTTATAAAACGAAAAAGAAACACAAGGTGATAAACTAAAAAAAGGGAATCAAAAATAATAATGACGACAATGAATATAGTAAACCAATGAAAATCATTAAGGAGTTCTGATGGACAACGTTTCAAGTATGCACTCCACTGACGGGTAGGTATTTCAATGACGCAGACTAGAAACAGGGGCGACACACACCGCTGCCAACCAGATGTTGTGATTGTGCCGAGATGGTAGGCTGCCACCTGAGTTACTCTTCACCTCGGAGTGATCTAAGGTGTGATACACACTTGATATCAACAGATATAATAACAAGACAATGAAAAAAAAACTGAACAAAACGGGAAGTGAACTGAGGTATGACATGATGAACAGTACCACGTGAGAAATGTTAACGATCCTGAAGCGATGACAACACCGTACACATAGAAAACTATGTTGGGCTTGCACAACACTCTTAGAGCTAACTAATTTTTTTTAGCTAGACTAGATGTGATCAGTGGTTGACAAAATTTTGTGAAGATTTAGTGGGCTTGCTACTGTTATGTATTCTTAATTTTTTTGTCACTGTCATTTAGGTTATTCAAGAATTTTTGGATAATTACAAGATTCTTGATAGTATTAATCTCTGTGATGATATTTGGATACATTTCTTTACGATAGTATCTGAACAATTTAAGAGCGCTCATGATCATTCATTTTTAAGTACCTTTATTATCAGATGTGGGTATGAATATTATGATAGAAAGAAATTTCTTGATCATATTTTGAAGATTGACATTGAAAATTTACTGGGTGGTAAGTATATCATGCCATAATCTACACCTTTGAAGACTCTAGTGAGTGCCTTAACTTAACACTGATATTTATAAGATTTATTTGTTTATTAAGAAGATTGTACATTGATTCAACAATAACAGCAAAGTATAAAATTGAAATATAATATTACCCGCTAATATATTTTGTTAGTTGTTTTATAGCTGTTTAGATTGTATTTTGTGAGATTTCCTCTTTATAATGGTAGTAAACTGGCATATGAAATATTTGATGATTAATGTGATAGAATAGTGTGCATCTGAATCCATAAGAGCGAGATTAAATCATCTTAATTTCAGTTCTGTCACATTCACTGTTATGCTGTAATACTCAGGGAAAAGTAGAATGTACATTTTCCCTGTGATGTTTGTTTTATTTCCATTAATATTCATTGATATATATTTAAATTTATTAATTTACATGTAGTCAATCAGAAGAATCCAGAGCAGTGTACAATGGTGCGATACACTTTTATGAAGAAATTAAGAACATGTATTTCACAACAAGATCTGCAAAATTATATTGAAAAAAAAATTATTAGCTGTATGGTGAGTTTAATTGAAATAGCTTGTAGCAATATTTAGTTATCAAGTTGTTCTATTGTAATAGGAGGACATAAATAGTAAAAATTGTTCATTTAAGTTACTCATCTGTGAAACCATGTGTGAACTTTTAATTTCGAATCCTCCCTTGAAATGTACAGAAATACTCATTAATTTAATGAAGTTGATAGTAAAAAATTTAACTACTCTTGTTTGGATAAAAAAACGGAGCAAAAAGCAAACATTATTTTGGAAAGTGTTCATGTCTTGTTGTGACAAAATAGCATATGAAAAATCAAGCTTAAAGTGGGTGTGTGAAGCAGCTTCAGCAATTACAACTCTTGGACTTGGAGAAATTTATGAAAAATTACAAGCGGAGCAGAAGCTACAAATTGTAACTACCTGTAAAAATTCTGATGTTAAAAGGTAATTTTGCAGCTAAGGCTTTATAGTAGTTATACAATGCCCAAGGCATCTGTTGTGATCTGTATATTATGACAGCAAATACATAAATGTAATTAATTTAGAACAAGGAAAGGATGCAATAAGGAAAGTTACATTGTTGAAAATAATTTTATATGAAAATATTTTTATGAAATATTATGTATGGCAACAATGTCCATGGCAAAAAAAATATCATAAATTATGAGGAATAGATTTAATGACATGGTTTTGTGGCAATCAATAAGTACAGAAGTGGTTTTTGTAGGTTAATATTGTTATTAGGAAAGACACAAAGTTTTTTTTTTCCATTTCATTACATTTATTAGAGAGTAGTATTATTACAAAGAAGTACATAAAGAAACCTGTTGGCTATCCTGTTTTTTTTTGTTTTTGTTTTTGCTAGCTACCAAATTCTTCTGGTACTAATAGCAGTAAGTCTTACTTTAGCTTTAGATTTATAACTATATAATTTTTTTTGGTAAAATAAAACAACCAGTCATAAGTATGGATCAGCATGTGATCCCTAACATGCATGCAGAACAAAACTATTTGTAAACTTGCTCCCAGTTTCTACCTATACAGTAGCAGTAGCTATCAGTTTCTAACAATACTGCAGTAGTAAGTAAGACTTATTGGTGAGCAAGCGAAGCGAGTGAGACACTATTAGGAGTAAAGAATTGAAAATCGGGGATATTTGTTTGTTTATATGAATGTATGACGTCCATATGTCATTATGTACTTTGACACTCGTGTTTTTGTGTTTGCTTCGTGTCTACCCCTTCCCTTACCTCCAGTAAATGGAATCTTTCGGTTTAACGATCCCGTATCATTCAAGGAAATTAATTGTTTACCTCTTTGTATTAGGTTGTTTCTGAATGACACAAGACACATTTAGGTAATGTTAGACTCAACACTGTGCAGTAATTCTTTAGAGCTTATTGTTTTTTCCAAGTTGCAAAATGATATGTTGCAAATGATTACTATAGTTTTTACTTGACGTAATAAAAAAAAAACTCAGCATTTTTTTAGTAGCTATGAGTGCTTGTTGTCAAAAGATACTGGTAATTCAGATAGTCAGAATGACATATATGAGAAATTACAGAAAATAACAGTACTTGGGAAATTGAGGTAAGAAAGTGTTTCTGTGTTGGTTAGCTAAAGTATAGTGATAGATTCTTTTGAAGTGTTTCGTTAGTGCACAGGCTTGCTTGCCATTTGAGCTCTCAAGCACATCACTAGTTTTATAGTCAGGGTCCATAAGTAGTCCCCATGGAAATTTTGGAGAAAATGTATACTTTACATTACAATGTATATTTATTGTGGTCAAATTGCAATTAACTTAGTAACTGTTTTGTGTAATAGTTTGTAATTATAATAAAAATTTTAAACGTGTTATTAATTTTCAAATAATACTATGGCTTTGATAGAGTATTAAAGTACATAATCATAGTTGTCATGTGATGTTTTGTGTGTTTTGTAATCACTAACCACACATAATAATTTAGTAACTATCAGATAGAATCAATGTTTAAGTTTGGACAGACTGGTACCTCACTCATGATGTGTTATAAGATCAGGAAAATGGCTCTAATTGACCCTAAAAGGGGTGGACAATTGAAAATCAGGTTTATGTGATTATCCAGTGAGAGAAGTGAGCCGGTAAATATTTCATGAGCAGGTTAAGTTATTTTCACAAGCCAGAGACTGAGTGATAATAAAGCCTGAGAGTGAAATATCTAGCCATCTCACTCTGACCTAGTGTAATAAGTGGTTTATTCAACACTAGATATCTTCATTGCTGTAGTTAGTACTAGAGGACTGGTAACTCATAGCTAAAGTTGGTTGTAGGGGCTCCCCACAGCAGCTGCTCTAATGGGTGAGTATACTACACTGGGGGGGGGGGGGGGGGGGGAGGGGAAAAAAAAAAACCAAGAAAAAACATCCAGGTGGGGGGGGGTGGGAAACCCAACGGGGGGGGGGGGGGGGGGTGGAACAGGGGGGGGGGGGGGGGGGGGGGGGGGGGTGGAAAGGTAAAGTAAAAACCTAGAAAATTGACAAGTTTGGCTGGTTCTATAACTATTAGGGTAATGTAGTACAGAGGTGTGAAGATATCTAGGTGGAATATATATATTGTGGGCCTGGCTAGGGTTGTTGTCACAGACTCAGTCAAACACTCACACTGGAGACTGCAAGTAGTTGCTGCCACCAGAATCTGTACCCTCTTGGACTGCTTAAGGCACACCTTTACCCACTCTAAGGCTAGGTTTAAGGCAGATTAAATAGCTTTAATTAAGAATAGAATGTACACACACTGTGATGAGTGACATGATAGAGACTACAAAATGCATAATACAATGACTGCACACAAACAAGTCAGGTACAATCCACACATATTCATGAACCTACTATGCCAAACTGACTAATGATGTCTCTATTCCTTTATGTGGGCTGGCCCACATATATGTATGTGTGTGGGCCTAGCAGAATCTCCACGAACATTCGGAAGAATATTTAACTACGCATGCACTCTGACTCAGCTACAAAAATCTCCTAATGGTTGAATTACTATTTGAGGCTAAAGCACTAGAAAAAAAATAAAGGAATAGGGATACCACATCTTCACAAAGTGATCAACAACTTGTACCCTTATAATTAATCTCAAAATTCTCTTATTATTCTAGAATTTTTTCACTATGCTAATTCACAAATGGGACACAATTTAGTTTCAATGGGATGGTAAGCACTACACTAGGGTTTCAAGAAAAACATATGCAAGGGTTGCTGCTCATAGTGAGCTTACAGGGATAAAGATTGAAGTTTTTTTTCAGATGTAAAGGAAGTTAGTAATTTTGTTCAAATGTGTATGACTAGGCTAGCTTGCAACTATTTGAGTTGTAGCATATCACTAGTTCTAAAAAAATTGTTTTAAACTTATATGTGTATTTCAGGTATTTACAGTGGATTGAAGACATGAAGTCAATTTTACAAGATTGGAACAAAAGATGCAATCAGTTAACTCTTGGTTATTCTGATATTTTACATTATTATACAGATTTTTCAAAAATTCAGTGTCTCGCGGAATGCTTTGGTGAAAGTCGTAATGTGGTATGCTTAGACACGATTAAAACATTAAAGGATTCTTTTGAAAGAAAATATGAAGAGCTTGCAAAAATTTTAATTCTAGAAGTGAGTACAGATCATGGGATTGAGTGTTGCAATACATTCAACTTACTAAAACAGTATGGCATTCGTATTCCGACAGATGTGGAAGTATTAATTTCAACAAAATTTTTTTTTCCAGGGGAAAAAATACCTGGTGAAAACAAAATTGTAAAGGCTTCATTTTTCTCAGAAAAGCCTACATTTGTAAATATATCTGATCAGCTTACTTTGGATGAATTGCGAACAATATATGCTAGCACTGAGAAATTCATAGCACCTATTTCACCACAGGACTTAGACATGCTTGCCTATTTCAAAGTAAATGGCAGTATTTTATTTGAAAAGCATCTTTTGCAAAATCTTAAAATTGTAAAAAAAAATGCTCCTGATGATTTAAGTTTTGACCAATTAATATCTGCAATCGAAGCGACAGATATACGAATGGAAGAAATTTTATCTGAAGTAGCCACATACAATCAAATAATCACAGAAGATGAGGGAATGTTACAAAAGTTGGATATTGATAAAGAATATTCTATTTTGAAACAATTTAAGAAATACTCTGTGTATCCGAGCACAGGACTAGATGGAATCAAATGTATGTTGGAACTCATTCAATATACATTGCATATCGATTATATTAAAAAATTATGCAATCAATATGAGACAATGGCACATTATTTATATGATGAAGCATTAGTAAAACTTTTTGAAATTGCTGAAAAACATGATGATTGTTCGCAGTTAAATGCCAAAACAGCAAAACAAGATCATGCAATTCTTAAAAACATTCTTCACTGCAATAATCCATCTAGCCTCAAACGTCTAAATATTTTCCAAGCAGTTTCGAACAGTGTTGCATTTTATAAATTTCTTCGAGAAAACAAATTTTATGGTTCAGAAGGCAAGCACAATTTTTTGAAACAATATGAATTGATTACAGCTCAACTTATGCATGAAGAATATAATGAACAAGTTTTAAATCACTTACGAATAGGATTTAAAATTATGTATCCATTTTTAAACCCTAAAATATCATTTTTTTGGTTAATGGATGAAATAATGAAGCAAGATTATACTGATGAGTTCAGTCAATTGGATACAGTAAATTTTAATATAACTCTAATTCGATTATGGTTTTCTAGAGCAGAGGTGAGTAAAATTATAACTCTGTGGGCTGTCTGTAATAGCTGATTATTTGGATAATATCGGATGGTCTGGCCATGATATGTATAATTGGGCGAGTGAAGCGAGACGCTTACTCATGAATCTCTATTGAGATTTTGGTATAATATTGATTGATTGATTGATTGATTGATGTGTACTGAACAGGGCCTAATACCTGTTGGGACCTAAGAAGTGCATTAAATTAAACAGAATAAAGCTTAGGCAACATTTTTGACATTAGGTTATTATGCCCTCCCTCTTCCTAGGTTATGTAAGTGTTGATTGCCAACAAACTCGTTGCTATGATATTTACCATGAACAGTATATAATAGATTTATTATTTTATTGCATACCTCAGAATATCACTTGTCTTATTATCTGTGGCACTTGCATAAATACTAAGCCAACAGAACAGTGACATTCACCTGTATCAAATGAATAATATGTATGAGTAATAGCTAGGTAACCATGCTATTTAGAATTAATAGCTCAAGTAATGCATTGAAATAGCCGAGGTGAGGATGAGTGCCATTTGCCTTTCTTGTGCTATTGAATCCAATTAACACAGGTTATTCATGTTATCACTCGCTAATAGTAGGCCAGCTGTTTATTTGCACAGTAGCAACACTGTATTGTTCACTCAGCACTATCTGTATTTTAGGATTAGCTTCCTTTGGAACTTCGTTTTCAAACCTATGGCCTCCTTATCTGTTGAAAAAATTCTGTTGAATGCGGCTTGGTACATTTGTCCTTTAAACGCGCATGATTCCTTTGTTCTCTCTCGAAAACTCAGCATTTTTTTGCTTGCATCCAGTTTCTTCTGGTACTACAGAAGTAAGATGTCTTACTTAGGGTTAAGCTCAGACATGTGCGATAATTTCTTAGAAACATTTGTTTTTTTGAAGTCACAAAAACTTGCTGCTAATGATAGCCATAGTATTGAAGTCCCTATACCAGACTTAATTGAGAAAAATAGCTGTCTCTTACTAGTGGAGTGTGTTTTCTCAGGAGGTACTGGTCATTTGGACAGTCAGAATGGCTTAATTGATTCTATAGAAGCTACTGTTCATTGAGGTAAAGAAAGTAATTTCACATTGTTAGCAAAAAATTGACAGTCAACGGTTGTATACTCATAGTTCACTAGAAAACAGAACCAGATGTCAAGAGCTACTGGTACTTCACTTAGCAAGAACAACTTAATTAGTACATACTGCAAAACAACCATTAATCCAGAATATTGAGGTAAGAGTTGAATGTAGTTGTTAGCTAATATGAATTATTAATGGATATATGTGACCGTCTACAGGAAAACCGGGCACAATGCGGCACCCTTCGAAAAGTTTTTTTTTGCACTTACAGAGTTGTCGGCGTCCAGATATTGAGCTCTCCAAGTTTTATCGTCGTAGCTTAAGTCGTTCCCACTATAATAGACCTAACCGTTCCCTTCCATCTGCTTGAAACAATACATTTTAAAGAAATCTATCGATCTTTTCTCGATATTTACGCACGCCGCGTTGTGCCCGGTTTTCCTGTAGACGGTCACATATATACTTGTATCTTTAAGATTGAATACTGACTTTAAGTGCAGGATAGTAAAAATTCAACCCCTATCAGTTATTTTTAATTACAATGACAGGCTCGCTCAATATTTGTGCTCAAACACACCACAAGATATATATGTGTGGAAGTACGTACAGTATGTCTTTCATATGTTTGTCTCACAAACTTAGGAGTTCATTTTCAATTCTAGTTAGCAGTGATGGCAAGTTATCTTGGCTAATACACTGTTTGTCACAGTTAAAGCCCTTACGCAATAAGCATTGATCTTACTTAAAAATCCATTGTCCAATAGTCAAGTCACAAATGTAAGTCTATCCAGTGAACAAGTGTATGTGAACATGTATAGAGTGTAACAGCTACTGCTTAGCTATAGAATAACATAATGACTACCAAATAAATATAATAGCTACCTTTACACAGCTTTTTTGGCTACTGCTAGTAAGCAAGTCACCATTTAGTGTAAGAGTACAAACTGCAGGGGAGTAGAAAGCCAGATCTTATTGGTGCAGCCATTATAGCTACACTCACTAACCACACCCATTCTTTGTTAAAGTAATGAGTTTTAATAGAATAGACAAAACAATGGTTTTTCTATCAAATGAATCAAAGAGTTTATGTCTACGCTCTGCATAATATATTCAAATGCCACTGTAGTCACACCAAACAATTCAGCACAGTCCATATTTTATTACAATGTTAAATTGTAGTTATAACTATTATGTATGTATGTGTATATCATGTAGCTAATATAGCTACTTGGACATATAAAGCAAACGACACAATGTCAAAAACAAACTCAAAACTGAAACCTACATAATTAGAACTTACAAATGCTGCCATTTGTGGCAGTCTTAGTTTTTTCTTCAAATACGTGTGGCAAATGACTGAATGGGGAGACTCCTAGTAGTGCAAAAATGGCTATTTTGCAGATCAACATTGCTGGAAGGATTTTTGAACTACGTTGTTGTTTTTTTCAAAAGATCGCTTTGGAATAGTAAATGAAGGACCAGGTTATCTCTATCTAATCCCAGCCAAAGTCATTTCAACCGCTTGATTTCGACCGCCCAAGTTCGATAACGAACATGAGTTCAGGTAAAGAGTAAAAAAATAATGGACATGCTCCTTTTTGTTAATATTGGTGTGGCTATGGCCTCTCGGCCACACCCATTCCAACGCCCCTGTACTATGTGGTAATGCCTTAGAAAATACATGTTTTTATTTTTTTTGTGCTTTTGTTTTATCAATTAAAATAACTGCGGAAAATGGTTACTAAACCCCTTACCATACGTTGTTTATAAAATCGGCCTTTTTTAAAGCTGGAGTGCTATTTGTCAGGGACACTGGTCATTTAGATGAAGCTATCAATACTCGACAAAATTGAGGTAAGAAAGTAATTTCTTATTTGTTCGCTAAAATACATGGTCAGTGGCTGCATAGCTGCTTGTAGCTATTTTCAGGAATTAATAAACTGAACGATGCCTTCTGAAACTAGGGTTAAGACAAATTTCAGGCTAACTAATGCGTAATGAGTGTAACATTAATACTACATTTGTATACAGATTTTGTAAGGCAAAAATCAACTTTATCATATTCTATCTTGTCTGAATTACTTGTGCACAATGGCTCACTCACCATTTGTGCTGAAAGTACATCACTAATATATATATATGTGTGTGTGTGTGTGTGTGTGTGTCTGTGTATGTGTGTGTGGCAAAGTTTAAAAAGGTCAATGCATTTCCTCCCCCAAAGAAGCGCAGACACAAAAAATTCAGGAGAAAAGGCTTCAAAATAATGCCTGGAAAACATAACTGGCAAAGAGCTACAGACACATAAGAGGGTAGATGTTCATAGCAAACTTAGCGTAATTTATTTTCTCGAATTAGTTAGTGACATGGTAGAATATATTTTCTTTGTTCTTCACAATTTCTTTCTCAGCCTTCTTTTACTCACTATAGATGTATTCTCTCTCTGTTATAGGCTTAAAAAAAACAATACAGAATTAAAATTATATGGTCGCCACCGGGAATTGAACCCAGGACCGCTTGCTAACACACAAGCACTCTGCCACTGAGCTACAACAACTGTGTGCTGGCTGTTTGTCGTAGCTCAGTGGCTGAGCACTTGTGTGTTAAGCATGTGATCCTGGGTTTGATTCAGATTCAGACTCACCACAAAGGTACATCTAGCGATTTATGTTCAGTTGTGATTTTCAACTACTACTTAGCTAAAGAATATCATAAAGAAAATATTTAAATAATGAGACTTTTTTTTTTGTTGCTTTTTTTTTTTCCAATTCAAACAGTTACGGGAAGTGGTTACTATGGCATTGAATTCCCGTTACCATATATACGTAATTTAAAAACTCGACTTTTTTTTAGTAGCTTCAGTGTTAGAAGTACAATTCAATCTTAACAATAGTATAGTTTTAGGCTCGCTCGCCATTTGTGCTCAAGCACATCACTAGTGCAACTGTTTAAAGGGAACCAGTACTACTTGATTAGAATGGAATATATGGAGATGAATGTTAATTTTTGAAGTTAACTTCATTTGTCACATTATTGTACTGTTGTCAGTATTCTATTTAACACTATAAATGAATTATTTTGATTGTTTAGGGTGACACTATTGAAAATGTTGCAAATGAATTACAAGATATTGAAAAAAGTGGAAGTTTTCATTTTGAGGTGGAGAATAATTCTGAAGATTACAGTGATATTTTAAAATATACATTAATATTAAAATACAAGATATCAGATAAGCATGTCTCATCTAATACTGTGAGTTTGGAAAGTCAAAGTGCCAATGAAATGGAAGTTGTAGACATTAATAAAAAGCAGCAGTATCGATTGGAAAGCAAAACAAGTGACCAAATTAATGACTTTGTTAGAAAATTGGGTTTTCTTGTAAAGGATCGAAAAGGTGGTGATTATGTTAAAGTGTTTTTACGTATGAGTGAGGTAAGTATAAAATATTTTTATTTAAGTAATAAACAAGTTTCTAAGTGTGTGACTTAATTTCAGAATATTTTTTATTAACATGCTATCTAATTCATGAAATCTATGTTAAAAGTTGAAAATTATTATTTTTAACATTCATCTATAGTAATTGTATAATAAGATATTTGTCTAGCAGTGTTACATTTTTATTAAAATTCTAGCTTATTTTTCAGCATATTGATTGAATATATAGTCTTTTTTATTTTCATTCTTTTTTATTCTTGTAGATGGCGTTTAAGCTCTTAGGACTTTATCAAAAATTGTCACACTTAGGCCATCCTCGTTTTATATCAAAGAATAAAATACAAGATAGAAGATGTTCTCGTGATAGTTTAACTGCATTCAATACTCAAGTAGAGAGAGTTAATCAGTTATTAAAAGATCAGGAAGCTAATATATCTGATCTTCAAAAGAAGTTTAAATGGCTGCTGTATTTTCATACTCCAAAGTTATTAAAATTATATCACATTATAGAAAGAAAGCAAGATTTTGAAAAGAAAATAATGCAAATAATAAGAGAAGTTGCCTTTTTAGAGGTTACTGAATGTGTCAACATAATAGACCATGCCAAGGTAAACAAATTTTATTGATTTTACGTGATATGTGATCACTGAGACCACGCCTTTTTTTGTACTGTACATAGTTACAGAGTCAGTAACAAAGAATTGTAATTTAACTCTGTAGATCAAGTGATTATTTTTTTTTGATTAACAATCCAGAGGCTTAATATTATAGTTCGTATTTTCTTTAGTGCTGTCAAAGGGCAAGTGAACACACACATTGGGTTAATTATTTAGTACCATTAAGAGTATATTTCACTAGCTTGGACATTATAAAAATGTAATTGGTTAACAAGTAATTAAATTTAGTAATCATGGTATTTCAAATAACGCCAATTGCTGATGTATTATGTGTGCACATGACAGTTATATAAAATATCATAACATGGTGGTCAGTAAGGACTTACAGCAACCGAGGGCCAATGGCCTGAGGAGAGTGTAAGTCTCTTACTAACCAAATGGAGTGGTATAACTGACTTATATCATGGCTCTGCTCTAGGCTATAAGAAATGCATGAAAACAAAATTTTTATTGGACAGTTCACTTATTAACCTCCTAGACTGGGTATGAAATATATTTAACCTGATTGAGCTATGTGATGGATAATTTGCAAATACTATGGCACAAATATAAGTAATTTATATTTTAGATGTCTATTTAGATAATGTTTTTGTTATACATAAGTAGCATTGACAACAAAAAATAGTGTCTTTGGCTTATCTTGAATTACTTTACATAATGCTAGTATCTCAGTCTCAGTTGGTGTCAGACTTTAAGTTGTTAGAATATTGTAGGTCACAACATATTTAGTCAACTAGGACATTGGACCATAAAGTATTCATAAAAGTATGTATTACTAAGGTTTTTGTCAAAGACTGGTGGACTTTAATAGATATTTGGTGAGCGAGCGAAGCAAGTGAGACACTCTCAGGGGTACACAATTGAAAATCGGGGATATTTGTTTGTTGGCGAGCGAGCGAAGCGAGCGAGACAGTATTAGGGTGGATAATGCAAAATCGGGTATATGTTATTGGCGAGCGAGCGTAGCGAGCGAGACAGTATTAGGGGTGGATAATGCAAAATCGGGTATATGTTATTGGCGAGCGAGCGAGACAGTATTAGGGGTGGATAATGCAAAATCGGGTATATGTTATATGTATATATGTATGTGGGATGGTACGTATGCCCTTTAAACGCGCGCGCGGGGAACTCTTTTCTCCAAAAAACA
>WLWI01001588.1_pt1 | contig 19683 bp, 8 predicted proteins | sample 6701501 | NCBI WGS metagenome assembly WLWI01 (sample SAMN12718690, study PRJNA515312) | sponge metagenome | isolation source: marine sponge | host: Mycale hentscheli | place: New Zealand: South Island, Marlborough, Capsize Point | collected 2014-11-01
GTTGTGGCATTGGTATACACACATTATTTTAAACTAGAACCTCACGGTTGAGTAAAGTGTCTTGTACAAATCAATAAAAAGTTAGGTTGTGAATGTATACTGTTATCATGCTGTGTTATTTTATTTGTTTTCCATTAACTACATTTGCAGTGTTATGATTGAGTGACTGTTGGTGTAAAAGAGATTTAACAAAATAGGAAAAATTACAAAACCCATTTAACTTGGGAACAGAGATAAAGTCGTATACTTAAAAAAACTGTCAAGATAACAGTTTACCTTCTGTGGCTGTGATGCAAAGAGTGTATTAAAAAAAACAGCAACATTTACTTTCCCGAATGTCTCAAAGGTTGTTTACAGTGTTGATAATACTGAGGTAAATAAACATTTTGACTGCAATCTATACGTGGCGGGAAATTTATACTTATTTAAGATGGTAAATGTCTGAGATTTGGCACTTCTAATAACACTGTACATTAATGCAGTTTCTTATTTTACAGCTACATGTAATATAATAATAGATGATTTCTTTTTGACAAGCCTTAGGGAATTGTTTACACATATTCAGAAGACAGTAGAAATAATTCCCTACAATCAGTTTTGCATCAGAAGTTATGGTACATCTAATGATGACCACTTATTTGTGACTATTTAGTTTTGTTTATTGCAACGCTAATCTAAATGTCCAGTAGGAATCAAAAGTATTAGTTTCTGGCATGGGTGTAATCTGAATAGTGTATAGCAAAGTAAACTGGCTATGGGAGCATTTTCTATGTTACACATTTCATAGAATAATACATTCAAAGTCACACTGAAATTGTTGTACTACTAGAGGATACTAGCTACATAAAAGAAAACTTGACAAAGTTACCAGAGCACATAATTATGATAATTTTGCATAACACAAAATTACTCTAATGATGCCAAGGTGTGTATTTTATTGAAAAAAATTCCACTTAGCCTACATAATACATCATATTGTCCTTTTGTCATTATTTTGCCTATGACAAAGTGACAATGTAATTAATGGCATCATCTTATACAAGCAAATGGAGGTGTGTGTATGTGTGCACACATGCTTGTGTGCATTCTATCCATATATTTTAGAAAATTTGGTTTGGATTATTTATTTAATTTTATATAATATTAACTTAATAGCAGCAAGTATTAAATTTGCCATTCATATTTCCATGGAGAGTAGAAGTTTGCTGCAGTTTATGAGTATATCATATTATATCATAAGATGTTATTGTTTTGGTTTCACGTTCTTTCTGTTCCAAGGACATAGCTATGCTAAACAAGTTGTGTATAGGTTTTTGGGAACTGCTTTAATGTTTTCAAAACTCATGTCATCTAGATAAGCTTCAGAACAAAGTAGTAGCTAGCTACAACATGTTGTATTCTGATGCCATATTAAGGATGTATTGATTTTAATGGTACACAAGTTTGCTTTAATGGTGTACGCATCAATCGTGTGTTTTCCATTAGTGAGAAAGACATTAAAATAGTTATGTGTAAACTTAATTTTAATATTGCCAGTTAAAGACATATCACTGAGATTACCTGAAAAACAATATGTGAGGTTATTTAATAATATAAACATCATAGGATCATTAAGTTATTAATAGGTAAACATAGTAGCTTGGCTTCACTTACACATTTTTATTTTACAGCTGTTTATAATCTTGAAGAAAATTTAAGTCAAAAAAATATCCTGCTACATTTCTGAGGTAAAAATTATCATATTGATGTGCTGAGAAGGTGTTCTTTTACATAGTTCCCCACAAGTAACATAACAAGTTCAGTGTGACTTTGCATGTATTATTCTATGAAATGTGTGACATAGAAAATGCTCCCATAGCTAGTTTACTTTGCCATTACACTATTCAGGATACACATTCACTGTGTCATCCATGCCAGAAACTAATACTTTTGAGCCCTACTGGACATTTAGATTAGCTTTACCTTAAGTTGGAATAAACAAAACTAAATACACACAAATAAGTGTTCATCATCAGCCAATTCACTTTCACGTTCACTGTGACTTTCTAGAACAAAACTGATGACACACCAGAAATGAATACCCATGAGTCCTACTGGACATTTAGATTAGCTTGACTTTAAGCTGGAAAACTTTGTTTGATTTGGAATAATTTACCTAAGAATGCTTGAGAATGGTAGCAGGTGCTGTATATTATACAGAGTAACATTACTTTTTTCAATATCTAGTTGTTGATTTTAATTTTCCATCAGTACACTGTGTAATCAATCACAGGTCTTGCTCGAATAGTTGCTATCACAAACAGAAGAAATCCCCAAATTATTAAATTCGAATCAACTTTTCAGACTAAAGAAGATATAATTAACAATGCTGTAATAGATACTATCACAAACTAAAAAAATCCCCAAAAATTCTAACAAAGTTTTCAGGCAAAAACAATTAAGCAAATTAGCCATTATAGCTAGTTGATGTATTAAATATATTAATTATTCAAAGATGTTCAGTTGTTCATTATTTGATTTAACTATGGCCAAGTAATGTATAATTTTAAATCACTAACATGATAGTACTTGGGAAGACGTAGTTCATGGTTATAAAATAATAATCAGAGACAATATATAACATTAAGAATTTGAAATGTTTTTAAAACCTGTCTTTATTGGATATTATTATAATATAAAATGGTGATAATGTACTAAACAAATATTGACACAATAATATACCAGCTGAAGTTCCAGATACCAATAGGAGACTTAAGAAGAAAAATGTATGGGTTATATTAAAGCAATAGTAGTCACAAAATTGTGCTATCATGCAGATAGCCTCTGTACAAATCAAAGTGTCATCTGTCTCGTGGCAAACCCATACACCATGTATAAAAACAAGTAATCATTTACTTAAGTATAAATGCAGTGCATTCAAGTGAATCATTTTGTGTAAGTATAACAATTAAAAGAAATTCAAAACTTCATCTAAATCATTTTGTACAAGAAAGAAAGTCTAGGTTTCATGAATTCTCAATAGAGCTTTTCAAATATCATGTGATAAGTACTTAGCACCTGCATGCAATGTACTAGGTGTACAAAATTTCGCGTAATATGACTATTATACTGTCTATATTTGTAAACTGCATTGTGTCATGAAGTATAGTACAAATGAGCATGGCTGGAAACATTAGCAGTGTACGGTGTTGTTACTCAAACAGACAAGTTGAAGGAACACATTTTCCACAACAGTGAACACCAATAGAGTAAGTATCTTAGCTGAAAATATGAAGAAAAAAAACGAATAATATTGACATAATATTAAAACTTAATTTAATGGAGTGTACATGAACTGCATTATGTCTTGATTCAATGTACTTGGTTTGTTATAATAGTAGCTATTTTTTTGTTTAATAATGCCTCTTTCTTTACAGATCTCATTCAACCCACAAGCAATTGGCTGTACAATATTGATAAATTTAAGCAGAAACGAAAAATCTCGTTGTTCCACAGAGTATAACATTTATTTGATGAGTATAGCACCAGTAATTCTTTAATTACATTTTTATCATTTTTATGCTTATTTGATATCTTAATGGATGAATATGAAACTAAAGCATTGCAATTGTTAGTCTTTCAGTATGTTAATTTGAATGTCCTTCCACAATATATGATTGGCTGTAAAATTTGAAATGTAAGGAGAGCTTTTGTATATTTATGTTTTTTTAAATATAAATATTGCATGTAAAAGGAGAGCTTTTGTATATTTATGTTTTTTTTATATAAATATTGCATATATAGCCAAAAATTGGAAAATCAATACGATAAACATAATATTGTACACAGGAAAGTTAATGCAATACTCAATGAAATTGCAATCAAAATGATCTCTGAATATATCTGTCTGGGCATATGTATTGAAGTAACATTTAGAAACTGAATATTGGCGTAAGATTACTCTTGACCTCACAATAAAGTTTTTACTGAAAGTGACAGGTTTAAGTAACTTCGAATATTATGAAAGTTATACCTATAGTGTAGTGGTCAAACACCAATAGTGTTAGTGCGAAGAGATTTCTGCAATTTTGTGTTTATTATACTGCGTGACCCATTCTGTATACATAATATTTACAACTCAAGACTATACACTATTTTCCAAAGATAGTAAGATATATAATAATACATATTTCCTGCTTACATTCTACAAAATCATACACTCCAATAGTACAATTGGCTAAGAGAGATTGATACACCACAAAATACTACGTGAAATTAAATCCTATCCAATACTATTTTGTGATTGCAAGTATGTTGCTCCAAACTCATTACATATTACTACACCGAATACATGTTACACTTTGTAATAGTCCTTATTTCTCAGCTTTCATATTTTTGTATTAGCTATTATGTACTATGTTGTGGCATTGGTATACACACATTATTTTAAACTAGTACCTCTAGTTGAGTAAAGTGTCTTGTACAATCAATAAAAAGTTAGGTTGTGAATGTATACTTTTCCATTAACTGCATTTGCAGCGTTACGATTGAGTGACTGTTAGTGTAAAAACCCATTCAACTTTGGGAACAGAGATGAAGTCGTATACTTAAACTTTCAAGATAAATGATTACCTTCTGTGATGCAAATAGTGTATTTAAAAAACAACAACATTTACTTTCCCGAATGTCACAAAGGTTGTTTACAGTGTTGATAATACTGAGGTAAATAAACATTTTGACTGCAATCTATACGTGGCGGGAAATTTATACTTATTATTGAGATGGTAAGTGTCTGAGATTTGGCACTTCTAATAACATTGTACATTGAAGCAGTTTCTTATTTTACAGCTACATGTAATAATAATAGATGATTTCTTTTTGACAAGACTTAGGGAATTGTTTACACATATTCAGAAGACAATAGAAATAATTCCCTACAATCAGTTTTGCATCAGAAGGTATGGTAAATCTAATAATAACCACGTATTTGTGGGTATTCAGTTTAGTTTATTCCAACTTAAGGTCAAGCTAATCTAAATGTCAAGTAGGACTCAAGAGTATTAGTTTGACACAGTGAATGTGAAATCTGAATAGTGTATAGCAAAGTAAACTGGCTATGGGAGCATTTTCTATGTTATACATTTCTTAGAATAATACATTCAAAGTCACACTGAACTTGTTCAGAGCACATAATTATGATAATTTTGCATCACAAAATATTAATTTAATGATGCTAAGGTGTGTATTTTATTGAAAAAAATTCCACTTAGCCTACATAATACATCATATTGTCCTTTTGCCATTATTTTGCCTATGACAAAATGACAATGTAATTAATGGCATCATCATTTATACAAGCAAATGTAGGTGTGTGTATGTGTCCACACATACTTGTGTGCATTCTATCCATACATTTTAGAAAATTTGGTTTGGATTATTTATTTAATTTTGTATAATATTAACTTAATAGCAGCAAGTATTAAATTTGCCATTCATATATCCATGGAGAGTAGAAGTTTGCTGCTGTTTATGAGTATATCATATGATATCATAAGATGTTATTGTATTGGTTTCACATTTTTCAGTTTCAAGCATAGCTATGCTAAACAAGTTGTGTATAGCTTTTTGGGAACTCCATTACAAAAGTTTTCAAAACTCATGTCATCTAGATAAGCTTCAGAACAAGTAATAGCTAGCTACAACATGTTGTATGTATTTATTTTAATGGTACACAAGTTTGCTTTAATGGGTGTATGCATCAATCATGTGTTTTCCATTAGTGAGAAAGACATTAAAATGGTTATGTGTAAACTTAATTTTAATATTGCCAGTTAAAGACATATCACTGAGATTACTTGAAAAGCAATATGTGAGGTTATTTAATAATATAAACATCATAGGATCATTAAGTTATTAATAGGCAAACATAGTAGCTTGGCTTCACTTACACATTTTTAATTTACAGCTGTTTATAATCTTGAAGAAAATTTAAGCCTGCTACATTTGTGAGGTAAAAATTATCATAATTGTGTGCTGAGAAGGTTTTCTTTTATTTATTTCCCCCAAAGTAACATAATAAGTTGAATGTGACTTTGCATGTATTATTCTATGAAATGTGTAACATAGAAAATGCTCCCATAGCCAGTTTACTTTGCTATACACTATTCAGATTACACACTCACTGTGTCATTCATGCCAGAAACTAATACTTTTGAGCCCTACTGGACATTTAGATTAGCTTTACCTTAAGTTGGAATAAACAAAACTAAATACACACAAATAAGTGTTCATCATCAGCCAGTTCACTTTCATGTTCACTATGACTTTCTAGAACAAAACTGGCGACACACCAGAAATGAATATCTTTAAGTCCTACTGGACCTTTAGATTAGCTTGACCTAAAGCTGGAAAACTTCATTTCATTTTGTAATGATATACCTAAGATTGATTGAGAATGGTAGCAGGTGCTGTATATACAAAGTGACTTATGTTTTTTTTTCAATATTTGATTTTCCATCAGTACACTGTGTAGTCAATCACAGGTCATACTCGAATAGTTGCTATCCAAACGGAAGAAATCCCCAAATTATTAAATTCTAATCAACTTTTTTAGACTAAAGATATTAAAGCAAACTAGAAATAATAGCAAGTTAATATATTAAATCTGATCAAGCTCATACCTTAATTAACAATGCTGAAATAGGTACTATCACAAACTGAAGAAATCCCAAAAAATTGTAATAAAGTTTTCAGGCTAAAAGACTTTAAGCAAATTAGCCATTTATAGCAAGTTGGGTGTATTAAATATATAAATTATTCAAAGATGTTCAGCTGTTCATATTTGATTTAATCTTATGACCAAGTACATGATGGTACTTGGGAAGACGTAGTTCACGGTTAAAATATAATCAGAGACAATATATAACATATTTAAGAATTTGAAATGTTTTAATAACCTGTCTTTATTGGATATTATTATAATATAAAATGCAACATTTGTAATAAGAATATGGAGTTTCTTAGAATTTGTTTTGCCATAATTTGTCATTTTGATTCTCAGTGTGAGCTTAGTTTAGTCGCCAACCAAAATAAATGTTAGCAGTAAAAAAATGGTGCTAATATACTAAATAAATATCGACACAATAATATACCAGCTGATGTTTCATATTATACTCTATAAGTGTGTTCCACAGGAATAGTTGTTGTCAATTCAACGTATTATATGTAACAACTTCAAGGGTTGTGTGCAGCAAGTAGCTGATTGAGATACCAATAGGAAACTTAAGAAGAAAATGTATGGGTTATATTAAAGCATAGTAGTCACAAAATTGATGCAGATAGTCTCTGTACAAATCAAAGTGTCAACTGTCTCGTGGCAATCGGTAAAGTGTGATCTTTACAAAAACTTGTGGGACTGCACAATTGAATGCAAACCCATACTCCACGTATAAAATATATAATATTATATGTAATCATATAAATTCAGTGAATTTAAGTGAATAGTTTAATAAAAGTTTAACAATTAACAGAAGTTAAAAACTTCATGAGAATCATTCGTGCAAGAAAGCAAGTTAGGATTTATAATTTTCAATAGAATTGTTACTAATATCACGTGAGAAATACTTAGTGCCAGCATTCAATATACCTAGAGTACAAAAGTTTGTGGTGGTTCTTTGTGTTGTAGTAGGCTGTAGTAAACGTTCAGGCCGAGACAGGGTATTTCAAGGGTTGGACTTACTGACAACATTATGTAGAACAACATTGTTCTAGGCAAAACCGGCAGATTTATTGGGTGATACAAATACAGACTGGCTTTACTGATTTACTCCCCCATTATTACTCCCTCAAGGAGTTACTCATTTTTAACAGTGTACTTCCTTTTGTTTTCTATTTAGATATTATTACTTCTGGTATAAAGTGAAGTTGGGTTATATTTCAGTCTAGTTAATTAGAAAGCTATATGAAACTTGCACAATTATGTAACTGGAGATATTGTTAAAATTTAATGCTATAACTTAAAATAATAATGTATTGGGAAGGAAGGGGCTAAATTCCCTTCCTTTAAAGTGCTCAATTTTACAATGACTTCATTCCCCCTTCATAGATATACATTCTTCACCACTACAAAAAAACAACAACATCACGTTTGCTGGAAATGTTACAAATACAATCTTTGCTGGTAATGTTGTTAGTAAAATGTTATGTTGTTTATTCATGTAAATATCTATAATAACTGTTGAAAATAAACAATATTCCAAATTGAATATATTATTGAATTTGGGTATATCAATTTAAAATGTTGATAAATCACTGGCTATAAATGAGAACATAGAAATATGCTAGTGAGAACACTCAAAGGAATAATGTCAAAGAATCAGTTTTGGCTACATTTCTCAAGCAATCGTATCGTGTCATTGTAGTTAATAGCGCTTCACAACAGCTAAAACATTTCCAGTTGATCATTAATATATTATACATGATATTACAAGTTATGATTAATCATAATATTTGATCAAAATCAATGAAATTCATTAAAATAATTAATTTCTGCATTTTAATGGATGTTTTTGTCCATTTTTAGTTACATCACCCTCTTTAGCTTTCTTTCCATGATTTACTTTTTATTTGTTTGTATTTAAGTTTCTCAGACTCTCAATCCTTCTAAACTGCCTTCTCAGTACTTTAGTTACGTTTATTGTAATCGTCTCTGCATCATTCCTTACTCTACAAAACCCATACATTCATTTTGAAGCAACACTTTACCAGCTGGGCTCAGCTTATGCATTATTAATTAACGTGCAGGTGCCCCACATCCACTCCCCCTTATAAAGGATGGTAAAGGGTCACTTATGTCACATTTTAGTGGGTAGCAACTACTTGGTTATGTTTAACTTCAGGATCCTAGTATCGAGAAGTTTAACCTTGTCATTCCTAATTGCCAGTGCCCACATCCCCACTTCCCACCCCCACCACCCCCCCCCCCCCCCCCCCCCCCCCCCCCCCCCCCCCCCCCCCCCCCCTCCCCCACTCCACACAGACCCACCCTATCCCAAATAATCTACCTCCATAACAATTACTGGAAAGAGGGAACTGGAGCCTTTCTTTCAGCCAATACTTGGTACCAGGTCCTGCACCACTGCTAGTTCTTACTAGCACCATTCCTGCTAGCATATCCTCTCCAGCCCCTGCCAGAACAGTTGTTTTCAGTCACTCAAACATTGTATTATACTGTCCATTCACCTGATGACAATAATACTAGTTGACAAACCTAGGATTTCCTGTACTAAAGCATACTTCCCACAAGGATAGACAAGATGTGACTTCAAACTGCTTTTTAGCTCTGATGTGGATTTAGTTTAATGTAACTCTTTCTATTGGTGAGAATAAACTCAATTTTTTTCAGTATAATTAACTAAAACTAAGAAAGTCTGGAATCTCTAAACCAAAATAAATTGCACAATATGCTCCACTTTCTGCTGTTGGTTAATAATGATTCACTCAATAATATTATTGGCACATTTGTCTCCTTTGACAATTTATTCTCCTGTGACTCTGACTTTATGATCATATCAGTTTTAATTTCTTTTATAAGATCAATTTGTTTGATCAGTTATAAACCAAAAAGAAAACATAAATAAGTATATTATTTATATTCTATAGCTCTTTCCATACTCCCCAAATTAAATGAATTACTTATAAATGGCTATAGAATGTCACTTACATAGGCAAGCTTAAATTCAATGTGTTTGTATCTTGTCAGAGGATTATATAATAATAATACATAATATGTGAACTTTACATTTTGTAAACATCGATTGTGCTGTAAAAGTATGAACTTTTTTTGAGTAATTTATGATTTTTTTTTAGTAATTGTTGATGAATACTTGAATAAGCCATGAAGTATTTCTACAATGCAATTTTATTGGAATAGAAAGCATTTAGTCAAACGTAGTTGGATAAGATGAACTATAAATATTGGAAACATTTTCCCAATAGTACTAGTTACTTTGGATAATAATAATAATAATAAGTCTCATAAATACTGAGTAAAACCATTGAGTGTTTCAAAAGAAGTATTATCATTTTCTCAAAACTCACATTTTTCGCTTGATCAATCTACTTAGCTATGACTCCAACAAATCAATTTTTTTGTCTTGTTCTGATATTATTGTGAAAGGGTGTCACATTGTGTATGCTAAATTTATTTTTTATTTTGATCATGACTGCTTCATTTGCTGCTTATATATATTAAAAAACATAACGTTTCTGGTTATCTCAGATTTTACAAAAATAGACTTTTGAATAATTTACTATATCCCATACATTGATATCTAAAAAGCATTTACTTAAGGTTGACTTTGAAATTTCTCTCCTTGTAAGAGTGAATTGAGCTTCCATAGCATTAAATAAATTAGCTGAAAATAGTAGATAAGATAATTAAAAGTGATCTTGCCTTACCAAAATCAACCTTTCTGTTGTGATCAAAGTTATCATTAACTAGCTCTTCAGAAACTTGCATTCTGGTGATTGCTATTCATATGTAGAAAGAGAAACTTTGTAGTGAATAATTAAAAAAAAAATTTGAAAATTTCATTTTAATTTTCTTGACCAAAAGTTGCTTGATATATTTCTTTTTTATTTTCTCCTAATTAGCCCTAACTTAACGTGAAAGACTAGAACATAACTCAAGACTAAAGTAATAATGATAAATGAGTATTATACAGCATGAGGATCAGGTAATGGTCAGAAATTTATGTGCTAATATTATTAGTTTAATAATTAACTAATAGCAGGAAGTGGAGCATTATGTAGTTTGTGCTACGTAATCTATATGATTAAGTAACTCTGTACGTAGGATATGCAACAATATACTAGTTATATGTACATTGACTGGGCATCATACAGTGAATCATATTTTATGCTAGTTATGTTGCATTGATGAACCCAAATTTTACTAAATTATTCATGCATTTACAGGATAGATAAAACTGTGATTTTTTATTTGATAATTATTTTATTGTGTACTGAAAAAAAAAATTAATTGACTATCTAATTATTGTAGTATTTTCTCGAATAAATGATTATTTTAGTTCCACAACTGCCAACTAAGGCCATGTTGCTATATTTTTTATAAATATTTATAGTATTTTTAGTCGATTATTAAAATTCTCGCCAAGAGTGAAGTGTTACATGAATTATTGAAATGTTAGCCTCTTGTGATTCTTTTTGATTTATCATACTATATATTTTATTATTTAGTAAACTCCCTACACATATGAGCAAACAGTAGATGTAGGTAATTTTTTGATTATTACATACTCCTATTTTGTTTATTAGCTACTGTATATTTGTTAATTCCAAAGAATCTGCATTTAATAGAGATATCAATTAAACTCTGTCAAAAACAAGTCAATTAGGTAAGATGGCATTATTTTATGGTTTATTGCTCTTAGATTTATAGAGATCTAATGATGTGTATCATTAATGGAGAATTGTTTATTCAATAAATTATATTAAGGTCAGAAGATGTACAGGAAAAAATTAACTATCCGGTTTAGCAAACTATATTTTTAACATGTTATCTAATCTTAGTGTAGAGTAAATGGTTGATTCATTCAATTTGTTTGTTATTTGAAGTTGGCATACCTAATGTATATAAACATGAATATATAAATGTATAAAATGCTTCACATTATGGTATAACTTTAAATGTTATTATTAATCATATAATAATGAGTCATTTATTATTATGGCTGCAAATGTTAAAAATAACTACATGTGTTGCGTGCTGATGGATCAGCTAGAGATTATGATAACAATTAAAAACTAAAACATATGATCTCTTGGGAATAAGTATCAGTACATGTTTACACAAACTAGCAACTTTCTCCCAGATGACTGAAAGCTACTTCTTTAAAAAAAGTTATGACCATAAACAATACGTAAGAGAAATATTTTCAAAATTCGTTGTAAAATTATGTCCAGTTGCAAACACTATGTTTACAGCTAGTGAAATAGAAATAGCCTTAGCATACTTTCGTATAGTACTTACTCATTACAATCAAACACAAAGATTGTTTTATGAAAGAAATTTACATTATTGCTATACAAAGACATAAATGGTAATTAAAAACAACAACAAGTAACTTAATATTGGGAGTGTTAACAAAGCAAATAATTTCAGGTAAGAAATAATTGTATTATTTTAGTATTATACCAAGATAGCATATAAGAAATGAAATAATCCAAAACAATTTATAAATAACAAATAAACATTATGCACAAAATTTAAATACAGAATGCATTATATTTTGTGCATGCATGTGTGTGTCTGCACATGCGTGTGAATTTGATTGTGTGTGTGTGATTAGAATTCCATTTAGAATGTACAGGTTTCAAGACAAAACAAAGCATCAATTAAACTACCCACAATTATTATGATGATTTAATGAATGTCTTCTTTAGTTATTCATTCTATTTGTAGGGCATAAGATATTTTGATAATGGATCATAATTGAGGTAATTTTGTCATTATGTCAAATACATCTAAGAAGGATAGACTATACTCAATGCACCAATAAAATTTTTATCATTTCTGCATGAATTTCGAATAAATAAAAAAATGATTGAATAAATAAAATAATGATTAAAGAGAATAATAAATAAACAATAAGTAAACAAATTAATGAACAGATTAATTAAACAATCAATTAAATAAACAAATTAATAAACAAACAAAATAACAAACAAATAATGAATAAATATAATAAATAAAATTATTAATACAAATATGTGAAGTGTGGGATTATAATTTATTTACATTTAGTTTGATTACTTCCTTTGCGTGTGAACATCCGTCATATGCGTACTGATAACTTCATCTGTTTTTACTATTACTTGGTTAGATATAACTTAGCATAGACTCCCTAGTAAGGTCTTCTGACTGCTTTATTGGAATCACCATTAGCATTGAGGAATACTCACATGAGTAGTTTCTTAAATTTCATTATTATATAGGTAGCAGCAATTTAATAATAATGTAGCATTCTTGCAGGTAATAAATTGCAAGCATTTTCAATGTATTTATATGAAGAATTAAAACGTGAAGTAGCCAGTTAATAATGTCCCAAAAACTGTGCAACTAAAATTCTTGTCACTATTTCATTAGAGTAGTAAATGTGTGTATTATAAAATATAATAGTAATAATATGTGCATGTCTGTAGTAAAAAAATTACACAACATGCAGCAATGAGAACTGAAATGTGTATTTTCTTCATATAGATAACTGAACCTTGTTAAGTCCAAGTTTAGCCAAATTATATCACTCTAAATGATGAAGCAACAACTCTTAATATTCTCTTTCATAATTAATTTATCTTTACCAGGTAAGTGTGTGTTATAAACAAAAACATAAACTATACTTTATATTCTGTATGAATAGAAATATATTCTGCATCAATGTGTACTGTGACTGCCAAGTATGTCTGCACTGCAGAAAGAGATCAGCTTTTGATTTGGGAAGTCTCTTTAGGGCAGAGACTATTGTTTTCTCCATTATTTCATGAATATATGGTCGTTGGAACAAATTATATTTTAAATTCAATTTCTGATATTAGGATTAATAGTGAATTCTCAGGCATTAATTCTACAAATATATATTCAACTCTCAGTATAGTTTACAATATATCTTTTTCTGGAATTCAAGTTTATTGCAATAACATATTTAAAAATCCTATTGAATTGATTAAGTCAAGAGAACCACTAAATTATATTTAGCAGTTCTATACATCAAACGAGTTAAACAACCCTACAAAATCATTTTTAATCATTCCTGAGAAGTAGCATGAAACATGTAAGATTGTGTGTATTTAATTTCATTGTATTTTCTTTATCATTTTGAGCAGATAATCCTGGTTTTGTCACTAGCCAGCTTTAAAGCTTGCTTCAGAAGAAGACAATATTAGTATATCATGGGACGATAACTCTACATTTTTAATAATAGATATCATTTCAGATCAGTTCATTTTGTATAACAAAATCTATCAGTCTTCTGTCACTGTAAATATTATTAATGTAAAATTTATAACAATCAACATTACCGCAATTTGTTCCGGAATATCATCATTATTTTATATTGGTAGGTTATTCTATTTGATGTTGGGTATGCTAATATTTTTTTTTAATATAATGCATGTTGTGTTAAAAATGACTTATAATAGATTTTATATTATAAGTTGTTGCACTAATACTATCATATTTTAATAGCAATTACCTTTTATTACAAGTTTCTGTAGTTTTGTGTACCCAGAGTTCATTTCATGAATTACAATATACAAAAGCTAGAGATATATAGGAATAACAACATTGGGAAATGTTGTAATTATGCTAAAGCTACTGGTAAGATTCTCGTTGTATAAAACCTTATGCACCTTTGAGTCTTCTCACTACCATATTACATTAAAATAAAGTGTTTCTATGCTTAAAAAACAAAATAATAGCAAATTTTCTCGTTTTTTACAGCCAATAATATTGTTAATGCAAACTTAACCCGAACTTTCGACTTCTTGCCAAAGTCCTCTTCAGGGGTCAACTCATATAGGATTTGGGCAAGAAGTATACCGCAAGATGGATTATTTCTCGCATATTGTTCCAATTACTCTCTCCACATATATCCGTAGATGGCAATAATTCCAGTTTCACGTTCTTCCATTGCTGAATTTTGAGAGTGACCCTTGGTAAATTAAATGCAGGTATGCGGAAGCTAGAATGCATTATAGGAATTGAATCGGAAATGTTGAACCCCAAATATGCCAAAACAATGTCACTTGAATCTAATCATCCATTACTCTGCAATGGTCAGTATGTCTGTCACTCACATTAAGACCACCCCAGTCTTGGGACACATATGGAATTACTTTCCTTCAGAGAATGACCTTTGCAATGCCTTGTATTCCTTTGCTCCCACATTACCTAGCACTGTGGATGACAGTTTAAACCTGCTGTGGCCCAAATTCAGTGTTGGGAGCCAGTCTGGATTTGTATCACCCAATAAATCTGCCGGCTTTCCAGAAATTAAGTGCCTAGAATAGATTCTATACATGTTGTTATACATAATGTTGTCAGTAAGTCCAACCCTTGAAATACCTGCCAAATACCCATCTTTTCGTCTCTTACTGGGTGTATAGAGTTCTTTATCCTGTGTGTTAATAACTTTTGGAAGACTAAAGAATGAAACATCTCTGTTTCGGCCTGAACGCGTGCTACAACCTACTGCAACACAAAGAACTATCACAAACTTTTGTACACCTAGTATATTGCACACTGGCACTAAGTTTTTATCACATGATATTAGTAATAGCTCTATTGAAAATTATGAATCCTTAACTTGCTTTCTTGCATAAATGATTATATTTTAATCATGAACTACGTCTTCCCAAGTACCATCATGTCTGTGATTTATAATTATTATACATTACAATTGGCCATAAGATTAAATCAAATATGAACAACTGAACATCTTTGAATAATTTATCAATAGTTTATATATTTTAATGCACCAACTTGCTATTATGGCTAATTTGCTTAAATTATTTTCGCCTGAAAACTTTATTAGAATTTTTTGGGGATTTCTTCTGTTTGTGACAGCAACTATTGGATACACAGTGTACTGATGGAAAATTAAAAACAACAAGATTTGAAAAACATAATATGTTACTCTGTATTATACAGCACCTGCTACCATTCCCAAGTGTTCTCAGGTAGCTAAATTATTCCAAAATGAAACAAAGTTTTCTAGCTTAAGGTCAAGCTAATCTAAATATCCAGTAGGACTCAAAGATATTCATTTCTGGTGTGTCGTCAGTTTTAGTTTTGTTCTAGAAAGTCATAGAGAATGTGAAAGTGAACTGGCTATGGGAGCATTCTCTACATTACACATTTCTTAGAATAATACATGCAAAATTGCACTCAACTTGTTATGTTAATTACTTGTGGGGAACTATATAAAAGAAAACTTTTTCAGCACACAATTATGATAATTTTTACCTCATAAATGTAGCAGGATATTTTGTTTGACTTAAATTTTCTTCAAGATTATAAACAGCTGTAAAATAAAAAGTGTACGTGAAGCCAAGCTATTTTATGTTAACCTATTAATAACTTAATGATCCTATGACGTATATTATTGAATAACCTCACACTTAACTTACTTAATTTTCAAACAACCTCAGTGATATGCTAAATTAAAATTAAATTTACACATAACTGTTTTACTGTCTTTCTCACTAATGAAAAACACATGATTGATGCATACACCCATTAAATCAAACTTGTGTACCATTAAAATCAATGGCTTTTCTAGATGACTTGAGTTTTGAAATTTTTATAAAGGAGTTCCCAAAAAGCTATAGATAACTTGTTTAGCATAGCTATATTCTTGAAACTAAAAGAACATGAAACCAAAACAAAAACTTCTTATGATATTATAATACGATAGCTCATAAACAGCAATAAACTTCTACTATATAAATGTGAATTGCAAAATTTAATACTTGTTGCTATTAAGTTAATAATTATTATATAAAATTTAATAAATAATCCAAACTAAATTTCCACGTTTCATGTGTGCTTGTGCAGAGGGATGGGAAAGGATGATTCAATTGTGAAGCATTCTATCTATACACTTTGGTTATTATTGCATGCAATTGTAAATAAGAACTACTAAAATGTACTGAAAAATTGACTATCTATTTATTGTAATTTTTTTCGAATACATGATTATTTTAGTTCCACAACTGCCAACTAAGGCAATGTTGCTATATTTTGTCTAAGTATTTATAGTATTTTTAGTCGATTATTAAAATTCTCACCAAAATTAAAGTGTTACATGAATTACTGAAATGTTAGTCTCTTGTGATTCTTTTTTATTTATCATATTAAATATTTTATTATTTAGTCAACTCCCACACATGTGAGCAAACAGTAGATGAAGGAAATTTTTAGATTATTACATTCTCCAATTTTGTTTATTTCCAAAGAACCTGCATTTAATAGTGATATCTAAAGTTGGTATATATAATGAATAATATAAATGTATAAAATGCTTCACATATGATAAAACTTTAAACATTATTATTAATCATATAATTATAAAGAGTAATTTATTGTTATGGGTACAAATGTTAAAAAAAAACTACATTCTTGTGTGCTGGTGGATCAACTTGAGGTTAAGATAAAAACTAAAACATATGATCTCTTGGGAATAAGTATCATTACATGTTTACACAAACTAGCAACTTTCTCCCAGATGACTGAAAACTGCTTTTAAAAAAGTTGTGACTGTGAACAACACGTAAGAATATAATATTTTCAAAATTATTTGTAAAAATATGTCCAGTTGCAAACACTATGTTTACAGCTAGTAAAATAGCAATAACCTTATCATACTATCACTCTTGGATGTATTTAAAGTATGACGAAATTACCTCAATTATGGTCCATTATCAAATGCCCTACAAATAGAATGAATTCAATAAAAATTTTATCATTTCTGCATGAATTTTTGAAAAAAAAAGATTGAAAATAAAATAATGATTGAAGTGAATAATAAACAAACAAACAAATAAATAAATCAATGAATTAATTAATAATTAATTAACCAATCAATTATATAAACAAATGAATAAATAAAAAAATAACAAACAAATAATGAATAAATAATATAATAAATAAAATTATTAATACAATTATGTGAAGTATATAAATTTTGGGATTGTAATGTATTAACATTTAGTCTGATTAGCTACTTCCTTTGTGTGTGAACATCCGTTATGTATAATACTGATAACTCCATCTGTTTTTATTATTACTTGGTTAGATGTAACTTAGCATAAACTCCCTAGTAAAGTCTTCTGACTGCTTCATTGGAATCTACATTACCATTGAGGAATACTCACGTGAGTAGTTTCTTAAATTTCATTATATTTGCAGATAATAAATAGCAAGCATTTTCAATGTAGTTATATGAAGAATTAAAACGTGAAGTAGCCAGTTATTAATGTCCCAAAAACTGTGCAACTAAAATTCTTGTCACTATTTCATTGGAGTAGTAAATGTGTGTATTATAAAATATAATAGTAATAATATGTGCATGTCTGTAGTAAAAAAAATTACACAACATGCAGCAATGAGAACTCAAATGTGTATTTTCTTCATATAGATAACTAAACCTTGTTAAGTCCAAGTTTAGCCAAATTATATCACTCTAAATGATGAAGCAACATCTCTTAATATTCTCTTTCATAATTAATTTATCTTTACCAGGTAAGTGTGTGTTATAAACAAAAACATAAACTATACTTTATATTCTGTATGATTAGAAATATATTCTGCATCAATGTGTACTGTGACTGCCAAGTATGTCTGCACTGCAGAAAGAGATCAGCTTTTGTCTTGGGAAGTCTCTTTAGGGCAGATACAATTGTTTTCTCCATCATTTCATGCATTTCAAGACATTGGAACAAATTATATTTTAAGTTCAATTTCCGATATTAGGATTAATAGTGAATTCTCAGGCATTAATTCTACAAATATTCAACTCTCAGTATAGTATACAATATATCTTTTTCTGGAATTCAAGTTTATTGCAATAACATATTTAAAAATCCTACTGAATTGATTAAGTCAAGAGAACCACTAAATTATATTTAGCAGTTCTATACATCAAATGAGTTAAACTACCCAACAAAATCATTTAATCATTTCCTGACAAGTAGCATTAAACATGTAAGATTGTATGTATTTAATTTCATTGTATTTTCTTTATGATTTTGAGCAGATAATCCTGGTTTTGACACTATACAAGCTTTAAAGCTTGCTTCAGAAGAAGACAATATTAGTATATCATGGGACGATAACATTAACTCTATATTTCTAATAATAGATATCATATCAGATCAGTTCACTTTGTATAACAAAATATATCAGTCTTCTGTCACTCTAAATATTATTATTAACGTAAAATTTGTAACAATCAACATTACTGCAATTTGTTCCGGAATATCATCATTATTTTATATTGGTAGGTTATTCTATTTGATGTTGGGTATGCTAATTTTTTTTTTTAATATAATGTATGTTGTGTTAAAAATGACTTGAATAGCACCATCACTGCTTCCAAGTAATACAAATTATGAATGAGTATTATATTCATAAGGGAGACAAAAATTTGTATAAAAAAGAACTCATAAGTAAAAACAATATTGTGCTCTTAATTGTATACATCCAACATAATTTGTTGTGATCAATCATTTTCAATTTATATGTACTAATATATCATTGCTTTAAGTCCTACGAGCAAATGTTACAGAATATCATGAACAAATAATTTTTTTTGTAAAAACTAATTGAGTAGCTAGTGATTTGAAAATTGCTTGTAAAATTCTAATTGTGTTTGTATACTACACACATGGCATGTTTTATTTTTAAAAAGTAATGCAAAATCTACTAATAATTTATTTAACTTATACTTTCACTATTTTAATAATATGCAAAGAAATAAAGTGTTGAAAAAAGTAACTACACTGTTAAAAATGGGGTGTATGGGAATCCCATTTTGGGGTGTCCAGGTAACACTGGCTGTACTACTCCGCATAGGGTGTTTCCATTTCACCTAGAGGAAGTGTTCAGTTACACCCCTGTACACC
>WLWI01001589.1_pt1 | contig 19682 bp, 15 predicted proteins | sample 6701501 | NCBI WGS metagenome assembly WLWI01 (sample SAMN12718690, study PRJNA515312) | sponge metagenome | isolation source: marine sponge | host: Mycale hentscheli | place: New Zealand: South Island, Marlborough, Capsize Point | collected 2014-11-01
AATGGTTTCCTTTGGTAAGTTCTGCTAATACTTTGAGTTTAAAACTCTCACTATAACGTCTTACATATCCATCATTTTTATACATATACTTGTTGTTTTTTGTATACATATTTCAGGACGGGTCACTAAAGTTAGTAAATAAAACACAGATTTAAAGTCTGCGATAACTTTCGTAAATTGGCTAAAACCAGCAATTAATTTTATACGTTGTTAGCCACAGGGCTTTTTCGTTCAGATTGACTTTCAAATTATTCAGTTTGTCTTTTTATTTCAATGTAACAAGCTCTTTTGCAATTTTTGGCTTTAGCTTTGGCTGGTGCGAATTGCAAATGTGTATGGCTTTATGTGTTGGCTATTCAACATAATCAACATTGCTATATAATATTTTATCAAGCTCTTTAGATATTGAAAATTTGATTTCTTTTATTTTCTTAAGCTTTTGTGCAATTTCATTCTGAATATCAATGTCTATTTCTCCTGCTTTATTTACAGGTACTTTAAATGTTAGTTTAGAAACTTTCTCTTTACTTGCAGTTTTACTCCATTTGAAACCTTGGCTCAATAATGTTTCTTCAACAGCATATCTGGCATATTCAAGATTTATATTAGAAATGTGTTCGTTTTTCAAAATGAGCGGTCTATGGTGGTCATTTGTTGTAAACTTATGATTATGAAGAAAAACATATCCAACAGAACCTTCTCGATTCCAACCTAAACAATTCTCAAAATATTTAACATTCGTTAAATTATCTGAAATATAACCAATGGGAATTTCTTTGATTTTACCACCATAAACAGGGATATTTCCTTTGTGTTTATTAATAAACGTCTTTGTCAAACCTTTAATGGGTGGGAGTTCAAATATATTGGATATTAGAACGTCTTTATATTGAAATTGGTCAAACTGAATTATCAAATCATTTAATTGAGATTTATAGTTCTCTATTATTGATTTTATCTCCTCCGTGAAGAGAATCTTATCTACAATTTCATCTTGAGCTTCAATATCAAAATTGCCATTTTCATTAACAGGCATTTTAATTTCTACATTTTCAATCATTGAGGGATAAACTTTTGTAAATTCATCTTCTCCTTTTTCTCCCTTTCGTCCTTTTGCAAGACCTCTCAATGTTGGTTCTAATACGTTTTTTATGTAGGTAATATTGATATTTTCTTTTATTGGTTTTAAAAGTCCCCTATCTGCATTAATAGAGAATTTACCATTAATAACCATAATATAACCTGCAAAACCATTTGTAGCCCAAGTCAAATATTCTCCATCATAGTCAGACGAGTTAATATAAGTTAGAGGAGCGTTGTTAGAAGCAGAATAAACAGGGGAATTGCCTTTGTTTTGATTTCCATATTTTTTAGTGTATTTCGATTTTCCTCTTTCTATAGAAAATAAGTCTTTAATCTTAAAGTTTAAATAGGTTAGTTCAGACTTTTTTTTTTCTGAAAGCTCTTTTATTTCTTCTTGGAAGCCGCTTATTGAAACTGCAATATCTTCAACCAAGGAAGAAAATTCTAAAAGACCTACTTTTTCCTTTTTCTCACTTAATCCAATTTCAATTTTTTCCTCTTCCGACCACCATTTGTCAATTATCCAACTTTTCTCAATGCTCTCCCCAAAGGTTTTAAAAGGAAATATTTTACACCTTTTATCTGTGTTTATTTTAGCAAAATTCTCCTTATTGCCTTTGAAAAATGAATAAAGTGTAACTGCTTCAGATAAATCATTGTTTTCTATGTCAAAACGGTAAACATCCCTACTTTCTCCGATTTCACTTACCAAGTATGAGAATACAGGTGATTTTTGCTTTTCTTTCTTGTCAGCTTTTTTGGTGAGAGCTAAAATATATGTCTTCTTATTAGTGGTGAAAAAAGTGTTAAGTGGTAGTGAAATAATACCATCAATGAAACACTCATCAACTATAAATTGCCTTAGGTTTTTGTCATTTTGACGATTAAAAATACCATCAGGAACGACAATAAATGCTTTACCATTTGGTATTAAGGCTTTAATAATCCATTCCATAAATAACCCTTCAACTCCCATTGCGTTAACTTTAAAATAGTTAACTAAATCGCCATTTTTTTTGACTTCTTCTTTTAGGTTACTGCTGCCACTTGTTACATAAGGAGGATTCGTCAAGATAAGGTCATATTCATTTTCAACCGCATCTGAAAGTGTTCCTAAAATAGAGTTGGTTTTTAAGACGAAACTTTCATTGAACAAGTCTGCAAAATCATTAGTGATATTTGGATTTTCTTTTAATAGGTCAGAAAAATAAATAAGCATATTAGCTTTTGCTAATATTATGGTTTTTTGTTCGTCCTTATCAAATCCTTTATCATATCCGTGAATTGTGACTTTAGGTTTGAGGTTCCCATTTTTTACTTCGTAAAACTGGTCAAGTTTTGTGAAAATTGGTTCAAGCAAGAATTTTCCAACTCCGCAAGCTGGGTCACATATTTTTGAACCAACTTTAATATCATCTTTTGCCATTTCTGTAATGGCTCTAATTACTTTTAGTGGAGTGAAAAATTGACCCCAATTCTTTTTGCTTATACTTTCTTTAAGGAAACTTTCAAATAGTTGGCTCTTGAAATCTTTATCAATGTATTCAAGCTTTCCGTAAGTTTTGAATTTACCTAAAACCTTTTTGAATACAGTGCTATAACCTTTTACTGCTTTCTGGTCTTTACTTACAAATATTGTCCCGTTAATAATAGTTGTTCCGTCCATCCCTGGAGGAAAAAGGTTTTTAATTTGAGGTCTAATTGTTTGTGCATAATAACCTAAAGCCTCTTCATCTGGATTGTCAATTTGATAATCATATCTTTCCTGTAAATGGTCAAAGTTTATTCCTTGACCGAGAATTCCTAAATCACTTAAATATTTAAAAATAAAAAGCTCGACAAAAGTGTAAAGGCAATTTTCAGGCGTTGCACCACTGACAGACCAAATGTCTTGCCAAATTTGCTTTGCTAAATCTGTTGGATTGACTAATTTTTTTGGCTTTATTTGGTCATTAATTTCATTGATTGACGAAATTATTTTCTCAATTAAATCTGGAAGTTTTTCGTCTTTTGGATTAAAGTTGTATTTCAACTCCTTCCCATCTTCATCTTTTATTCGTTTACCTGTTTTTACATTTACCCAAACAGATTCTTTTGTGTCTGTGGCAATGATAATATTTGAGCCGATTTTTTTAGCAACTTCAATCTCTTGCTTGATTGCTTTGTTCTTTTCAGCTTTAGTCTTAAACTCAGAAGGCTTCTTGTATTCAACAACAACAATTACATTCTTTTGCTGAACAATTAGAGCGTCAACTTTTTTTCTTTCTTCTTTTCCGTAGTTTACATTACGAATAATTCCGTATTCTTTAAGAGCTTTTACAGAAGTTGCTCCAATATTGTAAAAGTCCCATTTCCCAATTTTTTCGGGATTTTTTTGAAGGTCTCTTTGTAATAATTCTTCACTCATAATTTTGGTTATATTTTAAGAGTACCTTGTTTAACATTATTGTTTAGATAATATTTAGTTTTTGATTCTGCAAGCTCATATATCGTTCTCGACTCTTCAACTTTATATTTTACAGATTCTTTGGCGAATTGGTCGCTTAAATACTGCTTCTTCATAATTTCAGTATCAATATCAAGTGCCTTTGCAAGAAGTATCAATTTTTCTTCGTCCAAGTGTTTTTTGTCGTTTTCGACCTTGCTCATACTTCCGCTGTCAAGTTTGACTTTTGCAGCTAATTCTGTTTGGTTTAGCCCCTTTTCAGTTCTAAGCCTTCTTATATAACTACCGAAACTTTCCATTTTTACCTTGCTCATTTTGACTTGGCGATTTTTGCAAATCTATCAAATTAATATGAGAATAACGAATTTTTGAGAGGGAAAAGGCAAGCTCTTTTAGTTTTTTCAGCGTTGGATTTCGTGTCGGCAAAAACTAAATGTGCTTGACTGTGCGTTGGCTTTTTTAGCTTGCAGGTAACGGTCTAGTATAAGAATAGTAGCGGATTACACACACTAACTTTTCGGTTAAACACAGACCTTTTTTATATTTACTTACTTTCGTTTTAGCGATTAAACCGCTATTATTTTTATACATTGTTAGGCACTGGCATTTCTTTCTCGGTAAGCAAAATCTCTTTTAGTTTGCTCTTTATTTTTTCGGTTCGATATTCGTCAAACTCCTTAATTACACTCCAATTCAGTTCAAAATTTGGTTCTATATAATTCCTTTCCTTATATGCCTTAATTTGTTCTATGTTGCTAGAAAAATGTTCATTCAACCACTTTTCAGGATCTTTTGCTTTTTTTGCTAAATTTTCTTCTCCTTGCAGTAGTTGAAGATTGTAGAGAAAATTAGCTTCTGTTAGATAATCTTCTTCTAAATCTGTGTTCTTTTGTTTGAATTTTGATTTCGGGTATATATGGTCAATATGAAAAGTTGAATTCTTATAATCTAGATTTGGATATAAAATTTGTAAAATCGGAAGAATTGCAGGATTCCCATATTGAAAATCCATCATTCTGTCAATATCGTCACTTGATATTTTTAAAGGTTGTACTTTGCTTGTAGTTAGATTTTTATTAACTATTTCAAAATTTTCAGCTGTTCTAATGATTTTGGCGACAACCTCTAATTTACCATCTAAAGAAGTGGTAAAATAACTGGTAATTTGTGCGTTTCGCACAAATTTCAGTAATTCTGTTTTGTCTTCTTGTGTTATGGTTTTCTTTTTAAAAATGTAATAAGCAACAGCTGATAAAATATAAGCAGACGAGAGTTGGTTTGTATAACCAAACTCTTTTAGAAGTTTTGTTGCTTTAAAAATCGTTTCGGTTATTTCTTCCCAATTATCCTCAATTTTGTTGATATTACTTTTGCTGAAGTTTTTTAGTTGAAAGATATGGTTGCTTTCCGTCAAGAGTAAACAAGTTTTTAGTACTTGGTCTCTGCCCATTACACCAAAACCTTGTTCTTTTATTGAATCAACAAACTTGTTCATTAAATCACGAATATCGGTTGAGAAATTCGCAGTCAAAATTGACATTAAAAGGTCTGAATATGATAATTGTGTTCCACCGCTATTTACACGAATAAAGATTTTTAAAACCTTGTCAAGGTTTTTTTCTGTTTCCTCAAAATATGAAATCAAGCTTTTTGTACAAAAAGCGTCTTTTAATTTTTCTAATATTTCTGCTTCGTTGTCAGAAAGGTTGTTTTCTCTAGCGTAACTTACGATACTTCCTAATTGAAGAATTTCGCCAACCTTAAACCAATAGTTGTTTTCGTCAATTTTTGGAACAGTATTTTTTCGTAAAAAATCAAAATCAAAGTTATCATCTGGATTTTCTTCGTTTGGTTTGTATCTTAAATTTAAGAAGAGTTGTTTTTCCTCAAATGCGTTAGGATTATCCCACCAAGCTTTAGGTTTTTTTAGAGTTCTCGTCCCTTTAAGTCCTATATAAAGTGAAGTTAACCTTTGTTGTCCGTCAAGTACGATAGATAAATCGTCTGAATTTATTTGCTCAATATTGACCTTTTCATTGTGTGTTTTTCGTTCATCATAGTTTTCAATGAACTTGTACAGCTGGAAGTTCAGTTTTTCCGAATCTTCTTTAGCGTCTTTATTGGTTTCAATATCGTCTTTCTTGAGTTTCCAAAACAGAAACGAACCAATTGGGTAACCTCGTAAAATGGAATCAAAAAGTTGTTCAATTTTCTTTTCTTTGGCTTTTCTTAACCAAACGTATTCCCTCTGAATATCTGGAAGAAAGTAGCTTTGATTTAAGTCCTCAATGACATTTTTTATTGATACATCTCTGAATTGTCCCATATTTTGTTCAAATGTTTGTTGGTTTGGTTTTGCTTGTGCCTAACGATCTGTGTATGGGGTGTTGCTGACCGAAGGGAGGCTATGACCTATACACCTTGTTAGCTACTGTAGCCCGATTAGCATTGCCGTTTCTTTTTACTATTTATTTTCTTTTTCCCTATTCCCAAGCGAGGGGAGAAGAGGTTTTTATTTGATTTTTTAATTCTTTTTATCTGTGCGTTGGCTTTGTTCTTTGCCACCGCAGGAACGAGGATGGTAATGTGCAAATAGCGTTGGCAGAATTTCTTTATTTTTCAAATATACATATATTTGCATATACTTACATATACTTGAAGGATGGATGTGGAAAATTATACAACTCAACAAGTCGCCCAAAAAGCTGGCGTACATAAGGACACAATATTAAGGTGGCTAAGAGAGGGCAAAATCCAAGAACCAGATAGAAATAGAAATGGATGGAGAGTATTTAACGATTCTCAGGTTTCCGATATTTTGAATTTCGCAAATGGTTCTCAAGGCTCTATTAATTTGGTAAATGAACCTGCAGAAGTGTATGAAAAAACAAATCCAGCAAGTCTCAAAATAGCTCAACTTCATAAAGTGGATTGGGATTTTAATAATGCTAATAGTAGCTATCTCACACATTCTATTCATCCATATCCTGCAAAATTCATCCCGCAGATTCCAAAAACTCTAATTAGAGAACTAGCTTCTACTGGAGACACTATTCTCGACCCGTTTTGTGGAAGTGGTACAACTTTGGTTGAATCTCTGCGGTTAGAATGTAACGCGATTGGGATTGACTCAAATCCATTAGCTTGTTTGATGAGTAGGGCTAAGACGCACGTTATTGATGAAGAAGAGGTTGAGATCTTAGTTAATCTGGCGAAAGACACAGAGGGATTAAGTGAGAATTTCTCAACAGGAACGCTCACTTTATTTGGTGAAACACTTTATAATTACGTAGAAAAACACAAATTTAAGGGAGTTGAGGACTGGTTTGATCAACATGTTATAGAAGAATTATCCTATATAAAAGAGGTGTGTTTGAGGATTGAAAATTTAAGAGTTAGAGATTTAGCCTTGACCGCTTTTTCATCAATTATAGTTATCGTATCTCGACAAGATTCAGATACGAGATATGTTCGAAGAGAAAAAAACACGAAGCCTGGAGATACATTCAAACAATTTGTCAGGGCACTAAGGCATACGATTAAAAAATCTTTGGAGTTCAGTGAAGAAGTTATAACTCCATATAAAGCACAAGTCCTCCAGTCTAGCATATTACTACCTCCAGAAATTCCTCCAGTAGATTTAGTTGTATGCTCCCCTCCTTATCCAAATGCGTATAGTTATCATTTATATCACAGAACTAGAATGATGTGGCTTGGTATGGATCAACCTACATTTAAACAAGATGAAATAGGAAGTCATAGAAAGTATAGTCGGAAAGGTAAAAATGCTGCTACGGCAGATACTTTCAGAGGAGAGCTTTATACAATATTATCTTGGTTGACACATATGATCCGTAATAATGGCTATGCTTGTTTTGTTATAGGAGATTCCACTTTGAAAGGAGAAAGGATCAAAAATGATGAGTTACTTATTGAAGTTGCAAAGGGCTTAGGTTATAAAGTTGAAGCAAACATAAACCGCACCCTTCAAAGTACTCGCAAATCATTTAATCCTAAAATTGGAAAGATAAGAGAAGAGCATATTGTAATATTAAAGAATAGACTTAATTAAATACTAATGGAAAATTTATATCAAATAAATTGTGTAATTAAGTCATATATTCAGCCTTTTGAGAGAGTTCTTGCATTTAAAGAATTAGAAGCATTGGCAGGAAGTAATCCACTGCCAATAAAAGGAAATGAACTAGATAGCCTTAATTTTTCAGTCCAATCAAAGTTTTCTCAAAAAGAACTTGCTAATCGCTTAGCATACTGGGAAAGAGTATATAATGGTAATGAATTAGAGCATATTGTTACAAAACAAGTCAGGGTAGAAGCTACGACCACCTTGCTGAAGAAAGATAAATACCCTTTAGATTTTCAAGATTTATTACCATTTAATGGAAATGTCCCTAAGATAAACAGAAGAAATCTTCGATATGGTCCGCATGGAATTCATGAATATCGAGGAAAATTTTTCCCTCAGTTAGTGAGATCATTACTCAATATCTCCGGAGCATCAGAATCATCTAAGGTGATGGATCCAATGTGCGGTAGTGGTACTACTTTAGTTGAATCAATGTTAATGGGGTGTCAGACTTTTGGACTTGACTTAAATCCGCTATCAGTTTTTATTTCACAAACTAAATGTGATGTTCTAAATGTTAATCCCGAATTGTTAGAAGAACAGTATAAAACATTAAGACAACAAATCTCAAATCAAGGTCTTAGTAAGAACAATAAATTAAAATGGTTTTTACGCTTATCTATAGAAGACCAAGAGTATTTAAAGAATTGGTTTTCCGAAGATGTTTTAGTTGAGTTAGACAGTATTGTTGCACGAATTGAGCAGGTAAAAGAAGTTGTCTGTAAAAACTTGTTCAAGGTAGCTTTGAGTAATATTATAAGAAACATATCATGGCAAAAAGATGATGACTTAAGAGTTCGTAAACATATACCTGAAAATTCAGAAATAAATGTCTCAAAGTTGTTTTTAGATGAGTTGGATCGATCAGTTAATTCAATTTTGGTTCTACTATATGAAAATCAAGGTCTTAATACTGGTAAAAATCAATTGTTTGAAGGTGATAGCCGTAAATCAGCACAAATTTTCAAAAATCAGGTCGGTAAGATTGATGCCATAATAACTTCACCACCATACGCTACTGCACTCCCTTATCTTGATACAGATAGGTTAAGTTTATATTATTTAAACTTTCTTTCTAGGTCAGGACATAGGGAAAGGGATTATGATATGATTGGAAACAGAGAGATAACTAAAACAAACAGAGAAGCGTATTGGACGTATTATTTGAAGCATAAGAGTTTTCTGACACAAGAAATAGTAGATTTGATTGATTTAATTTACAATCTAAATCAAAAAAACAAAGTTGGTTTCAGGCGCGAAAATCTACCGCCATTGCTTTCCAAATATTTTTTTGATATGAAGAGAATCTTTGAGTCATATAAACTATTGTTACGACAAGGGGGAATGGCTTTTGTTGTTGTCGGAAATAATCATACAAATTCTGGAGATACGAGAATTGAAATTGAAACGGACAATTTATTGGCTAAACTTGGTGAAAGTTGTGGGCTGATTTTGGAGGAAAAACTATCTATGGATATGTTAGTTTCTCGAGATATTTTTAAGAAAAATGCTGGGAAAGCAGAGTCTATTCTTTTCTTTAGGAAAGCTTAGTTGTAGTATCCCCAAGTTTTTTTAGAATTTCTAGTACTGTTTGAACAAAGAGCTAAATATTGATCATATGAAGTTGTCCCTCTAGGAATTATTTCGACATAATAAGAAAATTCGTCAGAGCCATCAACTCTTTCAATTCTTAGAATATCACCGATATTTCCAGCGTTCCTAAGTACTTCACTTCTTAGTCTAAAATCATGCTTAACAGGCCAAGTCATCATATTTACAATAGCTGTTTCTCCGCCTATACGCATCTTTACTCCTAATCGGTCAAATTTTCCTGGCCTTTTTTTGTCCTCTGTAAAACTTTCTTTCCACCTCCAAAAGTCTGGCGCAAAATCTCGTGCTGATAACGGAATGAATATTTCTGGCGACCTTCGGCTTGTACCTTTTGTTGTTTGACCTGTTCCAACATCTGTTTTTTGCAAAGTCATTACAAATCCAGTAGAAGACAAATCAGATGTAGGAATTTCTGATTTGAGTTCTATAGCTTTAGTCGCTTTACTGACTGAAATTCTCGGGGCAGATCTTTTAACTTGAGATTTTGAAAAAAGTGCTTCTTTCTGAATGGAATCTGTCGATGGCTCGGATTTGGTTGAACTTTGTTTTCCATTGGTCAAAAACACTTCAGGAAGAATGTTACCATTCTCTGTCAAGACTTTTAAAAAACTAGAGTCAAGTTGCTTACTGTTTTCAGATTTTGGGTCACACCAAATATCAAAGTACGATTTAATTTCAGCAAGCAATTCATCATCAGCTTTATTACCAATATTGAGCCAGTAAACAGCGGAAGATTCATCATTTGTATAAAGACCACCTTCGGTAAGGTTTTGAGAGCCTATTACTAATATAGCCTTTTCATCATTTTCAAACAGGTAGATTTTAGGATGAAATGTTACAAACTTATCTTCACAGTGATTAATCCAAACTTCCCCTTTTGTGCAACAATCCAATAAGCCTTCCAGACCTTCTACACTCGTCCCAGAATGATCAATGCCTACAACTATTCGAACTTGATTTCCATCATTTTCTAAAAATTGTTTGACTTCTCCCTGAATATGACGAACTCCAGATCGCTTGGCAAAAGCAACACAAGATTGAAACACTTTAAATTCACCATGCTTTCCTGAAAGAATGTCCTTAAGAAAAGCACCTAAAGTGATTGCACCGTATGGTTGAACAAGAATTCTCATAAGATTTACATTGTGGAAACGAAAAGATCTCTTATATCAACTTTTAGGAATAAGGCTATCTGATAAAACACTTCAACCGAAGGCTGGACATCATTAGTGCACCATCTCGAAACGGTAGATTCTGTTTTTTCGAGATGCTTTGAAAGTTCCTTTGATGACACGTTCTTTTCAGCCAAAACCGCTTTTATCCGATTGTAATTTATTTTATCCATTGTGCAATTAAATTGCTGTTTGGTGTAAATATACAAAGCTTAAAACTCTTAGTTTTCCCTGTTAATTGTAGTTTCATGTAAATTTCTTGCTGTTAAATCGAATTTAAATTTTACAAAACAATAATTTATTGTATTTTCGTAAAAATTAATTATTGTCATAAAGCAATTATTATGAGCAGAAGATATACCAAAGCTGATTTAGAAAAAATCGTTTCCGTTCAACTGGAAAACCTCAATGCCATACATGACCTATTAAGTATCATGAAGTATCAAAATGAATTATTGAATAGTGCCAACAAGAAATTGAAAGATGAAATCACAGATTTTAAGCAGAAATTGTACCCAACTCGAAAACGAAATTCAAATTCTTAAATCTGAGGGTTGGAAGGCAAGCTCTTTGTGAATGTCCCGAAGGGCAGGCGCAATGTGCTTGTCAGTGTGTTGGCAAAATCAAATAAAAACCTCTTGTGCGGTGGGGAAATTACCACTAACCTTTCTTAGGGCTATTGTAGCTAACGGTCTCGGCTATGCGTAGTTTGGGGTTTTGAAACTATTAACTTTCAATTTATTACAAATTTTATTTAGAGCTACTAAGTTCAAATTTAGCACGTTGCCCAAATTACGTATAGCCTTTGTTAGCCTTTCGTTGTTATTTTTTTCTATAAATTACCAAGTTTAGCCTTATTTTTAATTCCCATTAGATTCTCTTTTTTTCCAAGTATTTCATAATTCTGAGCGTGGTATTTTGCATCTCTTTTGTTCTGAACTATGATTTTAACTTCTTCAATGATTCTCTTTTGTTCATTTTTGTCAATTGGAACGGGTACTCTAACTTCAAGTAATCTACTACCAAGAGTAGAGATTGTACCTTGTCTAAATGATTTTGATTCAATTTGTCGTTGCACAATTTCCAAACCAAGCATAGTCAGAAGTAAATATGGTGACATCGCTTTTTTATTAATAACTTTAATTCTTCTAAAATGACTTTGTAATACGATTTTCAAATCCATATCTGTAACCATTGCTGTTCTGCCCATCAAATAAGTACCATCATTTACTACAAGAATATCCTCTATTTCAATATTTTGCTTTGTTTTATATTCGAGATAAACATCTTCTGATACACAATGTGTTGAATCAGCAACAATTTCCCAATTAGAAACCTCTGATGTTCTAACAAAAGGCACATCGCCAGTTCCGTAATTTTCACTACCAACCTCATTTCCACGAGATACAGTTATTGTTTTCTCATCAACCAGTTGTTTAATTGTTTTTACTGTGTATTTACCACTTTCGACAAATTTATTTAGTTCAAAGTTAATATCAGGATTGTAGTATTTTGGCAATAAAATATTATTGGTTATTTCACTAAATTTCATTTTAAAACCAAGATGTGATGGTGACCCTCCATTTTCTAATTCTTTTAGGTGATTAGGAATGAGTGCTATTTCATCTTCATAAATCTTACGTCCTCTCTTATCGTGTCCGCAAGTTTTAGCATAACTCATAAAGAAAGAATAGTCTTTTCTTGGCTTTGATGTTTTTTTCAATAATATTAAATGTGTCTTGGTTGGTGTATATGGTAAAAAAGTACTCATAGGCAAATCAATAAGTCCAATTAATTCGGCATTATTCAATAAGTGTTGAATAATATAACCAGTGGTAGGATTACTCAATACTCCGTCAGGTAATATTATGCCCATTTTACCACCATCTTTTAATAAATCTAAAAATCTATCAATAAATAGAATTTGGGGTGCTTCACTTGTTCTAACTTTGCCTTTCTCCCAACTTCCATCTTTCTTTTTTTTCCATTTGTAACCTAATGGGAATTGACTTAATTTAGATTCACCAACCACAGGGATATTTGCCCCAAAAGGTGGATTTGCAAGAAGAATATCAAATGTGCCAAATTGGATACTTGATTGTGTTTTATTATGCCAAGATTTTATTGGTTCAAGTGAGTCTTCGCAGAAAATACCACTTTTGCCATCTCCCATTATTACCATATAGGCTTTAACAACCTTACTTAGAAAATTGTCCCTTTCAATTCCTCTAATATTTACACTTGCTTTTGAGTTTTTCTCATTGTCAATTTCATTTTGTGGCCAATTATATTCTTTTCCACGCTTTTCAATTTTTGTATATTGATATTTTAATGCTTCTATTAAGAACCCCCCTGAACCACAAGCAGGGTCAATAACTTTATCATTTACATCTACATCAAGTATTTGAATTGCCGCTTTTACAACATTTTTTGGCGTAAAAAACTGACCTTGCCCTCCTTTTAATGCCCTGTGGATAAATACTTCAAAAGCATCACCAACAACATCACGTTCAGTTTCCATCAATGAATAGTTTTGCAGTTCACCAACCACATAAACAAGCGACTTATCATCTAACTCAATAGTATCTTTTTTGTCAAGTACATCAGGGTAAACATTTTTTGCTTCTTCAAAACGTGCTTTTATGCGATTGGATGCATCTTTGATTGATTCTTCCATTCCCGCCCTAAATTGAACAATATCATCGGGTTTTGTGAATTTCTCATCATATAGTTTACACAAAATCAAATTAATAATTTGTCTTGCAAGTTCTTCATCTCTTGTTATACCGACAGCATTACCAGCAAGATAATTTCTTATTGAGACAAATTTGAATTTTAAATTATGAGTTTGTTTTAAGTCTTTTCTTTTAAATAGCCCAATATCTTGCAATCTTTGGGTATAGGTTGGGATATTGGGAATGTCATCTTTAAAATAAACTTTCCCATTTTTTTCAATTTTCCGAAGAAATAAAGTTTCTTCACCATTAAACCAAACTCCAAGATAAGCATTAGAAAATTTTAAATAATCTTTCAATTGGTCTAAACCATCTTTTTTGGTTTTTTTCTTACATTCAACAATAATGTAAGCATTATCGTCATTTTTTTCAGACTTACTAAAAACTGCTATATCAACAGGGTATCCTTTTTTATCAGATGGATGTGATTTAACTCTGAACTGCGGTCTTGTTTGAATGTTTTCCTTTGGATAACCATAATCTTCAACAAGCATTTTTGAAAATACTTGAACAGCATCAACCTCTTCCGGTGTTGCTTTAACTTGTTCTCCAGAGATGTAATCTCTTATATATCCGTCTTTTATTTCTGTCATATTAATTCCTTTAATTTCAATTCATAAATTTACGAATCATTTTCTTCTTTCATTTGTTTCGTTGTCAATATTTCGTTTTCAAAATACAAATACCTTCAATTTTACATCAGTTTTTATTGAAAATTCGGTCTCCTTCAATGAAGACTAACGGGAAAGTATAAGCGTAGTGTGGGTTTTGAAACACTTACCTTTCGGTTTAGCAATATGTTTGTTAATTTTCAATTTATTCAAGTTTAGCACTTTCATCCGCATTACGCTTATACAATGTTGTAAATAGTGCCTTCCTCATCTTTGTACCCAGTTTTCAATTTCAATACCTAAAATTCGTTTAAACTCTTTCACATTTTCCGTAACCATAGTCAATTCATTTGCAATTGCAGTAGAACCAATAAATAAGTCGAAATCGCTAATCATTATTCCCTTTTTTCTTAAACGGACTTTCTCTTTTGCATAAATCCGTATTGAATTAAAAATTGGAAGGATTTTAACTTGTTCCGAGAATTGATCAACTATTTTAAAGTTCTTTTTTGGGTTAGGACTATTCTCTGCACCAAAGATTAGTTCCGCAAGAGTGATTTCTGAAATTGCGCAGTCATTGAGATTTATTTCTTGAAATTTTTCTATTACGTTAAATTTTCCACGAAATAGGTGAATGCAGATATTCGTATCTAATAAATATTTCATTCTAAACTCAAATTATTTCGTTTATCAACTCTAGCAGATTTGATTTCATTAATTATTTCGTCTGAAGTTCTATGGTCTTGCCAAGCACCAAAGACCGATTTGATGTCAAATGGTTTTTTTGATTTTGTTTGTATTGATTTAGTTAATTTAATAATTAAACTTTTTTTACTATTATTATCTAAGTTTTTCAAATAGCCGAAATATTTATCTAGAGTTTTATTTGAAATAGTTAAACTTCCCATTCTTTTTGTTTTTATGCAATATAATCAAATTATCGTACGTTGCTTTTCCATTCAGTTTATTTAAAAATCAGTCGCTTGGTATTGATGTTTTTTTCAAATACTCATCGTGCTCCAATGATTTCTTAATGTCAGTTAGAATTGAAAATGACTTTTCTAATTCGTAAGCTTTCTTAAATTCATCCTCATTTTTAATCAGCACCGAACTTGGGTAAACAATTACTTTTGCATTCATTTCAGTGAACATTGGGTTTTCCAATTCTTTTGATTCTGTTTCCAAAACAAAATTATAGCTCAAAATTCTGTTTTTAAATCCGAAAGATATGACGTAGAACCAGTCAAATTTTTGCTCAATCGAGTATTCGTTCAGGTTAAATTCCTCAAACTCACTCTTGGCAGAATTAACCAAAGTCGTATTCAGTCGCATCATCGATTTTTGAAATTCAGTCGTATAGCTTTTTCTCTTTTGATTGCCTTCAATTTCCTCCTTTTGTTCAAGAACTTTTTTATTCGTTTCAATTCTATTTTTCTTGACTGTCTTTTCCTCACTTGCAAAGAATTTGAAAAGTTGATAAAGAATAAATCCAACTATTAAGATTATAATTACTGTTTCCACATTTTATCTTTTTGAGTGAGTTTCAGCATTATTTACAACGTTGTTGTATAAGAATAGTAGCGGATTTAAAAGCACTTGCCTTTCAATTTATCACTAAACTTTGTACAAAGATACTCACTTTGAATTTAGCACAAAACCCGCTATTATTTTTATACCGTGTTGGTAGCCGTTGTTGATATTCCATAAAGCTAAAACCTATATTCCATTTTTAAAAGCACATATCTTGGTAGTAATCTATATTCGGTTGTTGATGTGCTAATATCACTGATTGAATATGTTCTAAAAGTATTTGTGTTAAACAGATTTTTACCCGACAATGAAAAACTTAATTTATTTTCTTTTAAAGTATATCTCGCTTCGATATCCGAAAAATAATAAGTGTTATTTTCTGAATCTATATTTCCGAAAAAATAACGTTCATTTTGAATTTGGAAATTTAAATTATCATTAATCTCAAAAAGCAAATCTAAAAACAATTCGTTATTTGTAAATGAGTTATTTATAGTAGTTTTTATTTCGTTTACTGTCCATTTTGAACCAATATTGTAATTAAAAAAACCTTTAAAAGCAGAACGAATTTCAAAACCGTAATTATAATTAGTCGATTTCACTTCTCGTAATACAGAATTGTTAACTACATTTTTATAATTTGATTTTGAATAACCTAAATTTAATTTTAAGTTTGATGATAAAGATTTAAAATATCTGTCAATATTAGTATTAATAGATAGAATTTCTCTGTCTTTAATAATAATTTTTTCTGCTTGTGAGTAATTCTGAGTTATAAAAGAGTTTGTTGAAAAAAAATCAAAATTCTTACTGTAAATAATGGATGTATTAGCAAAAAACACATCACTCCAATTACCTAATTGATAATTTAAAAACACAGTTGAAGCATTTAATTGATTAAACGTTTCTATTCCTTTTGAGAAAGAACGAAAATCTGTTAAAACAAAATTATTGTAAACATCTAAAATTTTAGCATTTGTGGTGTTATAGGAATACGAGGTTCGTATTCTGTTTTTATTGTTTATTTTCCAATCTAAACCTACGGTTGGATTTATAAAAAAAGGTTGTTGCTCTGTTTTATTATTTTGTACTAACTGATTGAATAATTGATGAAAATCTAATTTTCCTGTAATTGCAACATCTTTCAATTTTATTCTGTATTTTGATGTGAAATATAAATTGTTTACAGAGTATGTCGTTATGTTTTGATAATCTGTCGGTGTTTCTAAAATAGCATTGTCTTCTTTTAACAAAAAGGAAGATAACAATTCGTCTTTTCTATACTCGTTTCCAAATTGTAATTCTAATAAATTATCGTTTTCTTTTCTATCTAATAAATGTGCTTCAAAATCAGCAAACTGCATTTTGTTTTCACTTAATTGTTGCACATTATTTGTATTGATAAAACTCGGAAATAAATCTTGATAGAAAAATTGATTGATTGTATAGTTTTGAGGTGTTTTTTCGTTTATATATCGTCCTGTAAGCAGGAAAACCTTGTTGTCTTTAAATTTATTTGTGTATATGATTTTTTGGTCAAATAAGGTGTTTCTGTCTTTTAAAATTTCTACTGTTTGTTGGCTATTAAAATTCAAATTACTTGTATTTTCAGTATCTTGATTGTTATATTTTGTTGTTACTTCAAGCATTTTAGTTTTTGAAATATCATAGGTTAAATCTATTTTTCCGAAACCTATAAATTTCTTTTTCCGTAATACAAAATCCTCGGTGTTTGTAAATTCTATTCCGTTAATATTAAAATTTTGAGCGGAATTTCTAAAAAAATCATTTTCATCCCAATTAAAAAACCCAAGTGTTTTTAGTTTTACTTTTTTAGATAAGGTGAAAATTGCATTTAATGATGCCAATTCTGTATTATTAAAATTGGTTCTTGATGCTTTAAAGTTTGGTGTAAAACAATTTAAGTTGATTAATGTATTTACGCTTTGATTGTCGCCAATACTTGCTGGTTCTCCATAGAGAAAAGGACGTATTAAATGATTAATATCGCCTGTGACATTATAACCAACATTGTTAAAATTAGTGAGAAAATAATATTTATTTTTCTTACCAAAATTCATTAAATTACTACTAATTTTGTATCTGTTATTTAATGTAATATCATAACCTAAATTAATGTTTCCAAACCAAATTCTTTTTGCATCTTCTTTTAATACAAGGTTTAAAGCGACCTTATCACTTTCTTCTACATTTTTAAGCAACTTGTTGTTTGAATATCTTTGTAATAATTCAATTTTATCGATTTGGTCTGGTGGCATATTTTTTGTTAGAATTTTGTAACCTCTTTCAAAGAAGTCATCGCTATCTACCATTACTTTTTCTATTTCTTTATTACCTATTTTTATTGTCCCATCACTTTCTACCGTTAATCCTGGTATTTTTTTTAGTAAATCTTCCACTACTTGTTCGTTACCTTGTAAAAAGGATTTTACATTAAAAATAACAGTATCTTTTTTGACTGTTATTGGCTTGTTTGCTTGTATAATAACTTCATTGAGTTTAACAGTTTTAGAATTTAAAAAAACATCAATATTGATGTTTTTTTCTGTGCCTTTTATTGTTAATGGAATTATTTTTGTTTCAAATGAAAGAGCAGAGAAAATCAAATTGAATTTCCCGGTTTCTTTAATTTTTAAAGAGTAACTACCGTCATTATTTGTTATAACATATGTTATGATAGAATTATCAACACTTGTTTTTAAAACTACGTTTGCAAAAACTCCTCTTACTTTTGTGCTATCTTTCACAAAACCACTTATTTTAATTTGAGCAGAAACTGATGTTGAAAACAGGAAGAATATAAATGCAATTGAAAATACTATTTGTCTTTTTTCTCTTCTGTTTCCCATTCATATACTTTTTCACCTCTATATTTTCTCTTATGACCTTTTTTTGGTATTTGCCTCATTTTATTTGCAATATTTCTTGGTAGTTTAGATTTCATTTTTTTAAAAACATAATCATTATAGTTATCTCTAAATTCAACATACTCCTTGAGGGTTTTTGATTCTTCTGTAGTTGGTTTTTTAATAATGAAATCACATTTACAAGGATATTTTATGCTTTTAAATTCTACCTTAAACATCTTTTCAGAATCTTCTGCTTCTAAAATAAGTCCCGGAAGACCAAATAATTTCCAAGGTCCATATGGCAAAGGTATTTCTTCAGTAAACCAAGCTGTATATGTCCTTCCCCTATACACACCTATAGCTTTTTGTGCTTTAAATTTTCCAATTTGTTTGTATTCGTCTTTAATTCCCCAATTGATAGCTATCCAATTATCTTCAACTTTAAAAGGATTAAATAACTTATTGATTCTTGCAAATCTATTTATTATAATTTTATTAGTAAAATCTCTATATACTTGTGTGCCATAATCGTCAGAAATGCTGAAACTAGCTTTAACGTTTGTGCCTTCAGATTTTATTCCAGAGTTATCATTTTTAAGTAAATCAGTTCTATTGTATATGAATAAAGATTTATTATTGCTAAATTCAAGAATTGCATTTTTAATAATCACCTTTTCAGCAGGTACTTGATAATTGTATTCAATGTACCCTTTTTCAATTTGCGATAAAGCAACAAAAGGGATACTAAATAATATTAATAAGAGTCTCATTTTTTATTTTTTTTTTAATAGGGTTGATAATTTTTACCAACCCTATATTTTAACTATTAAAACACAAACTCTTATTAAAAGAACCATGCCATTATTACATCCATAAAATCGCTAAAAGACCCAAATGTGTCGTCAGAACAATCAACCCAAGTACTTCCTGAACCAAATTCGTCAGTGTCCCAAGAAAAAGTAAAGCCACAAATTGCCGCTTCTGCTTCTGATGAGATAGAGTAAGATATATCACTGTTCATTGTAAAATCAACACTTGCTAATTCTGCATAATTGGTCATTTCAACAATTGCAACATCAAATGTTGAATCTTTTTCTACATCATTTGTTGCAAAAGTAAATGAAACTGTTAGTAATAATACTACTGATAAAAATAAATTTTTCATAATATATTTGTTTTATAAAATTAGTTAGAAGAACAATTTAATTAGCCGCTATTCTTCGTGTGGTTTTTCCACGGTTTCGACTTTTTAGGTTTCCACTTTTTAACTTTTCCAGAGAGTGTTTTTCTTTTTTTTGTGCTAATTCCGTAAATCGGATGGTCTTAAATTCACTCTGTTTACTCGGTTCTAATGTCTCGTCCTAAAATAGGGCTACAGTTAATTATTAAAATTTATGCTACATTTTTGTGCACGTAATTAGGTGTTTTATAATCTAAAGATAAATGTAATCTTTTATTATTATATAATTTGATTGCA
>WLWI01001590.1_pt1 | contig 19671 bp, 20 predicted proteins | sample 6701501 | NCBI WGS metagenome assembly WLWI01 (sample SAMN12718690, study PRJNA515312) | sponge metagenome | isolation source: marine sponge | host: Mycale hentscheli | place: New Zealand: South Island, Marlborough, Capsize Point | collected 2014-11-01
AGCAAAACTTATCTTAACAATTTATTAGTGAGTACAAATACTTAGTAAAAAGAGTGTGAGGGTTGTAAAGAATGGTTTTATTCACAACAATAACGACAACAACAACAGCAACAAACTAACAATATGCAGTATTGCAATAACAAAAAATTATTATACACACTAGCTAAGCCTATTATGAGCTTGTTATTGCTTCATAAATATTTTCAAAGAATAGCTAGGAAAATAAACAAAATTCATGCTAAAGTTTTACCTGTACTTGTGAGAAACTATATACTAACAGCTACCATAACTACTAGCCTACAGGCGAATGACTCGTGGTATATGATTATACTAACACTCAACTGTTGTCTGTGTCTCCACCACTGGGAAAATGCCGTCTCCACAAATATATCAATATTTATGTGCATATTTATTTTAAAAAATAGCCTGTCAATGTTCCTCTGGTAGTTAACCTACCAGTAGAACGGGTGGATTGTTAGCAGAATGACTTCTAGTAAATCAGATGTCACATGATCCTCGTAAGGTTTTATGTGCCAGAAGTTGTTGTTTTGATTTCATATCTGAGAAAAAGAAAGTGCAATTTAAGCCATGCAGGTTTCTTCTCTTGTGATTTCTTGAACATGTAATCGAAGTTCATAGTTTACGCCTGCTGTTAAGGTTCAGTTCAAAACACCATTGGTTTGAAGAGGAGTAAGGGAAGGACAGCTCATTCAGAGTTGTGCAATTACATGTACATAGCAATAGCTTTCTCTTTATTGTAGATGCATCTACACACATGAGTAAACTATTTAAATCTAGACTTTCACGATTCTATAAGTGCTTTTGGCTGAAATGTTAGCAATAAGTATTTGTATTACTTGACATGTAAGGAATGACCAAGTTGTATATGTTTTCAGTAATCCAGTATTACCTGATGCAAGGTCCATCAATTGAAGAAGTGGATTCTTTGCTGGCCTTCATTGTAGCCTCTAAAGACACTTACCTGGTTAGTATGGGGGCAGGAAGGGAATGTGGACATGCTTTAGCATCAGCTAATTAAGGAGTCTTAAGTGATTGTTGAATACCAGTGAATTGTTAGTGTATTTATCAACAGTTGAGGTTAATATGGGGGTTGTAGTTTGGCATGGTAGGGCTTCATTTATTAAATACATAATATTATAACTAGTTGCCTTTTTATCATTTTATTACTACTATTGATTGAGGGTCCCTTTGTAATTACTCTTGCAGCAAGAGCGTTTGCTGGGGATGCTGAAGAATGTTCTGACTAACTCTGATAACCGTAAGGATAGGGAAGCTGGCCGCACATCATGGGAGAAAGAGCTGGGACGCATGGTCTGGGAGAGAGGCATCTTTTTACTCTCTCTCATGAGGGCTTCCAGCATGTCTGTCAGGCTTATTGCCATCAAGGTATATATGTATACATATGTAGGTTGGTGGGTGGATGTGCTTTGTAGATTGAACACTAATATTTTTGCTGCAAGTTAAGATAGTGTGTAAATTTGTGGGGAATGGTTAATATAAAATAGAACTAATTATTATACGGTGAAAATTTCTGCAAATGCATACATAGCATGTCACCTCTCTCTGCAGTTGTTAGACACAGTTTAGTACATCTAGTTTCATATAAATATTTTTATAAATATTGCAACATTTGAAAGGGCATGTGGATTATACTTGTAGTTTGTGATTCTAAATTTAAAATTTGTATGCTTGTGCATCTAGCTGGGTCCAGTTCGTATGTATGCTGTTGGAGCATATCATTATTTTAATGTATTAATTTTATTTTTGTTAAATTGTGTGTAATGTGTTTGGTATAGATGGTGTCCTTCCTGATGATGCACTATTTAGACTCAGAAAGTTTGTTGTCCGTTGCTCTGAGAGACGGCTCAGTTGCAGCTGCTATCAGGTGCATGGTGGAGCCCAACATGTCCTCCGCCATTGTGCTGGCCCTCACTGACCTCTGTGTGGCTAAAGAATGGAACACATTCACAGGTTAAATATTTTTCTGTGGGCGTGATAAATTGAGGGGGTTTCTAATGTGCATGAGGTATGCATAAGTGGCCAGCTATATCTGTTGTTTAAACAACTTTTTTTTCTCTTTTCTTCCTGATAGTTGGTGTAAGGCACTTACTTACACCACAGTATTTTTTGCAACTCGGTATCCACACCAAATCTCCTATACTGCTATTACCCTTGCTTTAACAGCTCTGAATTAGTGTTGTAATTATTTCCCAAAAAATTACAACGTAATAATCATTACTTTGACCATCCAACTTTTGTACATGACAAGCTTTTCACCAATCTAATAGCTAAGGGTGGTTGATCGTTTGTAATTCTCCCCACTCCAGATTTTATCTCCAACATGGATATCTTCATGTCTTTGCTGCACGTGTTGCGACAAGCTCCTTTTAATGTTCGAAGCACTCTCTGTCAGCTCTTCAACTCAATCCTCTACCATACACCTGAAGATGTTATGAAAATTTCTGCCCTAGCTGGCTGGGAGGTCATGTTCTTCTATCTCCTCACTCCCTTCTCCTCCCAAGTCCAGTCTCCCCAAACAACACCAGTTCAGTCTGATAGTCCCACTCAGGACAGTGAACCTAATAAGAGATACTCAATTAACGCTCCTTTTCCTACTAATGAATCTTCAAGTGAATCTCGTGAGAGTCCTGATGCAACTCCTTCCCGAGACAATTCTTCCCCTTTAAAAAACTCCACAAGTGATGCTATTCCTCCTTTTATTCCAGAACATTCAGCACCTGAACCTATGCAAAGAAAGCATTCTGATACATATTCTCATTCTAATCCACCCGATAACACATGTGTTGTTTCAATACATGATAAAGTTTGCATGGAGAAGCCCAATCCTCGTGACCTCAATCTACCCCTTACCAAATATCGCTCTCGGACTAGCGGATTAGTCACGAGGAGGCCAAGTTCCAGGAGAGATTACGTGATCACTCCGAGCAAAGAACTGTTTGAAACGGGCAACATCATCACGCGCAAGGAGCCTAGTGTTGCCTCTACACCGTGGATGGAGACAGTAGACAACTTTGTGGATGAAGAAATGACTAGAACTGTGGATGTTGTGATACAGATGATCAAACAGGTCATGTGGGTCCCTGTGGGGGACTTGCCATCTTGGAAGGTAATTGGTGAGCGAGCGAAGCGAGCAAGGCACTCTCAGGGGTAACACAATTGAAAATCGGGAATATTTGTTTGTTTATATATATGTGTGGACGTACGTATGACTTCGACCCTCTCGTATTTTCAAGTTAGCTCAGCGTTCGACCCCGTCCCAAACATCACTAAACAGTATCCTCCAGTTTATCGATCATTACCCGTATCATCCTAGAAATTGAATTGTTTACCGCTTTGAATTTTTTTGCGGGTGCAGTTTAAACTCAAAAACTTACTGGAGTTCCATTTCTATTCGAGTTAGTGGTGGAGGTAAGTTAATACGCTATTTGTCATACTTATAAGCCCTACACAGTATTTACTTGAGAATTCATTGTACACTAGACATACCACGAAGGTAAGTCTTGCGTAGGTATGTTCAGTTATGTGAAAATATTGTGCGTTACAACTATTTCTAAGAATATCACCAAAAAAAGTTTAAGAACGTGACTTGTTTTTTGTTGCTTATTTTGTTTCAATTCAAACAGTTGCGGGGAGTGGTTACTATGGCATTGAATGCCTTTACCGTATAATACGTAATTTAACAACTCGACTTTTTTTTAGTAGCTTGAATGTTAGAAGTTAAAACCAAACGTTTAACAATAGTGTAGTATTAGGCTCGCTCGCCATTTGTGCTCAAGCACACCACTAGTTATATATAATTAATACAATGTATTCGTACCTAATATGTGATGGGCTCTGCGAAAACCAGGTGTTTCCCTAAAAATTCAAAATTGAGATTTAGGCATTTTCAGAAAAATCATACTTTCTGCTTTAAAATAAGCTATTTGCCGCCGGCGTGCGCTTAAGCGTTTTAAACTTACACGCGTTTGAAGTCGGTAACTTCAAAATGTTTATTGTTCGTGACACTCAAATTGGAAATTCGGGGAGAATGGTTAACTATAGAGTTCCCATTTTTGACATGCTCACTTGCCAAGAAAACGAGCGCTTTAGAAAATGAAACTTGGCAGAGAGCTAGACAAAGGTTAGAAGTTTACAACTATGGAAAAATATAAAATTAAAAAATAATTCACTTTTTTCATACTTTTAGCTGTAATGTACAATTGTGTTTTTAGGGAAATGTCTGGTTTTCGCGGAGCAGCTCACATATATGAAAGTTCTAAAAGTAGATAATTGTAAGATATTAAAAAAATAACGACTATAGCAACAACATTTGGAAAAATAAATGGATCACAAGCAACAAATTTTGTTTAAAGTGTTGAATTAAAAAGAATGATCTGAGGAGCACTTTCACACTCATTCTCAATGTTGTTTTACTAAAGTTTCTTCATGAAGTATTTTCAAAATGCTATAGAACTAATAATCATGGGTTACCAATCTTTAAGGAATGATCTTGTATTTTACTGGGAAGTTAGGATTATAACAATTTTTTTTTTTTTAACTTTACCAGGTTTGGGGGAAATTCTTTTGTCAGTTGGAGAAGTTTGATGAAAATATGGTAATTACTGCAGCAGAATTACAACAAAAACTTCTGATTCTTCTTTGTGAAGAAATTGTGAAAGAGTTTAAAGCAGGTAAGAAAGAAAAAGAGCATGATTAGCCTATTTTTTCAATATTAAGTGCTGAGATAGCTTTATTTTTTTTAAGAAAAAGATTATTATCTGATCCATGGATTAATATTTATACAATATTGAAATCTTAGCATTGTTGTAGATATAACAGAGTAGTGTGTGTTGTAGTAGTAATTATTGAGTAATGCATTGGTACAAGTCATATGATTGGACCACTGCTACAACATCTCATACTGTCTTCCAGTTTTGACCACCTGCCAACTTTGCTCATGTTGTTCATTGATGTATATAATGTGTATGTGTGTGTGTGTGTATTTTATGCAGATGTGGAGCACTTGTCGAAGGCTCAAGATAATCTCCTGATCTTGTCTCAGACTCTGGAGTCCTTCATCATCACCATATACCCAACTGAAACTAGTCGAGAAGACGAGGAAGTACACTTGCTCAAACTGGCCCACAACTTCTTCCCTGCCATCAACACCAGCCTGTACTCCATTGGTGTAAGTCTGGATAATGGGACTCTGTAGTAGATTGTTCTATTCACTGATTGTGTTAGGAAGACAAAAAAGACTAAATGTTTATGTGAATATGCCTATTGTTGGCCTGAAATAATATCAGTGGATTTTGTAGCACTCACCCATACCCATACGTGATGTGGCATTGAAGGCAGTATGTCATCAAGTTGTATGTATAATATAGTTCTCTTTACAAAGGTCTAATGCATACTGTACATAGTTCTTTGTTGAGTGTTTGGCTGCTTTTCATGGATACTACATACATACATATGCTATATGTATATTTGTAGCTTCAAGAGGCATACTTCAAGCTGCTGGCAGCTTCAGGCATATTTGAAAATACCAGCGAGTTCACTCAACTAGAGAAATTCATCTCTCAGTCGGCCATCAGGATTCTACTGGGATCAGTAGCTTCTGGAGACAAAGAAGTAAGCATTGGTTTGGCGGTGTTATAATTGTTGTTGTTGTTGTTGTTGTTGTTATGTTACTCTCTAACTCCCATACACTGCAGTATTATGTCATAGCATCTCTTCGTCTGGAAAGCATTTTGAAGTGTCCCTGCCTGGGGCGTAAAGATGTGTTCTTCATCTTCAGCAACCTTGCTCGTGTGGCAGACATAGCTATCAGTCGAGATGACAACGACTGGCTAGAGTACGTGGCCTCCACCTTACGCTGCCTTCTGACCTCCAACGAATCGCACCTCAATCTGGCGGAGGACCTACCTAATTTGCCCGACTTTCGTATCCCTAACTTTAGTGCCGAGTTTGCCAAATACTGTCAGTGCCAGGAATGGCTCAACTTTATGAGCGGCAAGGCAAGTGGTCTTGATAATTAAAGTCAAATAAAACTTTTTTTTTTTTTAATTCAAATTCAGGCACTGTACTTGGTGAATTAATGGAACTCTATTTTATGTGTGTTTCCATAGTTGAAGACAGCAGAGGTGCAGTACAGTGAGATTTTGATGCGCTGGCTCAAAGAGAAGACCACCAGAAGGACCGAGTGTTTCAATGAAGCTATGAAGGAGAAGAAAAAGAGAGTGAGACGAGTTGCAGACAATGGAATCAAATACAATGTGAGAATTAGCAGGCCAAAGTTTCCATGTGGAATGTAATCATCCATATGAGTGTGAAAGTTCCTATGTACAATATGTATGCATTATATCCGATATAAAAGGCTAGGTCATTCCTCTAATCCTATATTTTTCTTGTATATTCTAGTCTAATTCCAGTATTCTGTTGTTAATGCAGACATTGCAGGAGATGTTTGAAGGACTGATTACAGATGAGATGCGGCGTCAGGAGAGTGCTGACAGTGAACTACGCAATGACCTCTCTGTCACTAATCAGAAGTGGAGAAACACCAAGAGGTTCTTCACTGGAGAGAGAGGAGCGTGGTCATCAAGGTATGTATAGTGCTGGGTATACCCATTTATTGCTGCTGCGATTATGACACTTCAGGGAGGACTTAAGGGGTTAAATGTTAACTGGTATATATTTACTTGTTGTTGTTGTTGTTATTCCAGGAAACCAGAGCACTACCTGTGGAAGTTGGATCGGTCAGAGAACATATCTCGCATGAGGATGCGATTGGCTCGTAACTACAACTACAACACGCACGAGGATGCCAGCAGACTGAGAGACACTGGTCAGCTGGGAGGCACGCAAGATGACATGAAGGCTGACTCAGAGCTGCTGGCCAAAGTCAGCAAGAGGAAGTCCTCTTCATCGTTAGTGGAGGACGAGGATGTCTTCCTGGAGCAGGTCCTGATGTCAGATGAAAATTCAGCTGCTGTGAGTGAGGAGTCTGTAGGCGGGGCTAATTTGAAGGAGCACTCCATGTTGAAAGAGGACATTTTCTGTCACATGATCATGCTCATGGATAGGATTCCAGGTCATTTTAGAATTACAAACAAGCACCTCTATTTCTTCTCCAGCCCGGGCAAGAATGCAAGCCAGATGTGTGAGTAGTCATTCGTTGTGTTCTGAATGTGTAAAATGAAGCTGTGTCTTGATATAATACATAGTTCTCTGTGGTGTTCTCCCATTAGCTTTTGTGATGTACTTGTTTTGCTATATATTTGCCTGTAGTGGTACTGTACTAATGCAATTAATGTTCTGTTATACACTATAATGTAGGGTACAATGCGGACTTCAAAATTTCCATTAATAAATTGGGGCAAATTCACTCCAGGAGGTTTAACATGAGTAGAACTGCTTTGGAAATATTTCTAGTGGACCAGACAAACTACTTCATAAACTTTCCTGAAAAAGAGGTAAAGTATCCCCTTTGCTTCACACATGTACTCACTCATGCCAACGTACATGGTTTATTTTGGTGGAGTTCCATTTACCACATCCTGTGTAGTTTTTTCCAATGATTCATGATTTTTCAGTACGAAAGTATGTCTCCAACGTTTTTGGTGTAATTTTTTCTTTTTCAATTCTTGTACACAATACACAGTTCACATCTTACTGTGTGCCTCTAAGTACATGTGGTGTCTTCCTCCCACCTCTCTTACACTGGTGTAGCTGGTTCAGGTGGTGTACAGTACCATCCTGTCTCTGCGTCCTCCCAACCTGGGTAGAGTAGGCATTAGGAAGCCCTCCAAGCTGCTCAAGGAGTCGGGTCTTGTGGGCAAGTGGGTGAAGCGAGAGATTAGCAACTTCGACTACCTCATGCAGCTCAATACCATCTCTGGTCGCACCTATAATGACCTCAACCAGTACCCAGTGGTGAGTTTTACTGCACTTGCAGCTACATGTACGCATGTATAATGACTTGCATGGTTATTTGCTAATGAAAAAGAATGCTCTGCCATTTCAGGCATTAATTACATGACTTTACAATTAATGTAAGCTAAACTTTCATGTCTTGAGTAATTGATGAATACTTAAGTTGATGTTAAATACGGTATGTCTATTATTTACTAGTATAGTAGTTGAATTGAAAATATTCCCAATACTTCCAATCTTCTTGTAATCACTGTTTGATTTTATCTTGTGCCAGTTTCCATGGGTACTGAAGGACTATGATTCAGAGACACTTGACCTTGAAGATGAAAGTATTTACAGAGACTTCTCCAAACCAGTGGGTATTCAAAACCCTCCACTAGAAGACAAAGTGCGAGAAAGATATGAGGAGTATGAGGACCCCACAATGGGGCGCTTCCATTTTGGCTCTCATTACAGCAATGCAGCTGGAGTCATGCATTACCTCATCCGACTGGAACCCTTTACCTCACTGCACATAGACCTGCAGAGTGGCCGGTAAGAATGGTGTGCAGTTGGCATTGGCAGGGGAGAATTGGCTTATTATTTTATGTGATGGTCTATAGTCAGGCCATTCACATGAGCAAATAATTTCTTTGCTGCCCGTGGTATTTTTGCATTGCATTATATTCTCAGCGGTGTACTGGAGTGCTTCAGGTTTCCATGAGTGTTGCTCATATGTTAAGCTTCTCTTATTAATGTCTACTGTTTTACTGCACGAGTTGCATATTGACTTGTTCAAGCTTTACATATCGACTTGCATGAGCTACATATTGGCATATTCATATTGATACTACTTCAAATAAATAATTCTTTAGGTCTTTGTAATAGCTAGCTAGTGTATAGTAAACACTGAGGGTTCGCACCCTTGGTCCTTCATTTATAGCAGTTGTTGTTGTTTTTCTGTTTTAACAGCCTATATGTACATGTTTATATATACAAAGCTTAACCGTTTTTAGCCGAGAATAACTGAGTCATGGTTGTTGTTGTTGTTGTTGTTGTTGTTGTTGTTGTTGTGGTAATGTGTATGTAGGTTTGACTTTGCTGATCGTCAGTTTTTCTCAATTCCTAGCACATGGAAGAATATCTATCGCAGTGGCACAGACCTCAAAGAACTTACTCCAGAATTCTTCTACCAGCCAGAATTCCTCAAGAATATAAATGGCAAGTTCACAAAAAAAAATGGAGAAAAAAAAAATCCAGCGAAAGCGCTCATTAGCTACTTATCTTCTTGTCATAGTTCCTCAACACTAATCCGTGTTGTGTGTGTGTGTGTGTGTATGTGTGTGTGTGTGTGTGTGTGTATTCTCAGAATTTAATCTGGGGAAACTTCAAGGAAAAGATGGCATCCATGTGAATGATGTCATTCTTCCTAAGTGGGCGTCATCACCGGAAGACTTTATTATCAAGCACAGAGAAGCACTGGTAAGTGATAGTTAGTCTTTGTATATTAATAGATATGTAGTCAGTTTTCTCTGATTACTGTGATGATCAGGAATCAGAGCATGTGTCTGCCCACCTACACGAGTGGATTGATCTCATCTTCGGCTACAAGCAGATAGGCCCAGAAGCAGTCAAAGCATGCAATGTCTTCAACTTCTACACTTATGAGAACAACGTGGATCTGGGCACCATCAAGGATGACAAGGAGCGCAGGCAGATAGAGTCCATCATCAACAACTTTGGGCAGACCCCGACTCAGTTGCTGTTTGACCCGCACCCCCACCGGCTCTCACTGGATGCCGCTCGTAAGGCCCTCGCACGTGGCTTCACGGCCACGTTCACTGGCCGCCGCATCGTGGTGGGCCTGTTCGAACACCTCACTGCCCTCAAGGCTCATTCTGTGGACATCTGCAAGGATCCTGTCGTCTTTGTTGGCACACCTTCCATACAGACCAAGGCTTTGCTCGTTAGTGGGAACCCAGAACCACTGGTACGTGCATAAGTGCTGAGTTTCATCTCAGCTTTACATTTGAATGTTTGTTTGCTATTGTTGTTTGTTTATTTAGGTCACCATAAACAAGGCAGGGCTTCTCTACATGCATGGATGGTTGGCCTTCGCGAACAACAAGCAGAGACCCTTTACCTTTCAGTTTGATCCCAATGCACATTTTGACAGGTAACAGCAGCACACTTTGTTATGCTCACGAGACTTGATGATTCCCATTCTTAACTCTCACTATACGTTCTGATCCACTGTGACCAGTACCAGAAGTTGCTTCAATTTATTAAGACACTGATTTGACTGTTTGGTAAACATTTTACTTATTAACAAAAACAACAACAACGACAAGTTGATGTGCTAAAATATTGTTAATAATGAATGTGTTGAAGACCACTTGAATTTCTAATTTGTTTTACTTGCATGGTTAGTAGTTCACTTCATCACTTACTCAAGCTATGATCGTACAAGTCATTGCACAATTTGTACATCTAGTGGTTCAACTTTTCTCTTGGCATTTTTATTGACCTAATTTCTGCACATTTTCACCAATTTTTATTACTACATACATTCATGTGATAACTGAAGCACTTAGCGAGAGTATAAAATTTGTACTAAATATTTCTCTGTACAATTTATTGTACCAGTTGACCTAAGAGATCGCTGATCATCTCAGTTGATTGTTAGAACAGTTACTGTAGTTGCATGCATTTTATAAAATTTGGGTACAGTTATAGTTTTGTACATGCAGTGCAGCTATGTGTTACATACATATGTATATATGATATATGTACATATGTATGTGTGTGTATTTATGTATGTATATATTACTGTATGTATGTATGATGTATAATTATGCCTGCAGGTCTAGATGGGTGTATGTGGGTGGTCCATTTGCCCAGGATATAGATGTCAACTCCAACCTGTTTGTGCTGTCTCCCAATAGCAAGTACTTAGTGAGTGGAGGTCATTGGGACAACAGCTTCCGGGTGCACTCTGTGGAAAAATACAAGCTCTCTGCCAGAATTGCTCACCACAATGGTACAGAGAAAGAAAAACCTTTCTTTTTTTTTTCTTTTTCTTTTTTTGGGGGGAGGGGGGTTGTACATATTACATTATTGTTCTGATGGCAAGTCTCATGGCATTCATTTTTGTTGTTGTTGTTGTTGTGTAGACATAGTGACATGCATGGCATTAGACAAGGCAGGTTTGGGAGACCATCTCATCACTGGCTCCAGAGATACTACATGTGCCATTTGGAAGTTCACCTCAAATGTAAATAACTGCTTTGCTATATAGGACACTGAACTGCCATTTCAGTGAAAACCGACATTTTGATGAGGCATTTTGCTTGTAATTTAATTTCCTATGTGCTGTACATGTATTATATCTTTTTATTATTACATTTCGTTTGTCTGTATAGGGCATACAAAAACCTCCATTGCAAACTTTGTACGGGCATGATAGTGAAGTGAGTTATTATCAGCTTATGTCTCGACTGCATCCACATATTATTATGTTATATAAACTAGGACATGTGTGCTTAAGCACAAATGGCAAACGAGCTAGCCCAACTGTATGTATTTTATATTATAAACAATTTAATTTTTATCCTCTTCTTATTAGTGATGTAAGCTAAACAGAATAGAGCTCACTGAGGTACAGCCCTTAGCATACATTTGACTTTTCACCTCTAGTTTATTTTTCAAGAGACTTTACCAACTTAATTAGGAGAGCAATCAAAAAAGGTGTCTTACATACCAGCATACGCACGTACATATGTATTGCAAAATCTCGACTGAGCTACACCCAAGTGTCTCACTCACTTTGTTCGATCACCAATAATAATACCACACATTCCTTTATTTAATTCTATCATTTAATTAGTTATTTAATTAATTCACTGATGATTGTGTTTAGGTGATGTGTGTGAGTATCAGCACAGAGCTAGATCTGGCTGCCAGTGGGGCCAAGGATGGCACGTGTCTACTGCACACCATCAGACAAGGCAACTACATCCACACCCTCCGACCTCGAGAGGGATTTAAGTGTGAGATTCACCAGGTGGCGATCTCCAATGCCGGCAGGCTAGTGGTGTACAGCGAGGATACTACTCACAGACAGAGGGTGAGAGGAAACGGATGTGGTCAACGTGATCATTTGCTGGATTTGACCTCTACCACAAACAATTGTAGTTACTAACTGTGTGTGTGTGTGTGTGTGTGTAGTTACTAGCTTCCGTGCCTCCATGTATCCACTTGTACACTATCAATGGCCTCCTGCTGCTGCAGAAGGAACTTGCCGAGTGTATAAATGCCATGGTCATCATAGATAAATACCTCATCACTGGAAATACCAAGGGATTCCTCACTTTTAGAAATTTATTTAGGTGAGGTTGTGCGACTATCGACTACAATTGAATTTCAATACACTGTATTTTTATGTGTATATAGTTTACAGCAGCTGCACAGTCTTAATTTGCTGCAGCCTATTCTGAGCATTTCTGTGGTGCTGGATCACCACAGCAAGCTCTGCACACACATACTGGTGGGACTGGCCAATGGAAAGCTCATCATTGTTTCTGTCAAGGAGTTCCCATCTGAAGCCAAGTCATAAACTGATCAAGTTATTTTTTTAAACTTATTATTCCTATAGCTGATGCTGTTTTTACTCTAACCACCATTTTATTAGCTATGGATTATTTTGTGTGTCATGCAATGGTATGTTTCATTTCAGTGGGAAAAATAAATAATAAAAAAAATTAAAATTTATTTCGGCTACACTTAGTACTGCTAGTCCACAGCCCCTTGAAGTTGTCCATAATCACCACAAGTCGGCCATTGATCAGTATTAACGACACCAATAAGTAATGACCCATCACCACAGCAACTGGTAAAAGATCGCTTTAAATAGAAGACAACTACGCGGTCACGCCCAATGAATAACGTCATCAGCTGACTGTCGTTTGTTCGCAGGAGGACGCGGTCTACTTACTTGCATTCGCGGTCTTATTGTTCCCAATCGGGCCAGTAACAAGAATAGAGAGTTGGTGTGCTGAGAATTCTCTTCAAGTTCAGAATGGGTTGTAAGTTTCAATGGCGGTATTGTGGCGAATATAACAGCTCTCGGCTAGCTCATTAATGTTGGTGCTGCTAAGTACTGTTAGATGTGTGCTGATTGACTTGCAAGTGTGAAGTGGTTTGTGCTCGGATAGAATTTTGGGAAGTGTGGAGTTGGTAGTCAAAATGCTTTGGCTGGTGTTACCATGAGTAGGCATAGCTATTTCCAATGTCATCTCAAACAATGATATTGTTATGTTATATAAATGATCCTGTTCATTACCAGTAGATATGTAATAGTATTCATTATTTTAGTTGCAACTGGTAAATTTCTGTTTGGAAGGTGGGTGTGACAGTCCCATCTGAGTGTATACATACACGAAGCCTCTAATCTTTCTAGCAGTTCAGTCTTGTGGATGTCAAAATGGTGTGGCAGAACCAGCCGTGTTAAAAGACAACAGGCGCTGTAAAAGCAACTAGACGTATCACTCCATACTCGACAAGAATGATTTTTTGTTTCTGTTTTCTCTCCTACTAAGTTTGATAATAAAATGTCCACTCTTTTTGCTGTACATATCTTAGCCTCCATCTCAAGGTTGTCATTTACTTGCAATTACACGACTTCTCCCTCTCTCCCTAACATATTGGATGTATTCCCACTTGTTTCTAATGGAGCTCTTAACATGCACACACGCATAGCCATGGACACCGGTGTGGTGTGTTTAGGAAGTGCATGTGTGCCAGTGTTGAGGTGCGGACAGGAAAGATGTGCTTGGAAGTGTGATGGGAGGAACCACATGTTTATGGTAGGAGGGACTAATGGCCGCAAGCTTTGTGTGGATGCATGTCCAATTGTCTATGTTGGCTGCTGATGTTGGCAACTGCACTGGACCTTAAGTTGCTGTGGAGACTAAGTTTAGTGTAATTGGAATGAGTGGCAATTAGAGGACGTTTGAGGTAGCCAAAGTACTCTCATAGGCTTTCATTTCTCTGCTTCCTTCCCTCCTCCTTTGTGGAACTTTTAATTATTAACTTGTGGAAAAAAATCTACCGAAATTCATCTTTCATAATTTCACTACCAACCACTATTGTCCTCTGGTTGAATGGCATGGTAACCATAAATAGAATTCTGAATGAACTAGAACAACTGTGCAGAAACTGACTGAGGGAATTTAATTTTTTCCTAGTGAGAATTAGATTTATAAATTGTATGTATTTCAGTGAACAGCAGGATTCGGGAATTCTAGTACTACTGGTGTAGCCTGAATGTTTGCTGTATGTATAGCATCACCATAGCTACTATCATGAATGCCATCTTGAATACTCATTCTATACTGTGTATTCAACTAACAATCTTAAAAGGATGTCAACAATGCTCAGTAGCGAGCATCATTAACAATGAAGACTATTATTAAATGGCAGATTTCTTATCATTAGTGGCATATTGAGGACTGTGTGTGTGTGTGTGTGTGTGTGTGTGTGTGTGTGTGTGTGTGTGTGTGCAGGTGAAGACTGTTGTAGGAGTTGCTGCTACAGCACTCCATTTGTGACTCTCTCTGTGGTTGGCTTCATTGTTCTCAGTTTGGCTGGGTTCTTTCTAGCTGGCATCTTTGGCGTTGCCAGAATGAATAACGTGCCTCCAATAGACCACGGGTATGCTTCAAGTTAACATGAAATTTGTTTGCTTATATATATTGTGTGTTGGTGTTTGTGTGCATTTCTACAATGTGCTGGGGTGTCTGGGAGATGATCTTTTCCAGCTGTGTCATCTTTGACAGTTCACAGTTGTATGCATCTGTCTAACACATGTTATCTTTGCTGAATATATCGTCTGTAATGCATCACTACATCACTAAATACATGTAAAAATAAATAGACATCACTAAGTACATGTCTGAGATACATGGACATCACATAGGCATGTGTTGGGATACGTTGTTCTATGGATTATGTGTTGGTAGTAAACTATAATTTCCCAATTTTCTTTCATGAATGGAACTATGAAAACTTGCTGTGATTCACTTGTTTCTAATGTTCTAAGTATCCACCCCACCCCCCCCTCCCCTCCCCACCTCTCCCCACCTCTCCCCACCTATTGAAGGTGGTACCTCAGAGTTGTGTTCCACTGTAGATGTGTATTGAGATGTTGTTGGGTGTTGTTGTTGGGTATTGTAGGACGACGGTGATAGCTCCTGTGATCAGTGGTGTCTTTGTGTTGACTCTTGTGCCCATCGTCCTGGTTACCATCATGGCCTACTGCACCACGGGCTACATCAGGGACATGATCTTCCACTCGGTTGTGAAGGCCTGCATTGGATCTAACATCTGCAGCATCATAGTGAGTGGGAACGTGTGTGTGTGTGTGTGTGTGTGTGTGTGTGTGTGTGTGTGTTAGACAGCTGTATTGTCAGAACTCACACGCACACACGTATCATTGTGTGTAGAAAAGTTGGAGTGATAGAGTTTTATCAATCAGTTGTAATATCAACTTCATTGCTGGCATGCTTGATAGTAGTAGAGGTGTGTGCACAGCATTCTGTAATGAACATCACATGCGAGACATACGACACAACACTATAGCAGCACTATAGCAACAGATATAGCAACAGACTGGGCTATACTGGAAGACTCCATTGAGTGTTTTATTGCATTCTCTGTGGGCTTTGTTTATTTTCAGTTTTAATGTGGAATGGATAGATTAAATTAGATACTATGTTCAATATCCCGCACAATAGCAAGCTAACTTCCATCAACAATTTTGTAACCCTGGAAACTCAACAGGTGCTCTTGTACCAACACTCAGTGTCATGTCTTATTTTAGAATCCAATTTGGCAGGCACTTTCTAAATTTAGATTCTCAAAGATAAGCATCTTTGACCAAGTTGTCAAATGAGTGAGGGAGGGTGTCCGTGACGACGTTGATGAGTTGTAAGATGTTGATGAATTGTAAGGTTGCGTGATTAGTTCAATTCAAGCCAGGGAAATTGCTTGCCCGTGCTAGTGTTGGGAGATTTTGTTGATTTGGCTGGGAATTTAGGAACTCTCTAAAGACAAACTTTGAGTGGTTGTGTGTAGATATTGAAAGGATGTATGTTTGCACTTTATCAGCAACAGCGAAACGGAGCAGAGAAAAAACTGCTGCCATATGTGATAAACACCCGACAGAAAAGTTTTGTTTATCTCTAATTATCTAACTCCACTTATTAGTCCCTTGACCCCGCCCACTATATTCTAGGCTCCTCCCATCATGTTGCTCTGAAATACTTTATTGCGTCTCTGCACATTATATTCTTCAAAGTAGACAAACACACGAGGACATTAAGGAATTCCAGTTGTGTCGTTGTCATGGGAAACCAGCTCACAAGAGTGGAACTGGAAGTTTGATTGATATACTCCTGCATACTTATATTGCATGTTGACTCAATGGCTGACACAATGACAGGATATGTACACGCACAACTCACACAAACACAAACTAGCATACCTCGAGATCCTGTCTCTAACTGCCCGTCAACGTCATTCCTTTTGAGGCGGTGAGTGCACTGACATCTATCTCCAAGTAGCTAATGCATTACATATTAGAAGCCCGTGTGTGTCTATTCATCTGGCATGATTGGAATGCCCGGGCACTACTGGGACACCTCTGAACCATAGAACATCAATTGCCATTAAGCTATAAGTCTGACAAATAAGTCTCTTAGCATGTCAGGCTGTTGGGTAGGTTAAGCTCCGTCAGGCTATTAAAGGTAGGATCATGAGAATGCTAAAACACTTGATTTATATTGAGATGAAAATTTTAGGCAGAAGAAAAGTTTGAAGCATGATGAGTGAAGCAGTCGCCGTACGAGAAAGTGTGGTCAATTCAGTTGCGGCTTCCAGTCAAAAGGATGGGTATAGTGTCAGTACTCTGTGCTGGTTGAGGGTTTGACTGAGCCCCTCCCCCCTGACTATGGGTATAGTGTCAGTACTCTGTGCTGGTTAAGGGTTTGACTGAGCCCCTCCCCCCTGACTATGGGTATAGTGTCAGTACTCTGTGCTGGTTGAGGGTTTGACTGAGCCCCCTGACTATGGGTATAGTGTCAGTACTCTGTGCTGGTTGAGGTTTGACTGAGCCCCTCCCCCCTGACTATGGGTATAGTGTCAGTACTCTGTGCTGGTTGGTATTACTCTAATCTCGAATGTTGTCTTGTGTAGATTGGGGTCCAGCCAAGGGTTGGACACTCAGTTATGTCTTCTACCTTATTGGTGAGATAGGAAATGATACTGTGTTGGTCTGCACCTAAAGAGATATTAATTAGCCTTGGAACACACCCATCGCCTAGGTAACCAAGAAACGTCATTCATAGCAAGAAACTCGAGTAGGATAGACTGTTTTGATGTGTGATGAGCCCTTTGAGTTTTGCACTTATACTATTTCAACTTAGTCTTTTTTTTTTTCTTTTTTTTTTTGAAGCAAGAACAATTAATCTCCTAAGTATGTATGACTACTCTTTACCTGTTGGTAATGCATGAATTTACTATTCAATGCAATCTATTTTGTCAACAGGTTAGTCAGATTTTAGTAACATCTTGGCGCATTAAGTACTTTCTGTCTGATGAATTTTTTGTGTGCTTTTATGGGATTGCACCGTACAATATCCCACACTTCATTATTTTCATTGCTATCTCTTGATATTAGACTATAGAGCTTCCAGAGTAATAGACCTAGTCCTACCACACACACACACACACACACACACATGTATACCCATGTTTGTTTGTTTGTGCAGATGGTGTTCATTATGATGACGTTTATCCTACTGTGGATCGGCATGGTGATCGGTTTGTCAGGCATCATGGTGTACGGAGTACAGATGGACTTGATCTGTGAAGCACGAGACTCATCTGCAATGGTCAATTCAACTTGCATTCCATTTGTGAGATCAGGTAAAGGGTCAATCTGTTCTATATTCGGCGGGATCAAAATACCGACTTCATATACAGGGAGCATTGACTATTATATACAAAGCAGTGATTAAATTGTGGGTTTGGGCTTGCTACAGTTATTATGGATTAATTGTGAAATTGCAACTTTAGTTTTTCCTTTGTTTGCTCATTTTGTTGGTTAACCCCCCTTAATAAACTGTGAAATATAAATAATTATGTCTACATAGTAGTGAGACTGTTGTTTGATACATGCGTATATACTCTTAGCCATTTCACTGCCATATCTGCCAATACGCTTATTCATTACTCATTTACGGATAAATAAAAATTACGGTTGAAGGGACATGGGCGTTATTTGAGTATACATAGAAATGGTTCACATCTGCTGCGTTCCTTACTGCTCCAGTCGGTCCAACCGTGAGCGAAATATATCTTTTTATGGCCTACCGTTGAAGAACAAGCTGCTTCTAAAGAAATGGATTCACATTATCGGCAGAGCTAATCTCCCAGTGAACACTAACACAAGAATTTGTAGCAAACACTTCACAAACGTGGAAGGTCGGAGACTGTATCCTGGTGAAGTTCCGTCGAAGCACTTACCTTCTCGGCCTACCCAGTCATTAGCAAGCAAGAAAAGAAAGCCACCACGAGAGCGTACAGTTGTAAGACAAGATTTCATCTTCTTCTACAGAAGGAGTGACCTCTATAGTTCAAGATAAAGCAACAAATTCTGATCCTGAATTTTGCACAACTATTGAGTACAATATAAAAAAAAGTGGAAATACTAAGTAAGGAACTGCAAGAAGCTAGAAGTGAGTTAAAAATCCATAGCAATGGCGCCGGATTCCATAATGGCGGCGGTAATTTTTACTCCAAGTAACACCCATGCCCCTTCGACCGTAAATTTAATTGTCCGAAAATGAATTATGAATAAGCGCTATTGGTTGTTTGAAGCAACGCTTTGGGACAAGTCATTGTTTATTCTGTTTGCGTAGCTCCACTTGAAGCTATGGCCTCCAGAAGTTAGCTAATGATTAAGTTTATTACATAGCTTACAATTCAGCAGGTAAACTTAAATGATCTATTGAATATTTTTAATGAGTTATTGTTTTCTAAAATGTCAGTTGTTTTTTTTTTGTCTCACATTAACTATTATAGTATTTATTGATTAATTGATGGATTGATTGATTGATTTATTGTTTTGTTTCAGAATTTAATTATGATCCTATTTGTAATGAAGCCACGATAAACGACCTTTGCAATGTAAGTTGGAACTGCTGGCGAGTGTTGTGGGAATTGGGGTGTTAGTGGGTCACTGGGGGTGCTAGTGGGATACTGGGGTGTTAGTGGGTCACTGGGGGTGTTAGTGGGATACTGGGGGTGTTAGTGGGTCACTGGGGGTGCTAGTGGGATACTGGGGGTGTTAGTGGGTCACTGGGGGTGCTAGTGGGATACTGGGGTGTTAGTGGGTCACTGGGGGTGCTAGAGGGATACTGGGGTGTTAGTGGGTCACTGGGGGTGCTAGTGGGATACTGGGGTGTAGTGGGATACTGGGGTGTTAGTGGGTCACTGGGGGTGCTAGTGGGATACTGGGGTGTTAGTGGGATACTGGGGTGTTAGTGGGATACTGGGGTGTTAGTGGGTCACTAGTGGGATACTGGGGTGTTAGTGGGGTACTGGGGTGTTAGTGGGATACTGGGGTGTTAGTGGGTCACTGGGGGTGCTAGTGGGATACTGGGGTGTTAGTGGGTT
>WLWI01001591.1_pt1 | contig 19662 bp, 17 predicted proteins | sample 6701501 | NCBI WGS metagenome assembly WLWI01 (sample SAMN12718690, study PRJNA515312) | sponge metagenome | isolation source: marine sponge | host: Mycale hentscheli | place: New Zealand: South Island, Marlborough, Capsize Point | collected 2014-11-01
GAGTACTGGCATTGGGTGTGAGTACTGGCATTGGGTCTGAGTACTGGCATTGGGTCTGAGTACTGGCATTGGGTCTGAGTACTGGCATTGGGTCTGAGTACTGGCATTGGGTCTGAGTACTGGCATTAGGTGTGAGTACTGGCATTGGGTCTGAGTACTGGCATTGGGTCTGAGTACTGGCATTGGGTCTGAGTACTGGCATTGGGTCTGAGTACTGGCATTGGGTCTGAGTACTGGCATTAGGTCTGGTTGTCGTTGTTACGACGTTTAGTTCTCATTCCATGAAGAATTTGAAATTACATTTCAGGTCTTTATTTATCTTAAGGTGTTACATGACCCTCCCTCCTTCCCTCCTCCTGAGGGTGATGTTTGTGTCAAGTTTGTAATCTCTTGTTCCTCTCTCAGGGTATAGTGGCCATCAACAAGTCTATAGAATCTGGAGAATTCCACAAGAAACTTACTCTTCTGCAAGCCTTCAAGAATGCCCAAACCAAGAGTGGTGGGCGTGTCCACTTCCTGGGACTGGTCAGTGATGGCGGAGTCCACAGTCACATCAGTCACCTGGAAGCCTTTCTAGACGCTGCCAAGATGGCTGGCGTGAAGAAAGCTTTTATTCACTTCTTTTCAGACGGCCGAGACACAGGTCCTACTAGTGGAGGTACCAGATCACAAGCATGCTTAGTTCAGTGCTAGTCTGTGGTTTCATTGATGGTTTACCAATAGGGCTTGCCAATGGATTTGGTTAGGAAACATTGTTAGATTGAGTTAGCTTGTTTTGTAGTGACTGAAGTTGTGATTGAGTTTGCCGATTTGTGTTAGTAACAGGATGTGCTGTAATTGGAGGTGTGAGTTATACCATTATGAATACTAATATAGAGGTGCAATAGTTAGAGAGTTTATATTAACAGTTCCTATAGGTATATAGAATGTAGTTGGCTTACAGCAGTATATAGGAGCTCATTGTAGATTACAAGCATTCCGGCGGTTAGGTTGCGTGTGTGTGATGAGTTTAGTGTGTTTGTTCGTGTAATTGTTTATTGTATTCAGTGCAGTATGTGCAGCAAGTGCTGGACTACACGTCGTCCATTAGTTACGGTTCTCTGGCCACACTCATGGGAAGATACTATGCCATGGACAGGGACAAGAGGTGAGTATATTTGTAAACAACATTCCAAGAGACACAAGCACTCACTTCCAATACAACTCTGTATGTGTGTGTGTGTGTGTGTGTGTTCTCACGGTGTGGCAATGAATGGTTGCCACTGTTGGTAATGTGATATTCATTTACAATGGATGCTAGTTAATTACGTACATTTTTCCCCCTCGGAATCGTCTGGCACGTAAAATGTTGAAATATTAGTCTTATTTGAACAAAACTGATGAATTATTGTTTTATTGTTGAATTTGACTGAGGCATTCTCTGGTAGCATCAGCTACGCCCTGGGGAGTTTGAAAGGGAACAAGTTCCCAAGGCTATCTTATGATGCAGGTGAATTGTATCTATGATCTACCGTGCTAATAATTACGGTTGATTATAGGAGGGAGGGACTAAGTAACACAACTGAAGGCCTCAGGAAACAATATGTCCTTTTGGAGTATAACAAAAGATATTTCTAGTCTCTCTATGCTTTAGTGGAAAAGAAAGAAGGCAGGAAGAATGTTGCATGTCCTTATAAGTTTCTCAAGAGAGATATCAAGAGAGATATTAGGTTTGGTCAACTGCAGGTGGCTTCTCGTTTTAAGGTATGGTATTTTGTTTTGTTGACTGGATAAACAGAGTCCATTAAATAATCATTACATTCCAGATGATTGGAATGTAATGATTTGAATTGACCAATCACACGACACACTATTGCCATCAGACTGGTTTCCCAGGTGCAGTACTAAAGTCAAAGGTGGAGCAATCTCAATACAATCCTCCTCACTGTTCACGGCAGCCGGCATGGTTGGTGTCAATAATAAGACAATGACAATGGTCGGGTGGGAGGGGGAGGGGGGGGGGATGAGTCACAGCAGTGGGATAGCACATCACTTAATGCATCCTTGCCTGCCTCAACTGGTGTTTGCTACAGAATGACCCATCTGCCGTAAGTTTAGCAGCTGGTGTGCATGGCTGGCTCTGTGGACAGAGCTGGCAAATGTCACCTGCAGATCTGAAAGAATGGGAGGAGTGAGCCCACAGGGCAGTAGCAGTGACAGGGTTGGGAGAGTAAGTATCCTGACACAGCAGTAATGCTGCAGGGTCATGGCTGCTCTCTCTCTCTCTCTTAGAAGAAGAAGAAGAAGAAGCCTAGATATGCACTTTCTCCATTCAGTATGACAGGCATGGAAGTAGAGATGAGATCAGATGAGGTATCTATATCAGTTGACAGTTTCACATATCCCTGCATTCTGCCTGAAGCAATGCCTGGAGGTGTTAGATAGAATGCTGGCCTAGAAACATGCCATGTGTCATGAAGCATGCACTGACTGTAGTTGGCATGAAGACCCGCCTTTGCCACACTTGTGACCCCTCCCTCCTCTGGCATGGCTTCTATTCTATTCGGCTCTGCCATGAGTTCATGTTATTTCATTTCATTTTGACACTACGTCAATTAGGGTTGTCTGGGATGTAAGATGATGTTAGGAAGGGAAATGATGAGACTGCAGGAGGTGAGGGAGGATGGGGAGAGGAAGTTTGTTATAATTGAGGATATGACCCAACCCATAAAACTAATATTAAAGCCGTGACTGTTTGTGTGTGTGTGTGTGTGTGTGTGTGTGTGTGTGTGTGTGTGTGTAGGTATGAACGTATCAAGGTGGCTTATGAAGCTCTTACTCAAGGAATTGGTCAAGAGACTCAGGTGGAGGATTTGGTACAGGTGAGAATGCCCCATCAAAGAATTTGGCTTTTATAATTATACATTTGAAACATGTCCTCAAATTCTATTAGGCAACTTTGTACTAATCTCCTTTCCATGTGCCCCTACTATCTACCACCATAGCTATCATACCTTAATATATATTTATTACGCCAACTCTAATAGTGGTCCTCCCTGCACTGTGTTTGTTTGTGTTTTTACTACTAATGTATACAGAACTCTGAGGGACTCTTTTGTAGCCTCAGGTCTTTTGTGCTTGTTTGTTAGTTGAAGAATTCCAAGTGTATGGTGAAAGTGTTGCTCAGGCAAGCCTGTGATGAAATGGTATACTGTATTGGGTTTACTCATGTGGTGATGGTGATGGGACAGTTGAGATATCACAAGAAATATTGGATACACCATCTGGACTGAGCTGTGGGCTCAATTAGCCTGGCTTTAACCAGTTACTGTTGTTGTTGTTGTTGTTGTTGTTGTTTTCTATAGTCTCCCCAAGCCAATGGAATGACCTGCACACACACACACGACACACACACGACACACACACACACACACACACACACACACACACACACACACACACACACACACATGTCACTCACATGTCACTCACAATAGTTAAGCATTTCAGATTATTTATCACTTTTATTTGTAGGTCATGCAAGATCGCTACAGTCTCCCAGAGCCAGTGACTGATGAGTTCATGACACCTATCATACTCAACAAAGAAGGAATAATTAGAGGTAGTTATTAAGGGGGGGGGGGGATAATTAAAAGTATTATTTGCAGCGTCAGAAAAATTCCTAGTTCAGCAGCTTTACACCTAGCAATGTATAACTATTGAAAGATGGGACTTTCATGAGAGCTGTATACACCAGCCAATGTGTGTGCATGTGTTTGTATGTCAATGTGTGTGCATGTGTTTGTATGTCTTGTAGACAATGATACTTTGATATTCATTGACTTCCGATCGGACAGAATGCGTCAGATTGTGGAAGCATTTGGGATCAAGCCTCAGTTTGAAACGAGTGTGGTTCCAACAGGCTTGGCTATGAGCACTATGACAGAATACAAGGAAACCTTCACATTCCCTGTCCACTTTCCTGTCACTGTTCCTTCTAACACGCTAGCAGAGTGGCTCTCACTCAAGGATGTCTGGCAGTTCCACTGCGCAGGTGGGTTGAGTTTGATTAAGTAGGCGTATTAATAGGATATGCGGTGTTAGACGCTGGGAGGGGGTCAAAGAGCTATCTCACAACTACACTCATTATGCACACGGTTACTTCAAATGGGGAAAGAAATCCTTGAATTGTTTTGTTTTTATTTATTTATTTTTTTACTTTTTTTGTTTATTTGTGATTTTTGGTTTTCTAGTGTATAATTTTTCTTGATGATAATTTGGACAATTGATTTTTTTTATAGAAACAGAAAAATATGCTCATGTGACCTTCTTCTTTAATGGTGGGCTTGAAAAAGAACATTCCAAGGAAGACAGGCAGCTTGTGCCTTCCCCAAAGGTGGCCACCTATAACCTTCAGCCAGAGATGAGTGCAGATGGAGTTGCTGTCGCAGTAAGCACAAATGTTTTACATACATCCACTTAACATCTTCACACACACACACGCACACACACACACACACACGCACACACACATGCGCACATATATACATCCACATAGTAAATATTATGTGAAGCTGTACAACAGGAAGGTAATTGGTCACTTTGGGTTTGACCAATTTGATGTCATGAAAGCATTTTACTTTTATGTGGGTGCATGTTTCTGATGAAGTTAGTTGCTAAGGTGTGGACTCTTTCTTATCAGTGACATGTTTTAGTTGCCATAGTGAGATTTACAGCACCATGGGGCTGGTCTTGCATCACCTGATAAATTTAAGTTTTAATACCAGCTGTTAGATTTGTTGTAGCATTGGATAAATATTTGCTATTGGATAATTATTTGCCACTATATTGTGTTGGTGTGTGTCCTCCTTGTATGGCTGCTGTGTGTGCATGTCATCATTCTCTGTCTCTCTGCTATTACTGACTGGGGGGGAGGGAAGTCGGTAGACAAAGGTCAACAGATATTAAAAAAAACTGTCTACTTTTGGAGCATACCTCTGTTTATGTGTTTGTTTTAGGAGTGGGAGAATTTAATTGAAAAGAGGATGTGGTTTAGGATGGTTGAGTTGAGGGAAATGCAGTAGCAGGGAGAGTTGACAGAAGTTTACTTAAAAATAAACTGCTGGGCGGTTACCCATGCTATCACTTGCTAATAGTAGGCCAGCTTTTTTTTTTTTGCACTGTAGCTACATGTAGACTATATTGTTTACTCACTATCTCTGGCGTGGCTATCACATGAAGAGCCAAGTGAGGATAAATTATGCAGCTGACACTCATAGTTGAAGTGACCCAAATCTGCAACTCTGTTCTTCTCTGTTATCCCTGTTTGGCATTTTCTTGAACTCTGCAGTTTGCAGCCAGAGAGAGAAGAACAGTACTGTAATCATGTGATGAGAGATTTTGCTGCAATACAGTGGCAAAGATTAGCTGTAGACAAAAGGTGTAAATGGGGTGTCAGTGACACACTGAAGATTACTGTAGTCTTTCTGAAAGACTACAGTAATCTTCAGTGTGTCACTGACACTTCAGGACTCCATCAACCTGTACACAAGTAATTGAAGAAAATTCTTAGAATAGCCTTTGAATTCTACATCTAAAAGAGCTTTGTACAGTATATGAGAAGTCAACAGGTCGACCCAAGTTGTTAATCGTGTTGTGACAACATGAAAATGTTGGCTTCAGGGTGACAGTTGTGAGAAAGATGGTGTCTCCAAAGAGAAAAAGAAGAACACCAAGTCATGGCATAAGATATCAATTTAGAAGACTCTCAGTTCCCATTTGTCAGGGATGTTCATTGTGGCTATTATAACTTCAGACTATTTTTTATAGTACCACAAGAAACATTAGTCTTTCATTTTCACCATTTTGGGTAATCCTAACTGGTCAGCTTGTTTGAAACAGAAATTCAGTCTGTGTATATCTGATAGTCTAGGGAAAGTTTTGGTGCCATAGTTTTTTTGTTGTTTGTTTTGTGGTCTTACATAATTAGGTTGATGAGCCTAGTCCATAATTTCCCCTAGTGGTACAGCAGGGCCCAGAATGCATAGTGGAGCGGGAGAATTGTGGTTTGTGAAGAGTTGTGAAATAAATTATGAATTCCATTATGCACCTCTAATTAACCCTCAGCGCACATGCGCGAGAAGAGGGTTATAGTAGTGCGTTTGTCTGTAGGAGAATTTAAGTCCCTTAAATTGACCACTTTTTCAAATTTCGAGCTATTTTCCGAGTAAGTGCAGAGAAACTTCAGCTCCAAACAAGCGCAAGCTAGATGCAACGACCCTTACCTTTCACGTACATGGGTTTACGTCATACAGCAGTCATGTGATCACTTATAGTTCGCATAATGGAGATTAACCCCCAAGGTTAACCGGGGTTAACAGAGGCGCTGGCTCGCAGGACCCGAAGGGTGGGGTCAGGGTGGTAAGCTAAGGGGAAAGGGGCTAAGGGGAAAGGGACGGGATAAAAGCACGTGAGGGGGGAGGAGACACAGTGATGGGGGAAGAGACACAGTGAGGGGGGAGGAGACACAGTGATGGGGGAAGAGACACAGTGAGGGGGGAGGAGACACGGTGAGGGGGGAGGAGACACAGTGAGGGGGGAGGAGACACAGTGAGGGGGGAGAAGACACAGTGAGGGGGGAGGAGACACAGTGAGGGGGAGGAGACACAGTGAGGGGGGGGAGGAGACACAGTGAGGGGGGAGGAGACACAGTGAGGGGGAGGAGACACAGTGAGGGGGGGAGGAGACACAGTGAGGGGGAGGAGACACAGTGAGGGGGGAGGAGACACAGTGAGGGGGGGGAGGAGACACAGGTGATTTGAGGTGGGTGGAGTGAGACCTCGCGTATCAGTCACAAGCCAGGTCAGCTAACCAAAGCGAGAAAAGTAAGCTGTCTACCAAGCAAGGGCACGAGACTCAACAATCGCTTGGAAGTAGCAAGAAAGATGGCGTCAGGTTCTGGGGAAGCTCCAAGAGTGTCAGCGGTCCAATTGGAAGAGAGGACCCTAGCGACAATAATCCAAGGTGTCACCGAGAGGGTTCAAGAAGCCCTTAGAGAGAACGGTGGAATAGGTGAGCGCAGGAGAATATGTAATAAGGGTGGGATAAGTAGGGGGTCTCCTCTCCAGCCAGCCCTCCTCCAGCTACAGCAGCTGTGAACTTGTAGGGAGCAGGGAGAGGGACCCTAGGTTATAAAAAGGGGGAGAGGACAGTAGTCGAGTAAAGGGGAGGTTGGCTAACCGAAGTCAAGCGAGATAGGGCTAGGGGCAGAGAATTCGGAGCATATTATGCAGGTCGTGGCATGTAGCAGTGCTCGATGCAAGAAGCAAGGCGCAGGCATTAAAAAAGAAAAGAAAAAAAAAGTGCTTAGCATGGCAGGCATGAAGCAGTTTTCAATGCAAATAGCAAGCAGCAAGGCACAGTCAATGAAAAAAAAGAAGGGGGGGGGGGGTTACATGGCAAGATGTAGAGCATGTGACGGGCTGGCATGCGAAAACAGCTCAGCAAGGCACAGTCTAAAAAAAAAAAAAAAAAGAAGATGTCATCACATGCGATAGAACAGTAAAGCAGGGAGCAGAAGGCAAGGGCAAGTAATGAGTAAAAATGAAGCCTAGAGCAGGAGGCGTGAGCATGTAACAGTAATAGATATAAATCAGGGAGCTGAAGGCGAGAACAAGTAGCAGCATAAAAAAATTTAAAAAATGATAATAATAATAATTAGAATAATAAATAATAATAAGAATATAAAATAAAATTAAAAAAAAGCAAGAGGTGAGAGCAAATGGCTCGTTGGGATGCAGGAAGTGGGCAAGCGTGTCGGGGCAGGTAATTAGGTTTACAAAAAAAAAGGGCAAAAAAAAACAACAGAAAAAAGAGAGGGGGGGCGGGGCGGGTAATTGGTATAGTAGTAAGAGGGAGAGGGGTTGGGTAAAGCAGAAGAGCAAGCTAGCAAGGTGCATGGGGAAAAAAAAGGGAGCATGGGGAAAAAAAAGGGAGCATGGGGAAAAAAAAGGGAGCATGAAGCAGGGCAGGAAGCAGTGCACTGGGGGGGGGGGGGATAGCTCGGCCTCTTCTCAACGCAAGTAGCATGGACATGGCAGTGGGCTGGGGCACAGTGCAATGACAGCAGGAGCGGATAACGGCACAAAGGCGAGGTGCCAGATGGTATGCGTGGGCACGGGGCTACCACCAATCCCTAAAAGGCTGGTGGATAAGATCCAAGCCGATGAGTATGTGGATTTCACAGATCTGCCACTACCTGCAAAAGACAAGAGCAAGGTGTCTCCCATACAAGGGGATGGCCAGATAGTGGTGGTGCAGGCAGCGGATTTACTCCAAACAAGAAAGATCATTCCTGACCTGGCCACTTGGGCGCACTGCTTTGCAATTTACGTAGCAGTCTGGGGAGCACACCAACTGAACAAATTGGCAGCCTCATGGGATACCAATCCTTAGTAGCAAGGGCCAGCACGTTCAGAACTGATTTTGAGATTATAAAAAATTATATATATAAATAAATAAATAGATAAATAAAGGCGGGGCGGGCAGGTTCAGGTTAGTGCAGTCTAGGCAGAGGGCTCTAATTACTCATAATGGAGGGGGGGGGGTGGTATGAGGGAGGTTGGAGGTGAGAAATTGTTAAAGGTTTTACGTAAGAGCGGCCGGGGCTAGTATAGTAGGGGAATCACTGTTTACACTCGGTTCAGTATAGCATGTGTGTGTGCGTGTTAACGCAGGAGGAAGGGATATCACATGCACAGTTCAAGGCATTCAAATTCAAGCACTAGCCAGGTGCAAGGGACCGAAGGGTCCACCTCTACCGGCCCGGCTGGCAGAGATTATTACTCCGATGAACAAGGCGGTGTGGCACCAGGAATTGTCGGGCCTCCTGGACGCAAGTCTCGTGCAGGAGATCCTCCACGGCATTAGAGCAGGTTGACCACGTCAGAGCTTAAAAGCCTCAGGTCGGCCCCTCTGTTATTCACGGCGGTAGCTGATGCGGCACAGTGGGTAATGACGAAGCATGGTGCGGTACACGTCTTCCATTACGTGGATGACTTTATTACGCTGGGGGCAAGTGAGGCAGAGTGCAGTCAGAATAGCAAGATCATGCACGATATCTGTGCCAAGCTGGGGCTACCACCGGAGCCGGCAAAAGACGAGGGTCCCACCACGTGCCTGACGTTTCTGGGCATCGAGATTGACATGGTAGCCATGGAGCTGAGACTACCAAAAGACAAGTTGGCACGTATGCTGGCGGAACTGGCAGGGAGGCGAGGCAGGAAAACCTGCAAGAAACGAGAACTACTCTCGCTGATAGGGGTTCTCGGCCACGCATGCAAGGTTGTAAGAGCTGGCGAAACCTTTACGAGACGGTTGATAGAGCTATCTGCGTCAACAAGCAAGCTAGAACATTTTGTGAGTCAGCAGAGAAGCCAGGTCCGACATAGAATGGTGGTGGCTGTTTAGTGCTGGCTGGAATGGCGTAGGCCTGCTGAAGCACCCTGAGGTAGCTCAGCCCCCGTGATGCTGAATTCAGATGCCTCAGGCAACTGGGGCTGCGGTGCTTACTGGGGGTCAAGCTAGTTTCAACTGCCATGGGCAGGCCAAGCGCAACTATGGCACATCACAGCAAAGGAACTAGTCCCGATCGTAGTTGCAGCAGCACTGTGGGGCCCGCATTGGAAGGGGCAGACGATCTTGGCTCATTGCGATAACGCCGCTGTGGTGGCAATAGTCAACAAGGGGCAGTCCAGGGACCGGGAAGCAATGCACTTAATGAGGTGCCTGGCGTTTATTCCAACGGAGCATGAAATAGCATTTCGGGCCTCACACATAAAAGGAGTAGTGAACGTCGGGGCAGATGCCCTGTCAAGGAATGATGTAACCAAGTTTCGTCTACACTGTCCGCAGGCAGCAAGAGAACCGACCCCTATCCCGGAGGCGCTGCTAGACCTCTTGCTGATCAAGAGACCAGATTGGACCTCTCCCGGCTGGACAGAGCTGTGGAGGGATATCGTCAGAGCAGCATAGCAGCCTCCACGGCGAGGACATACAGCTCAGCACAGGAGCGGTACAAGAAATTCTGCAGGGCGGTGGGCTGCCAACCGTTGCCCACATCAGAACAGCTTCTGTGCAGATATGTGACACACCTGGCCGACGGAGGCGTGAACTACACCACCATAAAGTGCTATTTGGCGGCGGTCAGGCACTGGCACATCGGAGAATAAGGTTGGGGCGACCCCGGCATATGCCGGATGCCCAGACTGGAACAGGTGACGAAGGGCATCAAGCTGGTGCAGGTCAGGACGGCTCCTGGAGACAAGTCGCCCAGACTGCCTATAACGCCAGCCTTGCTCGGCAGGATGAAACGGGTTTGGCAATCTGATAACAACAGGGCCAATAGAGAGATGCTTTGGGAGGCATGCTCGCTATGCTTCTTTGGCTTTTTCAGGTCCGGGGAGCTAACGATACCCACCGCGGGCTCTTTTGATGCAGGAATGCACCTTACATTTGACGATGTGGCAGTGGACAACCTGCAGTCCCCTAGTAAAAACCTCCAAGACCGACCCATTCAGAATAGGGGTCGACATATTTGTAGGCAGGACAGATGATGACTTGTGCCCTGTATCCGCCGTACTAACTACTACATGGTGAAAAGGGGGAAAAGCCCCGGGCCATTCTTTGCCTTCAGAGACGGAAACCCGCTGACAAGGCCTCGGCTGGTGTCCGAAGTAAAGCGGGCTCTGAGCCGAGCGGGCGTGGACCACGTGCAATATTCAGGTCATAGCTTCCGGAGTGGGGCAGCCACAACTGCAGCAGAGCGGGGAGTCGAAGACTCGGTAATAAAGATGCTGGGCAGGTGGAAGAGCTCGGCGTACCAGCTGTATGTGCGCACACCGAGAGCGCAGCTGGCAGCGATCTCAAAGCAGCTCTCCCATGGAGGAAGAAGACCGGCGGCAGAGGAGCCACCAAGAGCAAGGGCAGTAGGATGCGGGACAAACACTAACTGAGGTAGCATGAGCTGGTAGGATGTAGTGTGGATGGCAACTATTAAAAATAAATAAAGTTTACAGAGTTAGGGCTAAGTAGGTGTAGACATTCCAAAGTAAGTGAATGGGGGGAATGGGAGGTTTAACTCCAAACCTAACAACTCAATGGCCGGGCAGCAGCAGGCCCACTCGGCACCTTCGGGCACAACCGTAAGCAAGTTGCCAGACAGCCCTTGTACCAGGGTTCAGCTGACAAGGCAGCAACTCACACTCTGGCACACTATGTTAATTTTCTGTAATAATGCACTGAGGGTTCACACCTTGGGTGCTCTAGTTATAGTTGGCAATATCTTTATAACCTGCCCATACAGGGAGCCGAGTGGTGGTCAGTCCAACAAGTCCAGTAGTCGAGTGATAATAATTCTGTTATAGTCCCTTGAATATCCTTTTGCTGTAGTCAGCAGCCACATCAAGACCAAAATGCACTAAATCTTCTTATTATGGTAATCAAAGCAATGGGTTCTAGAAGCCTGTCAATATACTGCCATGGAAGCACATTCACTGGAATCAGATATTGTTCAATTCCAAAATAGGCTGGATTAATTGTTGTTGTTGTTGTTGTTTTGTCCCTTCCTTATGTTTGTTTTCCATTTGCTGGTCGAAATATTAACAGTAGGTCCATTTTTGCCTTTTAAATGAATGATTAGGCTGGTTGGTTTGCAAATACACACGGCTCAATGATATTTAGTAAAATCACTAGTCACAGAAAGAATTCCTGTACTGGTATTAGTTAGACTCCTCCCTTGCTCCCAGCCACATCACACTCTACCAGTTGCCACTCCCACCCACCCATGATCATCAAGATATGTTTGGCCATAAAAACAAACAACAGCATGAAATGATCAGTACTGTGATGGTATTAGATAGTTCAAAGTGCAATTGCTTGCTCCTGTATATTGCAAGCATTTCCCGGTTGCAGTTTCCTTTACTGTGTTTATTATCATGTGTCTTGTCTTTTTTTTATTTTTAGATGGCTGATGCCATGGCAACAGGGAAGTACCAATTTGTCATGTGCAACTTTGCTCCTCCAGACATGGTTGGTCATACAGGCGTGTATGATGCTGCAGTCTTGGCATGCACAGCCACAGGTGGGCGGGGCAATGTTGGTAATGGGATGTGTATAGGTTTAGTATGTCACTTCCTTTAAATGTTAAGTGGGCGGAAATTTAGTGCTAGCTGTCTGATATTAGACAAAATCTTAACTTTTTAAATCTTTTCTTGATGTTCTGTGGTACAAATATGTTATCATGCCTGCAAGATTAAATACTAAATGGTTTTCTGAAAATACGTCATGTCAATGACTTTTACAGAGTTTGATCAACGAAGTTGAAACTGCCTCTTATGCTTGCCATGCCTAGCAAGTTAGACTGTTTGTAACATTGTGCTTCCTTGCTCTCTTGAACAGTGACACTTATGCATGTATGTATGTACATATGTATGTCATGGCTGGGTGGTGTGAGTGTGAGTGAGGGTGGTGATGAGCTGGGTGGCCAGGTGCTGTGGTTAGAGTACATCCTGGCAGACAGCTTTCGTCTTTTGCATCATCGAGTGCTGATGACACTCTGTCAGGTGTGAATTATCCTCTAGTCTGGCTTCCACTCTCTTCTCTCTCAGAGAATTCTCTAACTTAATGTGATTTATACCTTGATATAATCTAATCAAAAGGAAGTTTAGAAAATTATGTGGTTTTTGTGCAATGCTGAGCAAAATGGAACCTGGTAGGATTTTATTGTTTGTTTGATGGAGGGGGGGGAGGGAGGGGGGGGGGGGGGGGGGGGGGGGGGGGGGGGGGGGGGGGGGGGGGGGATAGCGGGGCTTGATCTTGTGAATATAATATCCTCTCCTTCCCTCCATCCTGTCCCCATCCTTATTCATTGTTACAAATGTGCTTACGGTGTGTCTTTTTTTCTTCTTTTTTTAAATCTCAGACAAGGCCATAGGACGAGTCCAGAAGGCTTGCGAGGACCATGGATACGTCATGCTGGTGACTGCAGATCATGGCAATGCAGAACGCATGATCGACGAAGCTGGCAAGCCTGTTACCAAGCACACCACATTCAGAGGTAATCTACACACAGTGCTATCTGCATGGAGAGGATTGGAATATTAATTAATTGACAAGTTTCATTGTTGCAAAATGTGCATGTGAATTAATAAATGGCTGAGTGTGTGGGCCATACCTGCCCAAGACTAGGCTAGTGACGAACAACATGGAGGAGTGATAGGATAAGTTGCACTGGCTGTCAGGTGATTCTGGAGATAGCATTCAGTGAATGTGGAATTGTAGGATGTGATTCATTTGTCCATTGGCACTCGTCTCATGTTCTTATTATTCATTGAGTCTTAGCTGTATTCATCTTTCATTGGCTCTGTGAAAATATTCAGCAACAGGATTCAGGGTTTATTCCGAGTTCTATAGATAGGTGATAGCTATTAATGGATGCTTGCGATCTATAAGGACTTGGGTTTAACTATAGTCACAGTGAACGGTTGGATCAGGCAAATACCTCAGTGTGTGTACATATGTGTGTGTGTGCATGTGTTTGGTCTATGTTTGTTATTATTTTGGCCCGTAACTCTGAATTATCTTATGTTACATGCGTACACATATTCATAAGTGCTTGAACAATGTTCACATGATTCTGACATTGTAATGTGATCTGCAAGACTGTTCAATTACTATTTAATTACTAATTTTTATTTATTATTATTATTATTTTTTTTACAATATATTTTTCTGCTGACCTCCTGTGTTTGTATGGTCGAGTGTATGTACTTATTCAATGAACTATCTCATTATTGAGAGGTACTGCTACAGTTGTCCAATGTATTGAACACTGACACGCCCACTCTCACAAGACGCTCACCTTCCCTTCCTCCCACACTGTTGTTCCTTCTTGTTCGTGGCCCACTTCAAGGTGACCATTTGCTGGGCCAGAAGTGTGTCTTTGAGTGAACAGTAGTGTTAACTGAGAACTTTATCAACATCTCCCACTCCAATTCACTTATTTAAAATTGTTAGTTGTTTTTTGTTTGTTTGTTTGTTTATTTATTTATTTATTAAATTTTCTATATAGTTCCATTTAGCTTGTGCAATCCTCCTGAAGCTGACTTCAAGTTTTCAGAGGCAAGTCATGATCCAGGTCTGGCAGATGTGGCTCCAACTGTGCTAAACCTTATGGGCATCGAGGCACCAGCAGAAATGACTGGTCAATCACTCCTTAAAGAATAGACACTACAGACTAACTTTAGAATTGTTTGTAGACCCATTTAGATTTGTCACTATCATAATAATTACGTACTTGTATGTTTATAACGTGGTTTATTTAAATGACTTTATTAAGGCCATGAAAGTCCATTGTTAACTTGATTTATTGGTTGAATGTCATTTGATAACCTTAGTGATCACCTTGCTCATCGATTGAGCTGCTTACTTGGTCATCATACAAAAAATTAGTTTTGCAATAAAAATGATACAGAATAAATAATAATTGGCTGCACTGCACGACAGTGAAATAAACACTCAGACAGTTGTTTCTACACTGGGTAGAATCATCTGATCCAGTTTTGATGATCTCCTTTTGAGAGACTTTCTCACTCCTTTATTGAGGACTCTGTATCCATTGTGCTGCATCATCCCATCTTTCATTTCCTTACTCCAAGGCTTCTGAAACTTTTCAAGTTGACCTGTTAAGGAGCTTCTTCTTACAACAAATGCTTTTTCCTGGCTCTTTGAGCTTTCTTCAAGGCATCCATCCACTTCATTTAGGTTGTCACTAGAAAACATCATATAGTGGTGCACTTTTCCTTTAGTTGCAGTCTTACTTGGGAGAGTATAGTAATTATCACTGCTGCTTGCAAAATCGGTGCCACAATATTGCATGTTGGGTGTAGAGGTGACCAAGCAAGTGTAGTGTTGTTCAGCTGAATGCCAGTGTGGGAGAACTGGTGAGATTGCAAATTCTGCTTTTTTCTGAAAGGTCCCACTAATCGAGGACTCTTGTGAGGATGGATTACTGCTGTGGCTATAACTGGTGACAGAGACTAAACTAGGTGACTCCGGCAATTCTGGAATAGCATTGTCGTAAGTCCATGATCCCTCTACACTGATGCTTTGATATCCTATTCTATTAACTCCAGTTGAAGACAAATCACATTCACTTTTCATGCTGGAAGAAGCAGAAGAGCTTCTGCCTCTAATAGAATCCGAGAAAGATGAGCTCACACTGCCTGCTCTGTGGTTGGATTCTCGTCTGAAAGATGGGAATTGCCTCCCTATGCTACCTCTTTTCTTGATGGAAGATTTTGAACTTGCTGTTGAACTTCGTACTCGTCGGACAGGGGAAATTTGCACCAGAGGCTGGGGTCTCTTACAACTGTAGAGGCTATTTGCCAGAATTCTAATGTCACTCACAATACCTTCCATTTTCGTCTCCATGGCCATACGATCTGCGCTAAGATTGGTCTAAAATAGAAGCAAAATACATTCAACTTTCAGCAATTACATGGATAGCTACAACGCCGTACCAAATCGCTTTTGATGAGCAAAAGCGCTTCCTCCAGCTTGTCCGTCATTTCAGGGCACTCGCACCAAAATAGAGTTAGTGAGCAATATAAAATGGGATGCTGAATTTATAACTAACGCCACATCACACCGCGCCGCCGCTCTGTCGCGACGCGCGCACGCAGCGAGCGGCAGAGAGGGGGTGTCTCATGAACTCGATGAGACCCTTTACCGTATAAATGGGAGGGACGACACTGGGGGTAGTAGTTCGAGCGCATGCGCCAATACGCCCGCCAGAGCGCCGACCCGCTAAGATTACAACAGCCGCTTTCCCTTCTCTCGTGATGGAGTATCCACTGTCTTATAAATTTCTTTTGGTGGGACTTAGTTTGGCTACTTTAACATTTGGTAAGAGTGTAGCTAAAAACTTTAGTTGCTAAATAATTGTTCAACAATACACATTTTAAAGTAAAATATTTGCTTATGTCTCATTGAAGAGTTGTACTATCTTAATTCTAAGAGGGTCAGATTAATGAACATTTGTGCCTACTAAGAAATATGCTCATATTTATTTGCAAATGTAAAGCCACATCTACTGACCCAGACAGTAATAACTGTTAGTGAAATAGAATTGTGTTTTAGTTACTTATTACTATTACTAAAATATAATTTAATGAGCACTTTTTTTTTACTTTTAGTACCTTACTAAAACTATAAGTGATGTGATTCCCTTTATAGTTCTTACATACAATTCATTTTAGTTTATTAACTATAATTTAATCAAAATATTCACCTTTTTAGTTAGCTAGCTAATTAATTATAACTAAAATTAGATACTAAAAATTAATTGGATACATTTCTGGATAAAAAACATGAAGTATAGTAGTATTAGTTACAACTTTAAAAAATAAATTTAGCTATTTTTTTCCATTTCAAATAAATCATTTTTAGTAAAAAATAGCTACTACTTATAATTTGGATAAAATAGTTTTAGTAAAAATTAAAACTAAAGCTAATTATAACTAGATTGGAAAAGACAAAAAAAGCTATAACTATAACTAAATTGAAAAACAACAACAACTTTTAGTTAGGGTGGCCGCACACCGCCTACGCAATTTTTTGTTGATGGTTGCTATGCACAATTACTACTATTGTATACTTACAGGGGCTTCTCCACTACAACACAACGACAAAGTACCTGCCAAAGGCACCACTCACTAATTTTAGAGCGAATCTGGAAGAAATATCGGGGCCTGGTTATAAAACTTTGTAGCACTTTTTTGGAGCGGTGCGGTAAGTTGGAGCTCCGCAATTTGGTGTACTACTAGCCGAATCGATACTTGACTGCAAGACAATGAGTTCTTTTCCATTTCAATATTACTTTATGATTTATTCGCAATTTTTTCTATTTATAAAATTATCGTTGTGGTGCAGTTCATTTTTTTTAGGTTTACCCGTGTGTAAAAAAAAATATTTGTCGTTCTCATTATTAGATTCCAAGAAAAGCTGATACAAAATTTGGAACTTTAATTCCACTCGCAATGCTTAAGGAATAGCCCCGCCCCCATGTTTCGTATTCCTTGTACGCGAGCAATTTTTTTTTCAATTGGTTTGTATTGGTTCTAAAAAGAACCTGCCTTTATCAAGAGTAAACAAAAAACAATTTAACAATAACAAGAGAGTCAGAAAAAGAGCAGTTTCTTGGAGATAGTCCGAGGTGAAGGTATTAGGTCTGCACAGCTTGGGAAATCTTCGCTCCTCAGAAATCGAGCCTGCTGGATCCATCCACTTGAGTTCATGTACGCAGAGCCCAGAGAATGGCTAGCTATAGGAGGAGAGGCAGCCTGGTGCACCTTGCCACGTGAGTTCAGACGACGTATGGAGAGTTGCTATAAACGGCTACAAGACAACAAGAAGCTAAATTAAAACACCACAAATTCGCAAAGCATACTTCTGCTACTACTGCGCGATTGTTTCTGCTCACGTATTAACGAATGGTGGGGTATTGGCAGGGAATAAATTATAATGTCCGGATCTACATGCAGTGCGCGTTGCTATGTGTGGCCACCCTTAAAAACATTATGAGGAGCTATAACTGAAATTGGAAACATTTAACTAACACTAAGACTAAATTGGAGAAAATTATGATGAAATAGCTATTACTAAAACTAAACTTCTTTACTAAATCAACTCTATAGAATTCACATTAATAGTCAGAAATTAATAATTCATATCAAATAGTGTTTAAAAATCAGAGAAAGCCAGTCAAATTTCAAATACATGACCATTTCACAGAATGATGGGCATAATTAAAATACTTAACTCCTCTTCACATACACTTACATGTATTTACCAGAGAGGGAGAAAGTCTTAAGTTTAAATCTCACCAGCCCATTTATTAGTAGTTCAAATCTTGTTGACTTCAAGTACTCAGTAAAGATTGTGATCTTTGCTCAGAGTAAGGTAAAGAGGAATGGTAGCAGTCTAGTTCAAAAGCTCGCAAAATGAAGCTATAGGGCAGAAATTTGCCACATTGAGCAATGTCACAGAGCACTAAGGCAAATAGTATAATTACAGAGCGTTTCTCATATGATGTAATTTTAGGGGCAAGACATAGAGTTAGTTTGATGTTTGATATCAAATTGTAAGAATCATGAGACCTGTAATTATTGAATTAATGTTTTTAGTTATTGTTTGTTGTTGTTTTTTGTTATGTAGTGGGTGCACAGGTGTATCCTAGCCCACGATCACAGTTTCCTTACTGTCCTGAAATATTTGAAAATGATTCTTTAATTGGGAATTATGACAATTTTTCAACGGATGGAATGCTGCCTGCCTTGTATATAGAAGATAGCCATCAGTCTTATGAATCTATAATGGTTATTCGATCAAGACCTATCTGCTTAACAATGGGAGAGTATAGAGGAGCTTTTACAACTGCAGCTATTATAGTGGATTATATAGAGGAAGACAATGCAGATGTTGTTCTCGGTGCTCTGCTTGTATTCATTTGTCAAATAGATACGCATAACCCTAATGTAGAAAATTCGTGGTTTCCAGCATTTCAAGCAAGCAGCAACTTTTTAGACCGCAATACAGTTAGACACACCAGGGGTTCTGTTTTTCATAGAAATTATACAACAGATTTTTCAGTGCAACGCCAGGTTACTAATTGTGGAGAATGCTTTGAAGGCAATTTTAATCCAAGCATTTGGAATCGGACTTCAAAATGTGGTGGTAAGTAACAGTTTGAACTAAAAAAAGAGTCATGAAATATTTTTCTACGTTGGTGTGTGTCGTAGTTTGCTTTGGAGGTTGTGTAGGTGCAAGGCAATGTATTGCCAATACACAAGCAAGTGGTCAGTGCTGCAACTACTTTTGGGAAGATTATTGTGTAATATCCTGCCCTACTCCTTTAGTTGGAACTCCTCCATCATATGACTGTGGTGAGTTACTCAACAATTGCATTTTGACTATATGTTCGGGTTGAGTTGGTGTGGTAAAAACCGTAAATTGAACTGAAGTAGCTACGCTTATGAGGTGCTCTACACAGTGGTATAAATAACTTATTTTTTCAATTTTATCGCAATTGGTCCCTTTTCCCAAGTACTGTCACATATATGTCCAAGGAGCTATTATTAGCTATATAATACACTCTACATAATAGCTATAGCTATAATTTAGCATTATTTATTTGAATGGACCTACTGATTGTTATAAATATCATTTGCTTATTATAATAAAACATGGCTTGTACTGAATTGTTTGGTGTGATTACAGTGGCATTTGAACTTATTAGATACATAGAGCATAAGCTTAAACTCTTTGGTTCATTTGATAGAAAAGGCATTGTTTTGTATTTTCTATATTACTTGAATAAATGAGCAGATGTGGTTAGTGGGTGTGGTTATAATGGCGGCACCAATGAGATCTGGCTTCCTACTCCCCTGGAGTGTTGCTTTAACCGATTAATCGCGGAAGACGCAAATACGCGTCAATTAAGAAAAATCGATAACCGCGGAGGACGCAAAAATGCGTCAAAAATGCGTCTTCGCGTCTATTTCGCCCTACAGCTTTGTGGAGTCAAGGAAGCCACCAATCACAATTGCAGACGATTCTATATTGTTG
>WLWI01001593.1_pt1 | contig 19643 bp, 17 predicted proteins | sample 6701501 | NCBI WGS metagenome assembly WLWI01 (sample SAMN12718690, study PRJNA515312) | sponge metagenome | isolation source: marine sponge | host: Mycale hentscheli | place: New Zealand: South Island, Marlborough, Capsize Point | collected 2014-11-01
GGGACATTAGACAGACTGGACCAGTGGGACATTAGACAGACTGGACCAGTGGGACATTAGACAGACTGGACCAGTGGGACATTAGACAGACTGGACCAGTGGGACATTAGACAGACTGGACCAGTGGGACATTAGACAGACTGGACCAGTGGAACATTAGACAGACTGGACCAGTGGGATATTAGACAGACTGGACCAGTGGGACATTAGACAGACTGGACCAGTGGGACATTAGACAGACTGGACCAGTGGGACATTAGACAGACTGGACCAGTGGGACATTAGACAGACTGGACCAGTGATATTTTGTGGGCTACCCACAGACATTCCATAGGATCAAAGTTCAAATATTGTAATTTAAATTTTCATGAGAGAATTACTGTAGGAAGAAGTAAGTGTGTGAATTTAACAAGCCTCGAGGTGAATGGTGAACACGGTCGCATGTTTGCTCAGACAGTAATGCTCAGGAAATAACTTCAGTTGCTAGGGAAAACACAAAGACAAACACTCATGAAAACAGTTAAACTTGGTACAACACTCCCGAGGAATCCTGTCACAGTCGGCCACAAAGGATCACTAGAAGTACGTGTTAGGATTGGAATTCTTCAGAATGAGATGTCAACAGCTCCTGTATGGCTTCACCAGAATGACTTCATCGTCACTTATGGAGATTATGTAATATTATAATATACTTCACTTTCCTTCCCATTTGGAGTTTTACTAACAATACACTTGATATCAAAGGAGGAAATGCTAAACAGATCTCCCAGTCCAGAACTGAACAGATCCCCCAGTCCAGAACTGAACAGATTCCCCAGTCCAGTACTGAACAGATCTCCCAGTCCAGAACTGAACAGATCTCCCAGTCCAGAACTGAACAGATCTCCCAGTCCAGAACTGAACAGATCTCCCAGTCCAGAACTGAACAGATCCCCCAGTCCAGTACTGAACAGATCCCCCAGTCCAGAACTGAACAGATCCCCCAGTCCAGAACTGAACAGATCCCCCAGTCCAGTACTGAACAGATCTCCCAGTCCAGAACTGAACAGATCTCCCAGTCCAGAACTGAACAGATCTCCCAGTCCAGTACTGAACAGATCCCCCAGTCCAGTACTGAACAGATCCCCAGTCCAGTACTGAACAGATCACCCAGTCCAGTGAACAGATCCCCCAGTCCAGAACTGAACAGATCTTCCAGTCCAGAACTGAACAGATCTCCCAGTCCAGAACTGAACAGATCTCCCAGTCCAGAACTGAACAGATCTCCCAGTCCAGAACTGAACAGATCTCCCAGTCCAGTACTGAACAGATCTCCCAGTCCAGTACTGAACAGATCTCCCAGTCCAGTACTGAACAGATCTCCCAGTCCAGTACTGAACAGATCTCCCAGTCCAGTACTGAACAGATATCCCAGTCCAGTACTGAACAGATCACCCAGTCCAGTGAACAGATCCCCCAGTCCAGTACTGAACAGATCTCCCAGTCCAGTACTGAACAGATATCCCAGTCCAGTATTGTGAATTACTATAAATGTTATAAACTTGACGTACCTGCATATCTTCAAGCTCCACCCCCAGCTCCACCCCCAGATCTACCTCCATGATGGAGCGCCTATTGGAAAATTCATCACACACAAACAAACAAGATGTATGAGAGTTTACAAGCACGTGTTCAGCATACCCATTGGATGAAGCCACGCCCATTCCAGAGTGAGGTTGCGTCTGTTCAATCTCATCGGGATCCACAAACTTCTCTGAAGATACACAACACAAATACAATCAGAGACCACATCACATGACATCCTGAAATATACAACACATGCCCACCTATTCACAGCACTCTGATACTGCCTCATAACTGCTCACTCAATATAAGATAATTACAACCCAATGTTTTTATGATTAAAATAAAAGTGATTATAAATGTTTAATGACCTCTAAAGCACCGTGATTTGAAGTACATAGTCACAACTTGTGCTGTTGGCTAATAATAAGCTGGACCAGACTTTCTTCCTGTCTATTATATTGTAACTATACAAGGAGTTAAAGATGGAAGCAGACAGTAACTCAATTAACTGTTCAGGTAGCAAGAATGAAATATTTCAGACTAACCAACAAATAGAGTGCCATAAATGCCTATTAATGTCCTCACAGTCAACAGCTGGTCAAACTCCGTCTCCCCAGCCAGACCCATTAATTATTATGTAATTACTAATTACCTCGTCATTAATAGACTCTACAAATTAATCAGATATTTGGCGTATACAAAACAAAGTTTGATTGTTAGACCACATCCGCCCACACATTTAGATATTAAACATACGAATCTTTATTTCATCATACTACAAGCCACGCCCACTCACTGTTGTGCGCTCGCCCTGCTGGTGAGAAGTTGTAGGTGTGTTGTCCTCTTCTCCTGCAGCCAATCAGGATGATTACTACTACTATTATGATGACCACCAACACGGCAAGTACAACTCCACCCAAAACAGCTCCTACAGCCACACCCACTTTGAACAATAACAGCTACACATTTTACTGTGTGTATGTATGTGTGTGAGTTTGCTAATAATGATATTCATAAGTTTTGTTAGCACTAGTAAGTTTTGTTAGCACTAGTAACACGAACATCTCTATTACTCCACCAAGTCAGTTTTTTTCCCTTCAATACTTGGGGAAGACCAGCTAAGGCAAGTATTACTATACTCGTAGTGAGTTTCAGTACAAGTGGCGAGTGAGCATATACAATTCCACGTGGTGCCCCATCTAAATTTGTTTATTTGTGTTTGTAGTCACATGACTGGTACACAGCTATACCACTCTACCACATGCACTACTATTATGACATGTAACATCCATACATAATATGAAAGTTAGCATCAATTTGTATACCCACGATAGTGTATTGCCTCGCTATGTTTGCCACCTCCTACTACTCTCTCTCTCTCTTTTCTAGCATCTTCTCCCTCCCCTAAACTCTATAGTCTTCCTTCTCCCACTGGCAATCTTCCTCATCAACCCTGTGCTGTATCAACCCTGTGCTGTGTCTAAACTCACCAATGATAGTTGCAGTGTTACTTCTCTGGTTGTCAGGAACTAGAGGAAACTGTGAACCTAACATAATTAAATGCATCTTATCACATGTAATGTCAACTGCATGCACATGTAATGTCAACTGCATGCATGTGTGCATCATGTATTACATGCATGTACAACAGATCGTCATGTGCAGCTGTGTGCGTGAGGTGTGCGCGATGTCCCACCCACCTGGATTGGGAGTTAAGATTGAAGTAGAAAGATCTGCAGTATTACTTCCATCCGGTCCATTGACGTTGAACGGGGCAAGATTAAAGACAGAGAGGTCTGCTATCTCTGTAAACACTGACTCCGCCTCCTCATCTTCAACAAGACCAATGAAGTACGTTCCCTCGGCCAAACCAGTGAAGTCCGCCACCGCTCTGTCTCCGCTACTTCTACTACTAGTCACGGAGGAACACAAGCTGATGTCAGTCTGTCCTGATGGGCACACAGTGACTCTGCAACCTCTAGCCATGGAGTTGGAGATGAAGGAACAGCTCACCCTCACAGCACCTGTCCCCACAACCTCCACAGCCAAACCCTGGACATCATACGTACCTGTATGTATATCACCACACATAGTTCCTCCATGTAGATTACATGTGTCCACATGGACAAACATTAATGCATGTGAGAGACATGGCATTTAGCACTAAGAATATACACGAGCAACATTATTCAGTGCAGGTGTGTTAATCAATGCACATTGTGTGTGTGTGTGTGTGCGTGTGTGTGTGTGTGTGCATTGCAGAACTAAGCCACAAGGTTCTCAAGACAGAGGAGTTCTGACACAAGCTCAGATAGCTGCTGTCTTGAATGATAATTCTTATAAAATTACAACTAGCCTATTATACTGTAACCCAAGTCAAGACGATCTAAAAGAAAAGTTTGTAAAAACTTCACTAAATAAACCCTGGTACTAGATTCACCAAATCACCAAATACAGTTAGTGCATGTACTGTGAGTATCCCCTTAGCTTCTAGTGTTGGGTTACAAGTTGACTACAGAATCCCAGAAGATCAAAGAAACCTGCCAGTACAAAAAAGATAATGTCAATGGTGTCACTCCCACTAGCAGTCTTGTAATCTTATCCCAATCTATAATTTTCCCCTCAGTGCCCTCATACACAACTCCACCTACTTTAGGTTGGGCTACATTGCCTGGCAACAAGAATGCAGACAGGATTAAATCGAGCCATTGAGGAGGATTCAAACTTCAGTTGTCAACTGCATTCCAAGGTAACCACGACCACACCATTCTCAAGTTTCAGACAACCCCCCATACCAAATAGTGCATACTTAATTAACACCTTACTTAGAGAGATGTTGGTAGCCACAACCGTCTCTCCGGCTGTGTTAATGGCAGTCAATGTGGCGCTGTAGATGGTATTGATCTCCAGATCAATAAACTCATGTGTCAGATCTACAGACTGCAACTGTTGGTCTACCAGAGTTGGAAATAGGACAGGAGATTCTACTTGAGCACCAGACGAGGATGCAGCAGAAGACTGAATCTGGAACTGGTACGCATCATAACACTGAGTCTGTGGAGGCTAACACACAACACAACACAAAGGCATCATAGGCACTGGTCAATGAGATAGAGGAAATTAAATCATCTTTATATTCTCTGACTGTGTCAAACATAATTAATTGGTGTTCCCAAACAACTCGAGTTCAAACAGAAAGTGTCACGAAAGTGATTCATCTCCGTTCTACTTTAAACTTACAATTTGGACTGTTGCAGATACAGTGAAATTTCCATTTACAGAGACCAAAACTGTAAGTCCCAGAACATCCACAGATGCTGCATCTATTGCTAATAAATAAAGAAAATAGCTAATAATGCACAACTCAATATTACTAACTGAAGAACTCACTCACCTGATGCACAAGGGGAATGAGTGACATAACTTATATTTCCTTCCCCGGCTGGGTTAATAGCAGCAATGGAGAAGTTGAGAAGAAGACGGACATTCAGGAAAGAATAAGTCAACGTGCTTGTGATGGAGCATTGCATCGGAATGGAGGAGGAGGAGGAGGAGGTCATGGAGTAACAGACTCTATAACCCAGAATATCTGGATCTTGATCTGTGAGATCAATAGTGAACGGAGCTCCCCATGACAACTGCTGTTGCCCTGGAGATAGGACGCTAATGACAGGGTCTGAGGGTGCAGACAGAGTTCCCTGCACAAGTAGCACACCTTCTACTTGATTAATTTCAGGCAGAACAGTTAAGCAATTCACGGTGATATTATTGTTTATAAGTAAGGGCTGGAAAGTTATCCTTGAAGTTGTACTGTTCAATGTGTTTATAGCAACACCTCTCGTATCCTGGATGGCTTGATCAACGGAAGCCCCGTTCACAGAGAAGAACCGACTAGAAGATTCAGGGTCTGAACACACAAACGATATCACGCTGGATCCTGAGCTAGCATTATAATTAGGTGGAATAAGTTGAATTGTTCCACTGGTTCCATAAATTCCTAATATAGCGACATAGAAAGTTAAGAATATCATTCTGGATGAGGCACTCCCTTCTTTACACTTACTACGCGAACTCCATTGCAGGAATCTTCAACTTATAGCCTACATTAACGCGCATGAGCCATAGCTGCGCGCGCGTGGATGCATGCCAAATGCCTTGGCTACCAATGGAATCACGACTTCTCTGCCAAGTCATCAATTGAGTATAACGTTACAAAGGCAAGGAGATCCTTCTTTTCTGGGCCTCTTCCAGGGTGACCTATCTCCTAGATCAATGGTAAATACATGCATCCTGCCCATCTTGCTGTATGGTGCGGAGAACTGGTGCCTCTCACAGAGCTCGATACAACTGCTAGACTCCTTCCTTGGTGAACTCAGCAAGAGGCTCTTGAAGCTCCCACAATGGTACTCAAACACTCCTGCATCCATTGTGGCGGGGCAAAGATCTGCTAAAGCGCTGTGCCTGACAAGGAAACTAAACTTCCTGAAGAGGATCTCGGCTAATGAGACCAGTGTATCTTTGAGTGCGCAGACCTTGGCATCTTTGACAGACGACGTCAACTCTACCTGCCTAGCTCGGGAGTGTAGGGACTTGGAGCAGTATTTTGGGACAGACTTCGCTGAGGCAGACCTTCTACAAGACACCGATCCCTGCCCTCACTCTCGCGATATCAAGGATGAGATTGCAGCAAGGAACCGCGACCTACTGTTAACCCAACATGAAGGGAGGGCTAACATGTCCATTGTGGTGGAGGTGGAGAGGGCATTTGGATGGCCACGGCTATGGGACCTCACACTGGACAATGGAGCCAAGTGCGTTGAAGGCCTAAGGAATTTGGTGCGGGTTATCACTTCCCATTCCATGCCGTGCAGGCATGCCCTTTGTGCGTGAGGGATGAGATCAGCAGAGACTCCTTGCTCTGCCACGTCCTCGACAGTCACACCAATTGCCGCCTCAGCAGCACCGAACTCCTCCAAGAGTGTTACTGATGCTGACTCAACCTTCTTTAATCACCTGTACATGTATTACTTTACTGGATTATTTCAAACCTAATCTCTTTTTAATTTTTGTTGCCTGTATTTTTTTTGTCATGTCCACTGGGCCTTCACAATGAACTTTACTTTTACTTTACGAAAGTAAAGTAAATTATTTACATGTACTATGAAGTGATGGTTTGAAAGACACTTACACTGACTAGCTTATCATTGAGTACTTCTGCCAAATAACCTGGACTCACTAGCGAATGTGTAGATATAGACTCAGCCCAGTTTCACTCATTACCAGATTGTTTCTTTCACAGTTTGCTATGAACACGCCTCCTCGTGTGGCCGTGGTTTGTGAAATCTAACTCTCAAGCTTTGTGCAAGCTAAAAATGGCATTTTTATCTAAAGTAAAAATGTTGCAAGTTTTTGCAAACACAATAATATTATACTGTGCTTGTTTGACAGAAAAGTAAGTACTACTGAATTAAGCTAATAAGTTACTTCTTTGAAGTTTCCTTACAAGGTAATGTTACAGTTAATTCAATGGGTCTTAGCTACTATGAAATATTTTAGCTACTCTCATTTACTAAATAGCTGATGCATCAGTCTTCTTGAAGCCCTAGGTATACTATAAAGTGCAACTACTGCCAGCCTCAGTGCCTGCATTGGTGCCTTATTTGCTTTCTGTGATAAGTGCACTAACTATAAGTGAATACTGAGAACGTACACTATAAAAAAAAAAAGTGCAAAAAACAAGCTGCAGTACATGAGTACATGGAGCTTATTTGTTGTTTTTGTTGGTTTTCAAGCAGAATTGTTCAGCAAGACAGCTCAGTTGTGAAGTAGCTAAAGCTTGCTTTTCAATTTATCTATTTTTCTTTTCCTTGACTAATAAGGCATTAAAACTGCCTGCCATAGCTGTGAGCACTAGCTTGTTCATCGCCAAGGATTTAGAGGCACTTAACTCTTTAAATAGCCCAGTGATCACATTCTTTGTACATGTGAATGAGTAATAGATCACCATTATAATACCCAACTCGCTCTTCTAGAGGCTAGATGGAGCAGTTCATCGTGTCAGCAAGTTCCAGTACGTGATGGGTGTGCGCTGAGTGATAGCTAAAAAATTAATAACTAATAGCTATAACTTCAGATATATAAATGACAGGACTTTTATATAAGTCAGTGCAAAATACCGAAGTTTTCATTATTAATGGCAGAAACTATCTAGCCATTCATATGCTAGAGCACACCAACAACAACAACAAAAAAAAGAAAGAAAAAAAAAGAAGAGAGAGTAGCTACATCTAGTGAATACAAATAGACTGAGAAAGAATATATGTGGTATATGGTAATGACATCTTACTGAGAATACAAAAAGGCTATTATTGATTTACACTCACAATTTTTTAAATTCAATGCTCTATGATGTTTAGTTATCTAAAACTGCTATTGTTATTGCATAATGTGCAATGATATGTTTAGCTAGGGTGACTAAATCAAAATGTTATGTCCATATCATGTAATACTTCATAAATTCGGTTTTCTAATTTCAAAGTAACAAATTAATTATCAACTTTTTTTGGTATTGCCATATTAGCAAAACAAACTACATGTCATAAATTTTCTTTTTCCACAAGTTATTTGTAGATGAATTATCTGACACAGAGGTTGACTTGTCTCCGGATTCAAATGACATATTCTTTGTTAAACTATTTTGATATATTTCTGGCATTTGTGGCCTCTCAACAGTTCTCTTTGATCTTGACTTCGGACTTTTTCTTTGCTTTTTAGGACTATGTTGTCCTCTTGTTTCTAGCTTTGGAAACTGTGCCATTAGCCCATCAGCTTTATTTAGTGCAGGATATTTTTCCAATGGCTCTAACTTTGGAGGTGATGGGTGAAAATCAGTTGGATGAAAAGTAGATTGGGGGAGATGGAAATCATTTGGAAATTGGAATGCAGATTGAGGTGGAAACTCTGCTTGTGGGTGGAATTCAGTTGAAGGTTGAAACACGGGTTGTGGACAAATACTAGGAGGAGTTTCTCTTTCTTTCAAATCCTCTTTTTTCTTCTCGTATGTACTAACTTTGGTGTAAGTTGTATTGGTTGCTGTCATAGCAGATACTGACTCTAAATTACCAACTTTATTCTTCATTTTTATGCTGAAAAAATCCACAAAATCTTAAATATTCATAAATAAAATTGTATAGCATATATGCCCCGGGAGTTAGAAAGATTATGTTGTAATAAGTTGAAATTAAGATAATGTACATAGTATGTCAGCAAGTAGCTATTATTTTAACAGCAGGCTCTAAAACCAGTGCATGAAAACACCAGCTGGCGGCACCAAAGATCAAGCCTAGAGAAATTTCATTTACAATTGAGCACTCTGCTACTAAGCTACAGCAGTCAATGGGAGAGCAATTTTATCAGCCATAATTTTGAAGCTTATATCTAAAATAAAATAAAAAGTGATACTTACTTACATGATCCAATAGCGATGACCATCAGTGCAGCTATTAGTCCAATTACTCCAAGAACTGTGAGCATAGTTCCTACAGAGTACAAGCAGTTCCATAGAATAGATTACACAGTGCCCATGTACATACTATGAGCAAACTATCTAAATAGTTACTTTATTGTGTATGATTATTCAGGATTAGCTGCGATATATTATCAGCAAAAATAGGAACAAGATGCAAAATTACTAACTTTACTTACCAAACTACAGTATAATGCGTCTATAATAGTGAGGATGGAGTTTAGGCATATATAGAATACATATTGAGACATTATCTCTAACAAACACTCACACACAAGTCTGTTGTATACTGAAGCTCATTAACAAACGAGCACTTACCTATGAATATGAAAATGGCATACTTGATGTTTCTCTTATTATTTTCTAAGTAGAAAAAATGAATTCATTGGCTGTCCATTCAAATTTGCAGTGTGCTTACCAGGAGTCATTAATGTAGCAATGGAACCATTCAATCCTTCAAAAACATGAACTTGTTTCAAGTCAAATATTCCAAGGTTTTGTATTGGAATAAAAGTCCCATTTTCTCCAATATTTTCAACTTCAACGACTTCAAAAAACCCTTCACTTAAATATATCAATTTAGATGGCTTAAATCGGATTAGTAGATGTGTTCTACAGTGGGAGTGGTTTCCAAACACTACTTCACAGATAGTGACTTGACAACCTAATGCTCTGGAATTGCTGGGAAAAGCACATGTCACCTCAGCCATTCCATTCCCCACTGAATACAGAGATACTCTCTGCACATCATAAGTACCTGTACAATCATAAAGTGACGCAAGTCTATTGATTTCAAATCTTCTAGTTAGTTGGGGATAGGATTTACTAGGGCTAAGGATTGACCAGGGCTAAGGATTGACAAGGGCTAAGGATTAACTAGGGCTAAGGACTAACCCAGGACTAGAGATTAAATAGGGCTAAGGACTGGCAAAGGCTAGGGATTGACAAGGGCTAAGGATTGACAAGGGCTAGGGATTGAGAAGGGCTAGGGATTGACCAGGGCTAAGGATTGATTAGGGCCAAAGATTTACCAGGCTAAGGACTAACCCAGGACTAGAGATTAAATAGGGCTAAGGACTGACAAAGGCTAGGGATTGACAAGGGCTAAGGATTGACAAGGGCTAGGGATTGACAAGGGCTAGGGATTGACCAGGGCTAAGGATTGATTAGGGCCAAAGATTTACCAGGCTAAGGACTAACCCAGGACTAGAGATTAAATAGGGCTAAGGACTGACAAAGGCTAGGGATAAACAGTAGGATGCACATACTTATTGACTTGAGTTGAGTTATCTCTCTAGCCTGGTCAATCCCTCAATTCCTAAGTGTAAATTCTAACCCTAGTGATGAGATGCATTTGTATATGGGATGGATGGGACACACTTGTAATGCTTAGGTAGGACAAGGTGGACTTCACATGGAATTTAAGGTCCCAGATTGACTCAGCTAAATCAGACAATCTTATATGCACAATAGCTAATGAATTAAACTTACCAAACACAACATTTTCAGCTACTGCAGTTTCTCCATTTATGTTAATTGCCACCAAACTGAAACTATACAATGAATTCCTCATAATGCTAGGATGGTGATAATGAATGGTTAACAATTTGTCTGTTATATTTTCTATGGAAGGAATCAAAGGAGACGACACCAATTTAGGTTCAGTCATTCGGATGCGATAAATGTCAAAGCAATTTGTGTCTGGAGGCTATAAATATTTAAATTAAAATTTAAAATCTAAATAATCTGCATAAAATATTTTAAATATTCAGAGGTTCTGATGTACAATCATACAAAACTTTATGTGTATACTTAATAATAGTATAATAGTAATAATAAACCAGAAATAATAGCACAATAATGTGAGCTCTTTTAGAATTGCATATCTTGAACTTGAGTTAAAATAATCTTAAAAATTCTATTGGTTATATTATAATATGCATTATCACTATCTTGGCCACAACTTACATTCTGAACCAATATGTCAAATGAATAATTGCTAGTATTAACCAAGAAAACCCATATTCCTGTAATGCTAACTGTAGCATTGGTTCCTAAAACAGAATTGTGTGAGTGATCAATGCATTAAAATATTTGGGACATACTTGTACAGGCCTCATGGAGAATCTTCTTGGAGTGACCCGGACCATCAACATTGATAGCAGACACTGAAATGTTGACTGGAAGGTTGACTTGCAACAAATTAAAGAATGTTGTTTTTGTTGTTGAACATTGTCTGCTTTTGGTTGCATTTATGCCTGGCAAGATAGGATTGATACATATCTCATAACCCAAAATGTCTGGATCTATGTTGGTCAAATCTAATGTGAATGGAGCTCTCCAAGTCACTTTGATGTATCCTTCATATTCAGTAGATTGAGCTGCTGTAAGTTCAGCTGGAGCAGACAGTTGACCTTGGATTGTCAGCCTACCATTACTAGTGGTATATCCTTCTCCATAAGAGTAGCAGCCAACATCACTGTTATTATATTTAGCCTGAACTGGAAGGATCATCCGATAGTGTGTACTATTTATTTGATCCTCTTTTATATTATTACCACTTTGATAGTTTTCATCACTGATCGTTCTTCCATTAATACTGAAATGAACTGTACCAAAAAATTGTGTCAGCTTTTGACACATAAATGTCACTGAAGTAGTTCCTTCAGTAGTAATGTATACTAAAGGATACAGCTGGAGACTTGGTTTGCTATCTATAAAAGCTATACAATTCTGAAACAATGAATATAAACAGTACAACTTGAATTTAATTTTCGTCATTTTTACAATAGGTAACTGCTGGCAGTGACAGCAGTATCGTAGCAACTCTAACCGACTTCGAAGCGCGCGCGTTGCCTCATGACATATACACGGGCTGGTAGCATTATTTAGGACGATTTAATAGTGTGGTAAAAGGTCGTCTTAGTGTCTTGTCTGGTTGTCGTTTTCTCTGATATGTTTAAGTGTTCAGTCTGCAATATCACGACTACTTCAGGTGATTTGGAAGAAAGGTTTTGTAGTATAGGTCCTTGTTTTCCTCCTTTGGTTGGTGTTAGTAATGCTTAGTTGTACACAATACACGCTTGTAGGCAATGTGTGGTTTGTACACAGTAGTGACGATTAACTGCTAGTTAAATGTGCTGGACTGTAATCTTTTATTATAGCTAGCCATTATATTCTCTCCTTACTCTAAGAATGCGGTTTTTTTTTAGTGAATTAGTAGCTATGGTTTATGATATTTCCTAAAATATATTATATAATTACATCCTGGCCTTTGTTTGTGATATCAAAGTTTACCCTTTGCTTATTTACAACACCGCCACTGCCCCTAAGCTGCATCAGTCAATTTCTTTCCGTATATTGGAGTGTGAATCAGAGTCTGTTCACCTTTACTGCCAGCATCACTTTCTCTTATCACTGTATGGTTGACTGGAGATAGAAAGTGAGGCTTGTCTCTAGGAAAGGTGCACACACAATATCAAAAAGAAGCATTGCCGTGGTCATGCCTATGAACAGGTATATTGGTGGATGGAATGTACAGAGTATGTACGTTTAGAGTTCCCCGGAGTAGATGTTAATGCATTACTTGTCGTTGTGCCTGATTTAGACTAGATGCAAGTAGAAGTTTTGTTTCACTAAATTGTTAGAAATGTCCATACTTTTTGTAAAATTTCAGTCGAGCAGAAGTTAGGCGTTGGTGGGTCACGTCATAGATTTATCATCAATTGCTTTCTATTGTCTAATTTTGTTACTGCTACATACATCTATTAACCTTATTTTAAGACACATAGCTATAAAGTGATAAAGTGTTGACAAGACAACGGCTAGTCTATTAGTAGGCACTGTTTTGCAGAGCGAAGTAAAGATTGTGTATAGTTAGTTTTTGCTACTTAAAAAATGAAGTTTTATTTTGATTGTATTAACTAGTTAAACTAATACAACATTCTTTCTCATGTGGTTTCACTGAAGAACCTATGTTCTTTTCTTGGTAATGAATTTGACAAGGAAGGTATTGACATAACCTTTAGCCTTGAACATGACAGGGGATAAGAAATTGATAAGTTTAGTGCTCTCTTCATTTTATTCTTAAGACTTTGGTTCAGAAATTTGGTGTAGTTTTACATTTAGAATTGTGTCTTTTGTGTAAAGAATCTTGTGCTGTGTTCTACTTATTCTCTGTGGTATAAGTTAGAGTTCCTAGGATTGTAACTTGTTCATAGTTTTACAAGATTGATAAGACGAGGTTTACTGTAAAGTAATGGATAACAATGTGTGGGGCTATATTGCACTTGTAGCTTAATAGGTTTCCTAATCACGTATTCATAGTTGTAGTTGGCAGGCAGGGTTTCATACAGAGGTAGGGGCACCCTGGGATCCCCCCTCCCCCCCCCCCCCAGAATTTCATGAAATATATTAACAATATTTACTACTTAATGGTATTCTGTGATTTTGTTGTTTGTATATATCTAATATTTGGTGTAAGTTCGCTTCAGTCAATTGAGGTACTTCAATTGCAATACGCATTAGTCTTCCAAGATTAATTCTAGACCCGAGATGATTTTTAATCAAATGAGTGTGGTTTCAGTAAAATTGGGTGTGATCAAACAAATGGGAGGGGGCCCCTCCTATCTAAATCCCCCCCTCCCAGGTATTGTTTGTTTTTAGTTTGCATGTACTGTTTATTCAGTTTTCGCATATTGTTTACTTTAGTTTGTGTGTGCTGTGTAGTTCGCACATATTTACACATTTATTTTTAGTTCACTCAAGTAGTTTTCACTTGTTTATTTCTTAGCACACATTATTGTTTATTTTTAGTTTGCAAGTATTGTTATTTTTAGTTTGCAAGTATTGTTATTTTTAGTTTGCAAGTATTGTTTATTTTTAGTTTGCAAGTATTGTTATTTTTAGTTTGCAAGTATTGTTTATTTTTAGTTTGCGAGTATTGTTATTTTTAGTTTGCAAGTATTGTTATTTTTAGTTTGCAAGTATTGTTATTTTTAGTTTGCAAGTATTGTGTATTTTTAGTTTGCACATATTGTTTTTTTATAGTAAGGCGTCTGATCTCCAGAGTGCATGGAAGGAGAGAATGTGTAACATTACTGCCACGTTCTTCCTCTGCGTCTCTAGAAAAGAATCTGGAGGAGCATTTCCGAGGTAGATCACACCGTACCAGACTGGATCGTCATGCAGTGGCGGAAAGGTCTATCTTTGTTCGAGGCTTTGCTAGTGAAATATCTTTGGAAAAGCTGCAGAATTTTTTTAGCAGTTCTTTGGAAGGATTCCAGAGTATCTGGCTGAGCAGCTCAGTGAGTATATGATGGTGGTTGTTAAGTATATGTGATGGTGTTGTTAAGTATATGTGATGGTGGTTGTTAAGTATATGTGATGGTGGTTGTTAAGTATATGTGATGGTGAGGAGAAGGTGTTTACTCATATTCTGTGTAGTATGGTGCCCATGAGTGATCAACACTTGCTGAGTAATCATCAATTTACTTGTATTGTGTAGGCCCCTCCTTATGCTCTGGTAGAATTCTCTAACCCAGAATGTGCTGTCAAAGCATTGAAGACACCCAACTTGTCTTTGGAAGGGAATCCATTAGTCATGAAACCCAAGCACCTTCCTAAAGAGACTTCCTCAATGAAAGCCAAACAGTCAGAAGACATTACTTCATTGAGCGTGAGCACCAGGTCCATGAACACAGCAGCTGGTGAGAAACAAGCTGCCGTCAACTGGGAGAAGATAAACGCTGCTACTTCGGTAAGAGGTTGTATGTGCGACATGTTTAGAATTGTTGATACCTAATAAAAAGCTATCAACAGAATGTGCTAAAAATTGGATTTAGAGTGAACATTACTGTTGAGTTCCTGTCATCTATTCCACACTTTTCACTAATAATTGTTATTATAATGAATGTTTGTAGCTGGATTCTCAACTAGCTTTACTTTCAGAGCAACTGTCTCTCCCACAAGAAGCCATAGATGATTTGCTTGGCATTTGCTTTGACATGCTCCTTCGGTTGCGGAGTATATACCCGCGTTGCATGGTCGTCCCCTTTGGTTCTAGCATCACTGGACTAGGAGTCCTCAGTTCAGACTGTGATCTGGCCTTCTTCAGTAATCCTCCCATGTCTCTTGTTAATCTACTCACACAAGAGAAGTACTTTTCTGCCAGCTCTCTCGCTACTATTATTGAGTTAGAGAGGAAGCATCAGGTGAAGTATATTCCTCCTGACTCCAGTAAAGATGGCAAAGGATTACTCGGCAAACCTTCTCATCACAATAATCCTCATATACTCACATTTAACACGGTGACCTCTGTAATCAGGAAGCATAAGAAGTTGTCCTATGTCATGCCAATACCACATGCTCGCTGTCCCATCATCAAGTTCGTTCATAACAAGACCGGGCTCCATTGTGACATCTGTGTGAATGCTTAGTAAGTTTGTGTGTGCTGCATTGGTGAGTTTGTGTGTGCTGCATTGGTGAGTTTGTGTGCTAGAAAGCTGTGTTGAGATAGGGAACGAGTGATGGTAGAGGTAAGATAAATAAATAAGGTGATGGATTCTTCAAACACTTGTAATGTTTGAGTCCATGAGGAACACTGTCCAGGTTAAAGTGGACGTAGTCAGTTACAGCAGAGGTAGTTGACTAGTGAGTAGTTCATTGTGTGCTGGCTTGAGTTGTGTAAGTGTTTAAATGCAGGTCAGAGTTCATCCTTTCCCAGACCAGAACTCTTATCCCTTCTCACTCACATCTGTATCAGTTCTTGTGCTTAGGTTGAGTGGTATCCATGCACAACAAATTCTGGCATGTCATAACATTAGGATGTAATTAGTTCTGTGGCTATTATTCGTTCTAATTAAGGGTATCAGGTATTTAAGTAAATCACGCCCAATGTGTTGTAGCATGCAGGTTTAGTGCTGGTCTCCTGATTAGATGTTGTGCAAGTAATAGTATCACTTTATGCATACAACCTTTGTTATTGTGCTACAGCTTAGGAGTTCTCAATACGCGTTTGATCCAAGCTTACTGTAAAGTCAACCCCAGAGTGCCTCAGCTCATTATCTTGGTCAAATACTGGGCTCGAGAGCACTTCCTACCGCGGATGGAGCTGAATAGCTACGCCTTGTCTTTAATGGTGATCTACGCTCTGCAGCGATCCACTCCCTCACTCCTGCCATGTCTTCAAAATCCTGGGACCTGGCCACGAGACAAGAAGACCAAAATAGGCACAGAAAACAATCTGGGTCCCAACACAGATCTTGTTTATCCTGCTAATGTTACATTCTGTCCCAGTGAGTCCCTCAAGTCAACTCTAAACACATCCAGTGCAGGTACAGAGCAGATAAGTTGAGATTGTAGTTGTAGTTTTGATGTGCTTATGTCTTGTTTCAGAGGATTTGTTGCTCCATTTCTTCAATTTCTATGCGTACACATTCAACAACCATACCTCGGGAGTCTGCATTAAGAACCCGGGTAAAATGTCTCGGGCTGTCATGGCTGATCAGGCCCATGAGTTTGCAGCTTTGCAGAGAGGTAAACTCATAATAAGAAACTTCCATACGCCGTTAGTCGTGCAGGATCCGTTTGATCTTTCTCACAATGTCACCAGAAACTTGACTCCTAACTTGTGGCACTGTTTCAAGAGTTTGTGTGAGAATTCTGTGGCTATGCTTCGATGTGGCATGCTCACTCCGTCCCCAATGACAGTCCGGAGCTTGTTCAGTGAAGACCAGTCTGTTCAAAAGAAAGAAGAAGTTGAGACAGTTGCTGTAAGCACGTCAGAAGATAAGCAACTCCAGATAGTTCTTTCTCAGGATGAGATTTTTCATATCTTGTTGAATGACAATGACTTGAGTGTGGTTGGAGATAGACTAGCTGAGCTAGACTGGACCAGCATTGAGGTCCAGTGTGGACTGGGACAACTTGTACTGGTCCACATGATTCGTATACTGGAGTCTAAACTTGATTTTACATGCAGTCAGGTCTATGACAGCTTGGAAGAGGCTGAAGAGGAACAAGACGAGCCAGAGAAGGATAGAGACAGTCAGGACACTACTCTTCTGGAAAGTGTTACAGAAAGTGCTTTAGGGGATGTCTCAGGAAGTGCTGTTGAAAATGTCTCAGAAAATGCTTCGAAGGATGTCTCAAAAAGTGCTTTAGAGGCTACCTCTGATAGTACTAATCAATGTGTGTCAGAAAATACTTTAGAAGAAGTCCCTGAGTTTGCTCCAGCTGGTGTTTCAAAAAGTACATCAGAATATGTCACGAAGAGTACTCCAGAATATTCTTCAGTAAATGATGCTAATGTTGTTGGGAAGAGACTTCACGAATCGTCTGACAGAGATAGTGTAACTAGTAAAAGAAGTAAGGTTGATGGACGTGTGCCATCTGCACTAGAAGTCCTCCAAGAACTCATAGCCAGCTCTGGTTATTACTGTGACTACGTCTGTAGTTCGGACTTGGTCAAGCTGAGCCAGGCCAAGCACCTGAAGCTAGCTGTGTTAGATGGTACAGCTGAAGTAAACCTGCCTTCTGTTGATGACATTGAAGGAGAGCATTTGGAGCTGAAGATAGCTGTGACTTCTTGCTCTGTGAAGTCAGTCACCTTCAGTGTGACGTTGTGTGATGGTGAGCAGGAGAACTTCCAAGAGTTGGTGGGCATGCTCACAAAGTTGGTAAAGAAAGTTTAACTTTTTAATATTATAAAGCTGTAATTCTATTTCATTTATTTATTTACTTATGGTTCTTATCAACAGACTTCAAATAATTGCTGATAAGCTAGCTAGTTCTTGAGAGTGCATTAACTCCACCTTAAGAGTATCGGCATATCCCCCCTCCCCCCTGCTTGTTATGTTCACTTATCTTCTACACTATAATACATAGCTACTTCTATTAATGTTTTCTTGGCTTTATTTTTTACAAATACAATAGACCTTCAGCAATCTTATCACTAAAGACTGATGACCCTAGCTTAAATTAATAGCTACTAGACTGATAATTCATCTCAGAAAGCATCTTGGGGCAGTTTTTAAAACTGAAGTGGTTAGTTGTTAGCTTCTGTTCAATAGTACACACGCTTCAAAATAGTCATCCCTGTAGGCAACTTTAATTCGGCAATGAACCTTCAAATTTTCCCTAAGGTAAGTGCTGACATTAAGGATGCTGGCACTGGTCTTTGCCACACCCACTACTTCAGTTCATGAAGTAGAATGTGTGCACACACAAACATTGTGAAGAATCTGTGAAACAGCAACAGCAGACACCATTCATATACAACACTAGCGAAGAAATGAGGACACAAATTATTTGAAAGTCATTTATAACCAAATCTTCCCAGTTTGGAGCAACTACACTTACCAAACCAGAACACAAATTAGCATTACTGTCCTTGTCGGCCTACTCAACATTCTCAAAATGTATATACAATAATCTGAACTTTTAAAGTATTTGAACACCCTTTGGCTGCTCACAGCTATTAATTAAGCTACGGTCATCAGTCTCATAGCTATTGATTAAGCTAGGGTCATCAGTCTCACAGCTATTAATTAAGCTAGGGTCATCAGTCTCATAGCTATTAAGCTAGGGCCATCAGTCTCATAGCTATTAATTAAGCTAGGGTCATTAGTCTCATAGCTATTAATTAAGTTCAACAGTTTAACTTGTTTAGATTCAACACTGTGTTAAGTTCAATGGTTTTTACATGGTATATGAAGTCTCTTCATACATTATGCTAATTTCATAACACCAATAATAATAGTAATAAAAATAGAATCATTGTTTTGATAACTGGTACAAAAGAATTGACGACAAACCCAACAACAACAACAACAACTGATTATGAAGTAACTATAGCAGCAGACCAGCTAGTACTGCTAAGGTGAACATCCAGAGAATGGCTGTAGTTCTAGTGCTGTCTGCTGTACCAGCTTCTGTACCAACTCCCCCTCCATTGTCTGGAGGACTGATGATAGTTTTAGCTGATACCTGTAACAAAACAAGGTAAGGGTACTCAAGTTAGGGAACTATTTACATGTACTTGAATTTTGTCACCTAAAATGGGTTGATAAATCAGCTCAACTAGCTTGGAAATTTCACAAAATGGTAGAGACTCAAATAGGAAGAAATGGACTTTTAAAAGAACTAGCTAGATCATAATTTTATGCATTCATTTCTGACTGGATTAACACCTCTTTGTTGTACTCACTCCTCCGTAAATATGACTACAATGTCTCTAGTCCTATTCCATCAACTATGACTGCACTAATGTCTCTTAGTCCTACTCCATCAACTATGACTGCATTAATGTCTCTAGTCCTACTCCATCAACTATGACTGCATTAATGTCTACTCCATCAACTATGACTGCATTAATGTCTCTAGTCCTACTCCATCAACTATGACTGCATTAATGTCTACTCCATCAACTATGACTGCACTAATGTCTCTAGTCCTACTCCATCAACTATGACTGCATTAATGTCTCTAGTCCTACTCCATCAACTATGACTGCATTAATGTCTCTAGTCCTACTCCATCAACTATGACTGCA
>WLWI01001594.1_pt1 | contig 19636 bp, 7 predicted proteins | sample 6701501 | NCBI WGS metagenome assembly WLWI01 (sample SAMN12718690, study PRJNA515312) | sponge metagenome | isolation source: marine sponge | host: Mycale hentscheli | place: New Zealand: South Island, Marlborough, Capsize Point | collected 2014-11-01
TGCTGCTCATGTGCTTCAGAAAAGCCTTGCCATTCCAGTCGATGTGGATGTGTGGCAGCCAATTTGGCTTGTACTATGTTTTGTCACTGTCAAGGAAGCACCTTTGTTTGTAACAATGAACACACTAGGGCATTAGAAGAATCAGATGAGGAAGAATTATCTTACTAGCATTATTTAAAAAAAATTGTTATAAAAAATTTCGCGTTTTTATTTTTCGCAATTCAGTTCTTATGGGGCGCGAAAATATAAATGTTCGCGCCTACAGCAAATCCTGCAGAAAACTGTCACAAATAGAATGCCCCTCTACAGAAAAATGCCCACTGCTGACACAGGTGGAAATGTGTTACATGAGTCTAGAACAATCTGAAACTGCTTTAAAAAAAACTATGGACTTCAATTGCGAACCCTAGCTCAAGTTCTGCCGGACTAGTAAGTTTGTTTAAAAAAAATTCCAACACTTCTTCAAAATCAACACTTTCTCTTCAGTAGCAATTGTAATATGTAGTTTGCCTCAGTTTCATCTGATAATTTGTTTCATAGTTATGACTTCACTATTTTCACGTGCTAAATGTTTTCTTTTGTGATTCTACAAAATCCTCCCCCAAGTGAAAAATCCTGTATGAATATGTGCAAGATTTTTTTCATAAAAAGAATACTTTCTGCAACAGCTACAAAATATATACACATTAGTAATAATAAAAAGAAAGCAGTGGAGCAGTAATTAGTCCAACTAAAGTGTTACTGTATTTTTCTAGAAACTAATTAACAACCTCATTATTTCAACAAAAATAAGTATCAGTTTAATTATTGTACTTATTATTTTTACCGTCAGTAATCACCATAGACTAGCCAGCAAAATGGTAAAGGTGAAATTAAAATTCAGTGATATACATTTAAACTGACCTGCTGTTAAGACTCCTTTGCAAGACTGTTTGATGCTACTATTCCACACTATCTTTGACAGCACTACACATACCCATACATAGAAATAATTTACATAGGCGCTTAAAAAAAAAACATGCTGTGAGCATTAAAAACATGTGATGTTTTACTTTAGCAATAATAGACGTACATACAACATGTAACTCAACTTTTATTGTGTATTTCTGTCCTCTTCAGAGGTTTTCAATATAGACAAAAAATTACCAAATTAACCTACAAACCTTTCTTTATGTCCTCATGGCACTCCAGTTCATCTCTTACTAGAGATGGCAAATGACCTTCATAAGCCTTGGAAAGTGTTTCATTCTTCATCTGAGTAAAATAATAGTTCAGTTTATATGAACATTTACAATATATAGCAAATCTATAATGTTTTTGACATTCATCTACAATACTGCCATTTGGAGAGGCGCTGTTACCTCGTATTTAGTTCTCCATTCACAAAAATGCTGGGATTGACTTCAAAGTCTAGCATACCTCTTTAAGAATCTTTCCGTCTTTGAGCTCAACTTGCAAGTCTGTCAAATATGGGCGGTACAGTTCTCTAAAATGATGCACGTGAGGCGCTACAATGTTCCTGACTTTGTTCTTATCTTCACCAAAATACATTCTGAAATCACCTAAATAATACAAAAGCCTCAACACAGTGTCCATCTTATAATAGCAACACATGCTTTGGTGTACATAAGAAGTACATATGTTTGTGCTTTATTTAAGTTTAAAAAATGTATAATACTTCCGTACACAGTACGTATGTTACAAACTGCAAGATTTAATTACAACACTAAATGACCAAAATGTATGTGCCTACAATAGTCTCTCAGTAAACTACAACATTGACTTGAATTGTTTATCCATTAAATATTTTGTTAACTAACACATATGTAGCAATAATCTTGACCAAGAGACCATGTCAATTATCTTACAGCATGACACTGAAGTATTGACGATTCATTCTAATTTGCATACCGATCATGAGTTATAAAACTTCACAATAAATTTCGCAGCCTTCTTTTACTCATTAAATGTATTCTCTTTCTTTCACAGGCTTTTATTTTAACAATACTTAAAAAAGCCTGTGACAGGGAACATAAAACTACCTATTGGAATGTTGTGCTCGTCACATTAATGTAGTGTGCCTATAAATGGATGACTACTAGGAACACCTTGATAGGAGAGGCCAGTGATAGAGCAATAAAAGTCTTCTTCTGGAACACTATCATCAGTGGTGAGGAGCAGAGCACACAATGCAGCTGCCTTGAGGTTGTGCTGTAGAGCATGCTCTATGTCTGCACATGCCAGTGACTCCAACAATACCACCTGAATGAGAGATACAGTAGAACTTCCATTATCCAAACTTCAATTATTCCGATACAATGAAGTGTGCAATACAGAACAAAACTAACACTTCACTTTTCCTGCTATATATTTGGAATGTATCAAGTAAAAACACCTAATAAATTTCTATATATGTGTAACTGCATGAAGTACAACTATAGGATTGGTGGACTATAATTTAGTAATTAGATTAGTAGATCTTCTTCAAGTCACTTGTATGAACCTAATACCAGAGTCTCGTTTAAAAATGAACTAACCGGTTTATGTAATCGACCACTAATATACAACCATTTCCACGTCAACAGGTCTTCAAGAAAACTCTTGGTAGAAATAACTCCATATTTTATCAACTACATTCATACATATACCAGTGTTGTTGTAATTTGTAATTAATTACAATGATTACATACTTCATCATAATTGTGATTGTAATTGGATTATAAAAACCAAAGTAATTGTTAATGGTTTTACAGTAATTAGGTATATGGCAATTACAGTTACTCCTTAAAATGTGGTACATGAAGTTAATTCTGCAACTTTCAAGAGTAAGCCTGTGCAATTCATTCATCGTTTGCACCACAAATGATGTATGTATGTACAGTACATACAGAATCAATCTGCTCTTGGTTTTATATCTTCCAAGATTTAGTGTCCAAGTTAGTAATTTCACACTTCAGTGACAGCAAAAAAAAAGTTAATGGTAATCATTACAATTTACTTTAGATAGCCATGCAAGTTAAACCAAATAAATTCAAATTAAAAAAAATAGAGAGAATAAACATTCAAACTACTATCTTGGTTACACAGAGCAAATTTATTGCCAGCTAGTTTGAAATCAGTTTTGGGGTTTTTAAAGTTTTATGCAACTTACAGATTCAGTTTACCTGGCCATCTATAGGAACTAGTGTATTATAGTACACTCCAGCCGGCAACTCTTGAACTTTGCAGATAGTTTCTGCCCCACCCACTTTCAAAAGCGAGTAATGTCCAGGGTTGTCCTCTAGGTTGAGTCGGTGCCACTTCACACAATCATCCACAACGAAAACCATATCCAACATTTTCCCCTAATACCAAATAGTACACAACATGAAATTAGATTCTACTGATACAGCTAATAATAACTGTGCAGCTGGAGCTTTGTAAATCAAACCAACAAAAACTGGGCTAATTATTATGGCCTTACACATTGTTCCTCCAGTAACAGAAGGCCCAGATGAATATATTACCATGGAGTAGAAATATTCTAATAGTTCACTGCCATTGCATGGTATTGACCTTCACGATATTTCAGTATTAAGAAATAGATAGAGAATACCTAAACTTAAACTAACTTTAGATCGCCCTTTTTGAATAAATGCCGCCGATCCATAAGCAAAACAATACTTCACCGGTGGAAACAAAACTTTCAGCACTTGAGTATAAAACTTCTGCACACACTCCGTCATTAGTCTTGCGTCCTTTACCAATCGCTACAAGGGAAAGGTCATGTCATCCGCGTATCAGTAACACAAAATCGGGACTGAAATCGGCTGCTAAAAACTGTCCAGGACCACAATTGACTGGGGACTAAATATGGCTGCCAAATGTGGTCCGCTTTGCCAATATAATAGTATAATCAATAAATTATAAGCTTCAAAGTTTGACTACCTTGAACAATGCGGCCGGACCGTATTTGGCGGGGGACCAAATTTCGCGTGACATGTCTATTGGTAAATATCTGACGCCAGACTACTCCCTGTGAGCCTTTCAACGCATCACTTTCTACCGACTACCCTTTATGAACTTGACCGATTTTTTTTATACTTTTGTCCTACCCTGGTATGTAGTGTTTGTAGCTAATCTTGCTAGACATCCGTCGGCAGTGTGGAACTGTACTGCGATATAGCTAATTATATTTAATCACAGACTTATGAGTAATAACTCTAGCATAAATTAGAGTTACATTTATATGTGCTACTCAGTAAACCATTTAATGTAGCTACGGTATTTATTTAAATATGATACAGATACAACATAGACATTTTGTGGGTGCTCTTGAGATGGCATTATCATCTTTGAACCTGGATCATGGCATATTTCAATATCATAAAGAATTTATTTAAGCATGTCAGCTACAGTAAGATGGGGCAAAAGTTGCTCTTTATTTGGCTTTATTTAGTCATCTTACTGGGTCATGCACAGGGCATACTACATAAGTTTTCCATTTTGCAAACAAAGTTCTTGATTTTTTATTCACCCCTTATATTAGACTAGCTATCTGTGTCAGACTTGAATCCAGTAAAATCCATGTTAGCATTTGCAGGAAATTTCTTGAATGGAAGAGTTTGGCATATGAACCAGTTACTCAATATAGAAATTCTGATCAGTTCTTTTGAATCTCTGAGTGACACTGACAATGTTATTTGAAGAGGAATAGCTAGCTTTTTTTAACTACTGTTGTTGCTACAAAAAGATTGCTGTAACTTCCGGATGACTTCGGACAATACTTTCTCTAAAATAAGAGCAGATATCACCGTCAACATGATGACAATAATTTTTTCGCATCAATTTCAATGCTGTCTTTTTCAGCTTTAATGTTTTTGGTTACTTTTTCAATAGCCTCGCTTTTGTCATCTGAAGTCATCAGGAATTACATGGAATAATTATTGATTTGAATGCTCATGCAAGTTGAAGAAAAATCTGCCCACTCTTAGTTGTATCTTCTCTAATTGAAAATCCTTCTGGCCTCATAAGCTCCAAAGATAGCTACTCTAAGTAATAATTTTCTGAAGGCAAGTATATATGCTTGATATCATCTGTTTGGGTGCCTAGAATAGTCCTTCACAATGATGCAGTCCTTCCACAAAAGATGCAGTATTTCTGCAAAGAAAATTGAAGCTGTTCAGATCTTTTGCACTTTTAGGCTTACTGGTGAGACTTGGTGGTTTCATTTTGTGCTTTTTATACACAGCTTTCTGAATTGCTTTCTTGTGAAAATACTTGTTGATACATTTTCAACGAACACGATATTATTTATGTTGCTGGAACTACTCCAGCTCAGTGTGAATATCATCTTTATATTGCTTACTTGCTCTCGCAATTCTCTCTACTGAAGTTTGAAGTTAGGGATTCTTTAAGCATGACTATTATAGGTCCTTGAAAACAAAACAACTAAAACATTTGTCTTCCATGGTGTATGTCCAATTTGTACACTTTTGTCTACTTCGGACCAGCCCAAGGTGCCTCAGTAGTACAGTACAAATGAAATACAGAAGGGCAAAGTAATGAAAATTTCAGGTGAGGCCTACAACATCACCAGAGTGGAAGTGTAATACTGCAAAGTTGTTTTCTTTTTTTACTTTGCCTCATTAATTAGCTTATTGTTCAACACCATGCCCAGTAGATATTACAGATAGAATGGCACACATCGAGGCAGATGGAAAAACAAACAATAAAACTGACACACAAAATATCATCTTCAATAAACTGTATGATTGTGATAAGCAGCCTTCCTTATTTTGCAGGAAGAAATTAAAAATTTGCAATTTTACCGAGTTCTTCACTACTAATGAATGGCAAAAAAATGATTTTATGAATTTTACTTAATACAAAATAGCTAGAAACTATTAATGGACCTGATTGCAAGTTGTATGGTGTTACTCTTGCTACTGAATTCAGTGAGAATATTTCGAATTCCCCACGGCTGACAGAAAGCCATCAAGTGGTTTTGAGAAGCTGACTATATGAAGAACATTTTAGGGCAAAAAAAAAATCACTATAAGCTACTCTGATGCAAACTTCAATAAACAAAAGCCCCTTATTCTGCTGGACTTCATCCAGTTACAATGGATACCAGAACGATTTTGTAATTAATAGACAATTACAAGAAATGAGGTTAAGTTTGGATCAAATAAGGAAAGTGAATTCACTGAATTCTTTGAAATAAAAGACATTTGTAATATCCCTTTTCATCTCTTACTTATCATTGGATATAAATGAAGACAAATTATAACTGAATATTTTAAATAGAGTACAGTTATTGCATTACAATAACAATCATTTGCTTATATTTTTTTAGGGACTTCATTCTGCTAGAGTTAAATATTGTAGTAAGTACATTTATGAGTGAGGTGTGAGGAAGAGTGTAGCTGATGAACACTATGGGAATGCTCCAGTGAGGGTGCATAGTTAAGGAGGTGTGGCTTTCTGGAAGCAGTGCAGGTACTTTCTTGGGTCACACAGAGATGAACAGGAAGACTCTGAGATTGATGCGGTGGATATGTTAATGTTTATATATGAAAGGGACTAGCAGTATACATTAGTAACTGAGCTGTCTTACATGCTATTATTATCTTCAAGGGAGGAATGAATGAGGGGATGGCTCTATAATAGTGGTGTTATGGAAACAGTGCAGAGATGCCACATTCTACATCCACATAGTCTAGCGTAAACAGATTCTTTACCCACTGATTGGAAACAATCTGAAATTATACAATAAATTAATTTCCACCATTACTCGTTTAGGTATGACGACTAGTGAGCCTAGAGCTTTGGTAAAAGCCTGTTATCCCTGCATCATCTAATTGTTTGATCTCATCCAAATTGTGCAACGGCTAGGTTTGATAGCTTTAAAAGGCCATCTTGAGTGCATGTTGTAATGGACACGAATAATTTACATCGAAAGTCCTGTATGGTGGAACAACTTGATGTAGTTTATGATTCTACACCCTTTCCTCCATAGTGATCAATTGGTGTACGGTCTGTCAACTATAGACTACATTCACATCAATTGTATTCATGTGTGGAGAGACAGAATACGTACATGTAGAAGAAAGTAGCTGAAGCATTGAACAGGAGAGTGATGCTGCTAATGAGGGGAGTGTTGCTGAAATTGAGTTTTGCTGGAAAAGTTAAGTTATTTGTGCTGAAAAGGATTATGTGGCTGGAAAGGAGAGTGTTGCTGAAAGCACTACAAAAAGAGTTTTTGAAATATTATGCTCCTTTATTTTCGTTGTAGATTGTGATTACACACAAAATTGTGTCCTTTATCAATAAGTGTAATATTTTACCTAGTTACTTCATCAAAATATATCAGAGAGAGAATTCTTCAACAAAACAGTGCTGTGATTTATTTATGCAATATGCAATCATGTGATTTATGATTTATTGGAACTAAAGTAATGACAAAATATGCAGCAAGGAGAATTATCCAGTTTTTCTCAGTTCTCTGCCTCTGTACAGTATTCCTGCAGCCGCCAACCACATGCACATCTTATTCAATTCAGTCCAGTGCCATGGAGTAAATCTTCATTTGTACTTAAACATTATATGGCACACTATAGGGTTGATATCATCACATTTGAGTCGGCTCTATTTGTTGCATTTTCTAATTTAGTTAATGAATTTAAGCTACGCTTGGCTCCATTTCTGGCAACATACACAGATGACACATTTCATATTGACTTAACTGTCTTAGGCTGGAAGGCCTTTTAACTTTTTTTTTTTTTCTTCTTAGTAATCTCTTACCCGACTCGAAAGCATTTTGGTGTCAAAAACTCTACACACTATCTGAATACACTCACTCAGTCCTTAGTTGATGTAGTTAACATTTGTTGAATAATAAAAAGTATCAGCTCAGACTCGGCTTTTATACATAGCTATTTACGAATTTAGTAATTTGCAAACTTTGATTTTAAATATCATGTGGAAACAATTTAAAAAACTAATAGGTTATTTATTTACTAATTATTGCAAAGGTTCCTGATTTGGTGACATAAATTAGTTCTTATGATAACATTTTTGTTTTTTCTAAATGATCACGTATTGCATTTTCCATTTTAAAAGCTCTTTTGTAAGCATGAATGATAGACGCTCTTGTTTCCTTCATACTTTCCGATAGACATGGTTTTAAAGCAGGTGGCTTACACACATTCGGTAGTGACTCATCAACTGAGGTGTTCCTTATACCTTGAATTATGGCAATTTTAGTCTTTTGTAGTACTTCTTCCTGATAGGTGCAACTATTTAAGTAAGATCTTTTAAGGCATGACATAAGTTCAGCAAGTTCTCTTTTAATTCTTAACATTTCGAATTCATGGCTTTCATTGCTCACTTTGAGTTTCTTCTGAAGATCCCTTTGTCCCTTTTGTTCAATGCTCAGTTTATTATTCAATTCATCACATCTTGTTTTGTGTTCATCAACAATATTAGCTTTCCCTTCTAGTATATCATTCAGTGCCCTTTCTTTTGAACTTAGCAGTTCTTGCAAGTTTTCTTTGACTTGTAATTGGTGAATTGTCTGCTCTTTATACAATTGTATCTCCATTTTGCTTTTCTTCAAATCTTTAACTAATTTGGTATTTGTTAACTCTAATGATTCCAATTCTGTTTTAAGTTTATTTTCAGAATTTTTACCTTCAAGTATATTGAATTTTAACTCACTATAATAAGTTTCCAATTGAGTGACATAATTTTTAGTTTCATGTATTTTAGACTTTAGTTCAGAGACATCATTTTCAGCAGCGTGTTGATTGCTGTTTGTATGCTTACAGTTAAATTTCGTACATTCCTGAACATCCTTCGCCATGACAGTCTCTTCATCCTCAGCAGCAATTATTTGAACATTTACTTTATCCGTGATACTTTGACAACATTGTGGGTTGCGTTTTTCTGAACTATTCTCCTTTGTTTCCATCATAAAGTCATAATTTTTAGAACCAGGTACTAATTCCTTTTCAGTTTTCAACACATTAGCAAATTTTGTGTTTTTGTACTCATGCTCCTTTTTAGCTTGAAGATTTTTAGTAAAATCTTCAATTGTCATCATACAAGATTCTGCGTTCCTCTCTATTGCTTTTAGATAATTTTCCATAGCATCCAATTTATCAGCATTGTTTTTAATAGTCACCTGGCAAGTTTCTAACATCCTTGCTTTTGCTTTCAGTTCCATATTCTTGGATTCCAATTCACAAGCATAGTTGTGAGCGATCATCTGGCAGGATTTTAAATCATTCTGTTTTTTTATTAATTTATTTAAATATTCTTTATGACAATTTTCTAACTCTTTTTCCTTACTTTTTTGATCAGTTTTCCATCGATAATCTTTTATGTATAGTTCATCTTCCTTAGACCTTATCATACAAATATATTTTTGAATAGTAGTTTCACAACATTTCAACTCCTTCTCTTTATTTCTTAACCTATTCATATAGTGTTCATGAATTTTTCCGTGCTTTTTCTCTTGAGCCTTTAGTTCATCAGCATAATATTCAACTGTTTTCAGTGAAGATTCTAATTTAGATTGTGTGCCTTTTAATCCCTTCTCTTTTGATTGTAATATACTTGTATTTCTCTCATCTCTCAGTCGGAATGATTCTAATTCCATATCTTTATATTTTAGTTCTTTATCTCTAGATTCCAATTCACCAGCATAATACTTACAAAGTTGTTGCTTATCCTCTTTACTTTTCAAAAAATTCTCCAACTTTTGTTCATTAGCTTTTAATCCCAAAGTTAAGGTTTTTGCAGTCGTTTGGCATATTTCCAACTCTTTCTCTTTTGTCTTTAGTTCATTATTCATAGCTTCTAAGTTGCAAGCATAATTTTGAGAAATGGATTGTAGCTCCTTCTCTTTTAGTATTAACTTACTAGCATATTCTTTATGACAATGGTCCAGCTCTGTGTCTTTAGCTTTCAGTTTATCAGTATACTCTTGTATGATTTTTAAGTGTAATAATATTTCCTTTTCCTTTAGTTCATTAGCATTACTGCCAGCCGTCATTTGACTAAACTCTAACTCATTTCTATTTGCTTTTGGTTCTTTTTCTATAGCTTTTAGATTACATGCATAGTTCTGATCAAACAATGAACGTGTTTTTAATTCCATCTCTTTAAAACTTTTTAGTGTACTCGTAAGAAAGCACTCTAGCTCCTTCTCTATATCTTTTATTTCAGTAGCATAAGTTTGAACTGTCTTTTGACAAGCTTTTGACTGCTCCTTATTTTGATTTGTCCTATTGTAACCACAGTATTTATCAGAATATTGGCAAGATATTGAATCCATTAATTTTGCTTTTATTTCCTTGCATCTAGCATTTATATTGTTCTCCGAAGTTTCACTGGAATATTCCAGCTTCCCTTCTTTTATTTTCATTTGGCCATCATTTGCTTTTAAATCATTGTTAGGGTTTCTAGGTGTTCTTTGAGAGATTTCCATCACCATGTCTTTACACTTTGTTTCCTTATCTTTATCCGGCAAATCAATAATGTGATGCTTATCAGTTTTTTGGTAAGTTTCCACACATTCTTTAGGTGACTTATCATTAAGCCAAAATTTTAACTTCTTCTGATCAGCTTTTGATTCACTTGTAGGATCTGCAACAGTCATTTTGTGAGATTCCAGTTCCTTCTTTTCAGGTTGTAGTTCCATTTCCTTCGTTTTTAACTTGTAAATATGATATTGAGTAGTAATTCTAGGCTTAGACTCATTTTCTTTGTAACTTCTTAACAAACTAGTACAACTATTAAGTAAATATTCAAGCTCCATTTCTGAAATTTTTATTTCTTTAGCATAAGTATCGGCAGTCTTTTGGCAGGATTTGAGTTCTTTATGAGAAAAATTTTGTATGTTCATGTTATGGTGACAATTCTGAACAGTCTTTTGGGAATATTTAAAATCGTTTGCATCTTTTGGTTCTAAATTGTAAGTATATTTCCTAGTAGTTTTTTGGCAGAATTCTAGATTGTCTTTAGAGCTGATTTCATCTAGCATGTCAATAGTGCAGTGCTCAGCAACTTTTTGGTGAGTTTCCACATCTTTCTCTGTAGGTAATGATTTGTTACCACATTCATTTAGCAAAAATTCTAACTTCTTTCTAGCTTTTAATTCTTTTTTTAATACTTCAAAATCCTTCTCTTTAGCTTTTAGTTCTATTTCCTTCCTTTTAAGCTCCAAATCTGTAACTTTCATTTGATTAGCATAAGTTTCTACTGTTTCTTGGCAAAATGTGAAGTCTCTTTCATTAGATCTTGGTTCCAAACATTGAACTTTCAGATTATGGGAATTGTTTTCAGCAGGCTTTTGGGAACATTTCAGCTCTTGTACATCTTTTGCTTCTAAATCATGAGTGATATTTTTCGGGGTTCTTTTGCAAGATTCCAGTTCTGTTTGTCTAGATTTAATTACTTCTATATCTAAAACATGGTCCTCTTCATCTTTGCAGTTAAGTTCTAGCTCTTTCTCTTCAGATTTTAACTCATTAGGAAGGTTTTCTATCATCTGTTTGCAAGATTCCAGCTTCTTTTCTCTAAATTTACAATTATAACTTTTATAGCAAGATGCCTGTTCTTTCTCTGTATTTTTTAGTTCCTCATCTTTAGTTCCTGATTCTAAAGCATACGTTTTAGTAGTCTGGTGGCACACTTCAAATTCTTTATCTTTAGCTCTCACTTTGCACAGCTCCTGAGATTCAAGCTCTTTATTTTTAGTTGCTAGTGTACAAGCACACTCCTTTTTGAGAGACTCTAGTTCTCTTTGTTCAGTTACCAGTTTAAAAGCACATTCTGCTAATTTTAAGTTTAGCCCCTCCTCTTTTGTTCTCATTTCATTGGCACTTTTTTTAGCATTGTTTTGGCAAAATTCTAGTTCCTCTTTTTGAGACCTTAGATCTTTTTGGTAGTTCTCTGTAAGTTCTTGGCTCAATTCAGCCATATTTTCCAGTTGCATATTTTTATTGTGCAATTTAGTAGAATAATCTTCCAGGGTATTTTTTAAGGATTGCATTTCTCTATCTTCTGAGTTTCGCTTAAAAAAAAAAGATTCATTAATTTTTTTGCAGGATGTAAGCTCCTCATATAGTATTGATGAATTAGCACTTGAAGTAGATGCTGCCTATATTTTAGAAGAGCAACAACAAATAAACAACAATTTAGCTTTAATATGTCAGTATTACATGTAACTAATTGTATTTTTAATACTTTGCTAACTGTAACATCTGTTTAGTCATTTTTAAATTGTATTTTTCTAACAAAAATTGTTGCTCATAGAACTATACAACAATAGTATTTTTATTTCAGTTAAATATTTATTTTAGCATAGCATATTTGCCTATCACATACTTGTGGATTTCTTGGTTTTGAATCTATTGAAGTGGATTCTATTGGAACCATAGTATGACTGAATTGGGATTTATTTATTTGTCTTTCCAATTGAGCATTACGCTTTTGAAATTTCTTTAACTAAAAAATGAATAAAATAAAGAAATATATCTTTTTCTCAAGAAATGACTTTTATTGTAATCTGGAAGTGTTCATGCATGACATGAACAAAAATGTATGCTATTTCTATTGCATTATGAAAATGTAGTGTAAAGAATAGCGCTTTATCTATGTAGGACATTGGATATATTTGACATCATCTCGCCATATGCACACAACGAACCACATACATAACAATTTTATACACTCAAATAATTACTACTTATCTAAATTCCAATGTTATTGTACTAAACACTAGTGCACATGTGAGTAGGTAACTTCTTAGCAACCTCACAGTAGGTTTTTCCCCTCAAATAATATATTCAAGTTAGGGAGTAGCAATAATTATTGCTTGGCCTTTTTCCCCAGTGAGTGGTAGGGATGGGGAGGAGGATCTGGCCCATGAGACCAGCATCTATGCTAGTAAATAAAGCTTGCTGGAATAATCAGTATCTTAACTACTTAATTAGCCTACTTAGCTAGCAGTGTTGATCTGTAATGTGAAGAATTAAATGGGTTTGTGATGATATTGGATGTAAACCATTTTTCTTATTCATAATCCAGATATAAAAAGTAATTGTGTTAAATTTTGTTAAATTTACCAACCTTTAGGAATAAATTGACAAAGGAGAACAGCATTATAATTAGCCAATTAAATTTTCTTTTATTCCAATGGGAAATTCTAGCAGCTGTAGACAGCATTTGTATTATTTGTGTAGATTTCTTCATTTCCACCCCACCCTGGCCAGAAGGGGGGACGCCAGCGTTGACTAAAAAAAAAAAAAAATTCAACGCTAATTCTGCGCGAGAGTATGATTGTACTCGACCCCCGGGGTGTGACTAAAATGAGCCATCCCGCAGTTCTTATCAAAGAATTCTTCGGATTGGTCCCCTACCCTAGCCCTAGCCCCTTGCGCGGCGCTATAATTGGTCACGCGCGGAGCTATAATTGGTCACATGATTTGATTAACCAATTAAATGAGTTTTTTGATAAGAACTGCGGGACTGTAGACTAAAATACGGACCGGACTAAATACGCGAAAAACTCGCGCACCGCGAGCGCGCATGCCTGGACTCCATGTAAAATTTGTCTAGAACTATAGTATGTACTTTCTTATTTCTCGTTCAGTGGCAATGAGTTGAAGGGAAATATTTGTTACTTAGCAAAGGAAATAAACATAGCCCAGACAGCACTTATGTAGTGTTGTCAGCATCAACATAACATTTTTGTAAACATTGCCGTTATTTACTAGCATTCCATTATTGTATTGCATATTATCATATAATTATAATTGTTCTTGTTGTTACCATTGCCATAATAATATTACAACTACTATATTAATAATAACAACAAAAATAAAAATAATAAAAATAAAAATAATAACAATAATGAGTAATAAAAATAATAACAATAATAATTGTGCTTATAGTAGCTACTTGGACTGCCCTCAGAAAGGCATAACAAGTAGAACTGCCACCAGACTTGATCTATATTATAGCAGATACTGCACCCTCAGCAGTAACTAAATCAAATACTCCTCCAAGGCTCAGGTGTGTATAAAGGAGCAATTAATTAATAGCATAAGAGGTGTGAAGGTAACTTCAACCAAAGACTTATTGAAGATATGATGGGATAGTTAAATATTATAGCCATCCACCCACAAGTATAACATAAAAAGAAACTAGGCACTGACTGTGCTCATTAGGTGGACATTATGAAACTTTGTGTCTGTGTTGCTGTAGGGAAGCCAATATTGATTGTACAACCAGTGAGTGTTGGTCCAGCAAACAAGGACTGATTTGCAGTACCACTTGATGAAGTACTAGAAATTGAAGGTTCAGGCTTCCTGTATGAGCTCAAGACATACAGGGCTGGAGAAAGCCCCATTTTAGTGGTCATGCCAAGAAGAGGTGTGGTCATGGTTGTGGCCAGTACACAGAGATATGTAACGAAATGTGCCACTTTTAACTGGACATGTGCTTTAATCAAATGACAATGAATTACACTGAAAGTAACAATAAAAAAAAACTTTCTTATGTGATCATTGCTTGCAACGAAAGTGTTTCGCTATAAACATGCCTTGTTGCTTTTCTCTATGAATATGTAATGTCATCCCAAAAAAGTGGTCAGGCCATAGCCCTTTGTTATTCTAGTGAGGCCTTTTTATAATTGTTGAGACTTGCATATTTTTGTGTCCAGTTAATTGAATAATTTGAGTTTCTGGTATATTATGTTTTGTGAGACAAGTCACCATCACTTTTCTTTGCTTTCTTCCCAGACAATCTTACAGTTGCAGCCATCTTCTTCATTATTGTGTTAATTCTGTCATTACCCATCATTTGCTTTTTGTACCAGATGTTGTCATTTAAGATGATAGTTCACAGCCAAATAAAAAGGTGATTCAGAAGTGCACATTTCTGAGGGGCGCTTTTGAAGAAACATTTCAAAAGTATGAAGTGGGCAACAAGATAAATTATTTGGGGTGCTCCACATTTTGGGCTTAAATTGTCTGCTTGGATTAGTCTCACCTGAGCATATTTTGGTGTCTCTCTCATTAAATTCAATGTATTTGGGGCCACCTGGAATTGTTTGGATAGCAAAATTTCCGTACGTTAGTTTGTAATGTTCGTCTCTGCCACGCAATCCCATGTGCAGTGTGAGTAAAAACCAAACAGTATTTAATAATACCTCTGGACGAGAGTCTCCTAAAGTTCCTAAGGCCTACATTGAGTCAATATCACTGATTTCTAAAGCTTCAGCTGCTTTGCTTTTTTTCCCCTTTTCCTTCTTATTGTCAGTATTTTTAATTTTTCCCCTCGAGAATGCAAATTGGTGTCTCGTAAGATATGTACGGCTCCAAAATGTTGTTGTGTCAAATGTGGTCAGTGTATTATCACTCTTCCTCACTTTACAAAAAAAATGTTCTAATATACGGTCTAATTCAGTTGGGGGTATTTAGTCTATTTTTCTGTACTCCCTAACCAACTCAAACCAAGTATACCACTTCCTAAAATCTCATATTGCCTTCTGTTTTGTATTTATAGTTGTTTTGTTGGTTAACAAACAATTCCAGCTCTTGGTCATTTAAACACACAGAATTCAGTGATTTCTCTTGTCCTTCGTTGTGAACTGGGTTAGAATCAATCCTGTCCGTAGTGAGTCCTCGTTGGTGTTCGAATTCTGTCTTGAACATTTTAAGGACTTCATTGTTGAAAAACCCCAGTATTGAAGTATCTTCAGCCTTATGTTTGATGAGAAATTTAATAGTTCTGTGAAGTGTTTCAAAATGTTGTTGCTAAGAATTAGTTTTGTCTGTTGGGATATGGCATGAGTGGCCCAGGCATGAGTGCCAATACTAGTGACAAACAAGTGATATTTCACGGTATTCAATGTATAACCTATAACTTATTAGTAGCATTACTATTATTGTATTTATTTTATTATTTACTAATATTATTATAACTATTATTATTATTATCATTATTGTTATTATTTCATTGTTATCATCATCATCATCATCATCATCATCATCATCATCATCATCATCATCATCATTATTCAGTCATTCTTGGCTGAAATAATTATAATAATAGCAATTTTTTCTCATTCTAACAGCCAATTATAGTTAATTAAAACTTAACCCGACATTTCGACTTCTTGCTGAAGGACCCCTGAAGAGGACTTTGGCAAGAAGTCAAAACATCGGGTTAAGTTTTAATTAGCAATAGCAGCTGTTATAACCAGAAAAATTTGCTATTATCATCATTATTGTGATTATTATTGAATTCTAGCTTGCGCAACCGTTTGCCATTTTATTTTGAAGTGTAGATATAATATTATGTTAATGAATTTTATAGCTAATTAAAGCGTGTATGGCAGTTTACCCTTGTATAATTTGTGATGGTAGATGCATCTGAAGTGGCCCAAAACCATATAACTCAAAACTTTCTCAAGAAAGAAATTAAGTACTATGATTTGCTTCATAACAATGTATATAGCTACCTTCGAAAACATTGTGTAAAATGTATTTTTTCAGAAGACTTGCTGTAACTTTAGTTTTGCAGCTTCAAAAATATTATCTGTATAGGAACTTATGTAATTAAATAAGCTATTATATTTAAAAATGTGCTTATAATTTAATAGTCTATTCCAACCCACAGTAATAACTGTGGTGTGTTCACTTGCACGATGAGTTTTAAATCATTGGTTATTTTAAACCAGGCTATTTTCCAACGACTAATGATGCAATGCTATTTTGTAATTTTTAAATTAAATTTAGTGTGCCAGGCATCAAAGAATAAGAATCCCTTTTTTTTTTCTAAACGGGTAACATTGTATTTGCTCCTATACCCTAAGTTCTTGCATTTAATCTATTGTTTCCTGCAAGATGATCTTCTGTCAATTCAATATTGGATATGCTATGAATTGTATTTATTAAAAAAGAAGAAGAGGCGATGGTGCACACCAAATACTGAATGGAAAGATCACTGAAGTAATCATATTCATGAGTTTTAATAAGAATGTGGGGGTGTAGGGGTGGGGTGTGTGGGAGCTGAGCCCATAAGCCCCTTTACGTATTCCTTGAATGTCAAACTTGATGCATATTATTTTTTCTTCCTAGAAAAGGACTCAGAATACTGGCCCATGCAGAATAATATAAAATGGAGAATTAAGTATTAAAATAAGTAATTAAAATGGTATTACTATAACTGCATGTGCCAATTGTTAGCTGTTAACATCATAGAAATTTTGAAATGTTCACATTGGCCACAATTTAGTTCATAATAATTTGTACTGTTAATGCACTTGTTTAGTATTAGGAGGGGATGAGGGGAGGGGGGGGGGGGGGGGGGGAAGGGAGAACTTCCAACATTCACTAATAACGTATTTACCATATATAATATGGGGCATGCAGGCCTCTATATTCACATTAAAGGAGTCCACTTCAAGTATCCCTCTATATAATTTCAGCACTTGAATGTGATGGTGAGTCCTGGCATAAACGTGGAGTTTGAAGTTATAATTCAATGTTATTCTCTTATGCAATATTTATGGCCTTGTTTACAACATTCTGTGTTTAAAAGGCGAATCCCCGGTATGTCCTTTGACCAAGCTCCTTCTTCATTCAAACTTAAAAAGTAGTCGTGCAAAGAAGAACCTTCCAGAATAGCTCACTATTCATCAGTATGTTTAATTCCAGTTGTTGTTGTTTTTGTGTACTAAGCTGCTGTAATTTGTTCTAAAATGATATCTAGGAAGTTGACAAAAACTGGCCACCACAATTTTCCACTCATTGTGAAATCAGTACCCAACTTATGGCCTTTCGTACACAATATGTAGGACACGTTTCCAAATACAGTATGGAAAACTCTTTCTTTAGCTAAAATTCACTAAGAGATACTTCAAAATACAGGAGGAAAAACTGTTGCATACTCTTTAATTAGCTAGAATTCACTAACACATGTGTCCATGCTTCAAAATAAGTGAGTGGAACTGTTGCGTACTCTTTAATTAGCTAGAATTCACTAACACATGTGTCTACGCTTCAAAATAAAGGAGGGAAACTGTTGCGTACTCTTTAATTAGCTAGAATTCACTAACACATGTGTCTACGCTTCAAAATAAGGGAGTGGAAACTGTTGCGTACTCTTTAATTAGCTAGAATTCATTAACACATGTGTCTACAGTTCAAAATAAAGGAGGGAAACTGTTGCGTACGCTTTAATTAGCTAGAATTCACTAACACATGTGTCTATGCTTCAAAATAAGGGAGTGGAACTGTTGCGTACTCTTTAATTAGCTAGAATTCACTAACACATGTGTCTACGCTTCAAAATAAGGGAGTGGAAACTGTTGCGTACTCTTTAATTAGCTAGAATTCACTAACACATGTGTCTACGCTTCAAAATAAGGGAGTGGAAACTGTTGCGTACTCTTTAATTAGCTAGAATTCACTAACACATGTGTCTACGGTTCAAAATAAAGGAGGGAAACCGTTGCGTACTCTTTAATTAGCTAGAATTCACTAACACATGTGTCTATGCTTCAAAATAAGGGAGTGGAACTGTTGCGTGCTCTTTAATTAGCTAGAATTCACTAGCACATGTGTCTACGGTTCAAAATAAAGGAGGGAAACTGTTGCGTACTCTTTAATTAGCTAGAATTCACTAACACATGTGTCTATGCTTCAAAATAAGGGAGTGGAACTGTTGTGTACTCTTTAATTAGTTAGAATTCACTAAAACATGTGTCTACGGTTCAAAATAAAGGAGGGAACATGTGTTAGTGAATTCTAGCTAAGGTTATATAATTACACCAAAGCTTATTAAAGTGTTGTTTTGGAAGCTGCATCACTGACAACAAAATAATTCCCATCTACAAGTACTGTCTCAGCTACGTTTTTCTTACCTTTGCCAAGTAACAAAATAATATTTCTCTTTCACTCATTGCCACCGAAAAAGAAGCAGGGTAGTACCAATATTGTTACCAATAAGTTGGATGCGGAGAGACTAGTTTACATGGAGTCCGGGCATGCGCGCTCGCCGTGCGCGAGTTTTTCGCGAATTTAGTCCGGTCCGTGGGTCCGGTCCGCCGGTCCATGTTTTAGTCAGACCCCTCGCCACCCACGTAGCGCGCAGAGCGTAGCGGTCCGGTAAAGGGTCTGGCTACGCCGGACTACCGCGTTGCTGGGTGTCTGGGACCCTGGTTTCTATTTGAATAACATTCGATCTCAAACCGCATCCCATTGGAACATATGTGACAGGCTCTGGGAAAACCAGGCATTTCGGGCAAACCAAAAAAAATGAGTTTTTTATGTTAATAAAAAGCTACAATATTTATCTCAACTTAGTGCTAAAATACTGGAGGGTAAAACCTTTGACTCGCACAGAAACTGGCAGTTGAACTGGGCTGTAATTCAGCAAAGCAATTGAACTAGAAATCGTGAAAACATAAATTGAATTTCCACTTCCGGTATAATTAACGTTTCCGGTTATGCGGTACGCCCACACAAATCAATTAACTGTTGCTATGGAAGGTAACTCCGATTCTATACCTTGCAGGTCCACGCTGCCCGGGGGATCTCTGAGACCCGTCAACTGACAGCCAACTGATCAAGAATGA
>WLWI01001595.1_pt1 | contig 19634 bp, 11 predicted proteins | sample 6701501 | NCBI WGS metagenome assembly WLWI01 (sample SAMN12718690, study PRJNA515312) | sponge metagenome | isolation source: marine sponge | host: Mycale hentscheli | place: New Zealand: South Island, Marlborough, Capsize Point | collected 2014-11-01
CATTCTATTCTAAATAGGGGGTGTTTTTTTTTTTGTTTTTTTTTCGTTTTTCGTTGTTGCCTTGGTTGTTGTTGTTTTTTGTTATTTTTTTTTTTTTTTTTCATTACACTCCCCCCCCCCCCCCCCCCCCCCAAATAGGTACTTTTAATCTGGCACTTTGTCAGTTCTCTAAAAGTTGTATTGTGCAATTATGCGAAACTGATTATGTTCTAGAGTGGAGAGCTGTTTTCTCTGACTTATGGGGCAATGGTGGCACAGCTGGTGAGGGACTATGAGAAGGATGAGGAAATCAACACTCAGCTAGATAAAATGTGAGAAACTAGTTTTGACTAGGATATAAAAAATACGTATTATCTGTTATTTGGAGGATTTAAATTGGGATTCTTGTTTTTAAATAAGGTAAATGGTTTTATGTAGCCAAATAATAATAATAATAATAGCAGCGATATTATAATAAGTCAAAATTAAAAATTTGCTTAGTTGACTTACAGAGAGAAAATTACAAGAGAGTGAAGGAGAAATATTTAATATAATACTGACAGGTGACAATTTTATTGTTTGATTGCAGGGGCTATAATATTGGTGTGCGTCTAATAGAAGACTTTCTGGCCAGAACCCAGCAAGGAAGGTGTTATGAGCTCAGAGAGACTGCGGATATCCTTGCGAAGGTGAATGCTGCACAGTTAGTGGAGTGTGGGCGTGGTGTTATTAGATGTCTGTCTATGGTAGGGGTCAACATTCGTAAGAACCCAACATACAGTTAGGTTCCAACTCCCAGTAAGGTTCTAAATCTCAGTAAAGTTCCAACTCTCAGTAAGGTTCCAAGTCCAACTATCAGTAAGGTTCCAACTCTTAGTGAGGTTTTAAATCTCAGTAAAATTCTAACTATCAGTGAGGTTCGGTAGTAAGGTTCCAACTCTCAGTAAGGTTCCAATTCTCAGTAAGGTTCCAATTCTCAGTAAGGTTCCAATTCTCAGTAAGGTTCCAATTCTCAGTAAGGTTCCAACTCTCATTAAGGTTCACAATCTCAGTAAAGATCCAACTCTCAGTGAGGTTCTGCAGTAAGTTCCAACTATCAGTAATTTTCAACTCCCAGTAAGGCCCCAACATTCAGTGTTCAATAAGGTCCCACCGTTTAAAGGTCTTGGGGATGGGTAAAGGGTTTCAACTTCATTAGTACAGCTGGTGATATTACATTACGGCAACAGCAGCAACACAAGAATGGGAAATTTATGAGTCTATGTAAACAAATTCCTTTCTGTCAGTGTAGTCTTCATCTGAGTTAAACGAATATAAAAGGGCGTAGCCGGGGACATATTTCGCGATAAGTGGAAAATGGTGGCTGACAGTTTTTGTCACAGACTTCCAATAGACCATATTTTAATATTTTAACCATTACAGCAACTTAGTGCACAAAAGCTGGGAAACTGGGAAACAATGTCACATATAAGTCATGAGCATCTTAACAGAAGACAAAACAATAAACAAACAAGGAAAACAACAACGAATGGCGGGCTCTAAATAGCGAGTGAAGAAAACTAATGTTTGCCATTGATGCAGTTAAATTCAACTGCAAAAGATATACAGCGTGCTATCAGAGTTCTGCAAGATACTATCCTGAGGGTTCATCTTCAATCAAGAAATACTTTGGTACATACCTACACATGGCATTGATAGATGGACTTAAGTATTACTCGCAAAAATGATTATATTATAGCTTCTTTTTTTTAGTGTAGGGCACTCGTTGTAAACGTGGTGTGGATCGACTGGAGGATAATGAGCTATAATGGAGGGTTCTCTTTGTGCGACTACTTTTTGAATTTGAATAGAAGGAGCTAGAGGTCAAAGGGCATGCCGGGAATTCTTCCTTTTATACCCGAACCTCTGGAAGGAGTTCATAATGTGGTAAACGAGGCCACAGATTTCGCGTACGAAGAATAGCATTGAATTATAAACACGACCTCTACGTTTAAGTGGATATGTTTTGGAAGATGGATTATGATGCTATTGCTGGGTTTACTAATTCTCACTATGTACATGTATTCATGAGTGGGTTACCACAATACTTACTCTGTCTGTCTCTGCTAGTCATTCAGCAGAAGGCCTAAAGATGGTAGTGTTTAATGTTTTAAAGAGTTGAATATAAGACTTTAACTATAGAATTATAAGTCCCATTAGTGTGATGCCTTTCTTTTTTAACTTTGCTTCTATTTTTACGAAAAAGCAAGCTAAATTCCTCAACTTTTTACATGCATGTACTAAGAGATCTATCCCATAATGTAACCTATACTAAAATTTTGTATTTAGTTTGATATTTACGAAAACATAGCAGATTTAAAAAAAAATTTAATTTCATGGAATGAGCAATCCATCAAAGATGTGTCAACAACTTTGTTATCCCCCTAACACCGTTGTAAACAGAGGTACCAATATCTGTTCTACACAATGGAAGTGACCCAGTGAGGTGCGGTTATTGAATAGGAACAGTGTCATCATAATATGGTCCACTTGAATTAGCCAAACTTTGTGCATCAACAAAAATGTGGTGAAAGGCTCTGTTCCTTTAAAAAAAAACTAGATTCTTTCCTTGGAAATTGTTAGCTATTCCATCACAAGTGCTGTAGTTGCCTTTGAAGCCTGTGTGCTGATGTTTAGCCGGTTACAGCTTGAGATTAGTAGCTCGGGAATAAGGAAACAGTATTTGTATATTCTTCATATTTTAGCATTGTCCATTTCAATATAACAACTCAAATTGATGAGCAAAGTGAAGCTGGATAGAAAGGGGTGTGGCTGGTCAATGGAATATGAAATAATTATAAGATTAGTTACAAAGTGTGTGTGTGTGTGTGCGTGTGCATTTATTGCTTACTTTTCCCTCCAGGTTGGTTTCAAGTGTTTCCTAGGCATTGTTCCCACGGTGACCAACTGGAATGCCAAAGGAGATGAGTTCTCCCTGGTTTTGGACCAGAACCCTCTCACTGACTTTGTGGAGCTTCCAGAGAGTCATCCAAACCTTCTCTATTCGAACGTCATGTGTGGAGTCGTCAGAGGAGCTATGGAAATGGTGAGACTACAGGTCATGTTGGTGCAGGTCATTATGGTGCAGGTCATTATGGTGCATGGGTGATGGAAGTGGTAAAGGTCATCAAAGCTACCAGGAATAGTGAAGCATTTGTCTGCTGTGTAGTTGATAGCTGATTTTGTTTTACCCACTTATTGGGGAAGTATACCAAAGAGGAAGCGTTTGGTATTATCACTTCGAGTCTTTTTGTAGACATAGTCATACTTTACCATATGATACTGATGGAGCATGAAGTAACCACAAGTAGATGGTACACTACATAAAGTGTGCTAATGTGCTGCACGTTTCACTACGAGTATAGCATGATAGAAAAAAATATAATACAGACTCTAGAAGATCTATTTATTAGGCTCAGAGCTGATTTCTAGGGATTATCTTATTCACTTAAATTATTTCCCCTCTCAAGAAAAAAATTTTTTTTTTGTATGAATCCCCAGTTGTATAGTTGACTTTCAGTTTCCAATAGGACTTGCGCTGGAGCATTGCCGCAATACAGAGCCTTTTAATTGAGTTATATGTGCAAGGTCTCTGTGCATACTTCACCAACACTGCATCTGGCAGCTTTGTCCAGCATCCATTCTTTCTACGTATTGTAACTTGCTGTGACAGACAATCTAATGGCAGGTTAATATGCTACTTTAACTGTCAAAAAAAACTAGTGAAGTATCGGCACCATGTCCAATTTAGCTAGTACATGTACATCTCGTCCTCCGCCCCTTCCTCCACCCAGTTTGTAAGGGCTACATTGAAGGATGTCCGGTTACGACTTCTATTCTGAATGCAACTCCGGCCCTTGGTTCTGTTCCCTTACCGGGTATTCCTGTCCGGTTGTTTGTACTAATATCCTGTTTAAGATAGTTCTCTTGGTCTTGTATGGAGGTTTGTCTTTAAGTTACTTCCATGGTCCTAATAGCCTGGCATGGCTACCGTCATGGTCAGCCTGTTGGGTCCTGACTCCATGTACATACTGTATGTAGCACCACATTCTGTTGAGTGGCTCACTGTCTTGCCATTGGCGTTGAAGACATAACTCATTCTACCTCAGACATCATTTCTAGTCTGGCTGTTACTATTTTAGGAGTTCTCCCAAGCGGTGCTGGCCAGGGCAGTGCTGTAAAGACCCAACCATAAACAACAATTGGCAGTCGCTGGTCAAACATGTGCAAGATTTAGTGGCATTCATGAGATAATTTGGGGAGGGTGAGCAATACTTGGAGAGATGTTTATGTTGACATGTACGTAGCACCTGCAGGCATACTGACGGAGAGAAGGTTTAATTTTTTTAATTTTTATATAATCTTGGTAATGGTATTTTTCCTTAGCTATATCACTCGATTGAGACTGTGAGTTAGCAGACACCACATCACATTGTACTGCTAAGTTTGTTTTCCCTTCTATCAGTACACGTGTTGTGATCAAGCAATGGCTAGAATCAGTCTGGTATCCGCTCATCAGATGAAGTCCTCATTTAATTCTCATGGCTTCTTTTGTTTATTTTGATCAGAGAAGTTGGGATTCGTTTTCCAATAAAGTATTTGTGTGATGCTAATGACATCATCGTGTGTGGTGTTTTCACACACAAATGTGGTTAAGGTTGAGTGAGGAGAAGGTAAGGTGGGGTCGAAGGTCAGACTGTGCGGTAGCGGTTGTGTGCTGTTGTGTTCTACTTGACAAGGCAGTACTCCATCAGTTGTTTGCTGACCGGTAGGTGGTGATGTGGTGGCAATACTCCATCAGTTGTTTGCTGACCAGTAGGGTGGTGATGTGGTGGCTGTGAATATGTGTTCGAGTGACTGTGCTCTTGCTCTGCCTCCTCTTATCGCTAGTCTAAAAATGATGAATGAATTGACTCGGCTATGAATATTGATAATTAATCAGATGTGTAAATATTATAAACAATTTTGTATCATCTTGGGTATTGTGTACAGGGTATTTGAATTCAAATCGAAGTCGGAATTTAGGTATGTTTGTCAGTCCCATGCTATAACCAAGCCTTTCAATTTAGTAGATTGATTCTAGAAGTGGTGCTATAGTGTTGTTTCTCCCGTTAGTTATTTATTAACCTTGCTTGTTTGAATGAATGCCAGGATGTATCCTTCACAAGCATGCATGCTAAAGTTTCAGAGTACCTTGTACTATAATTAAATGACCTTTATTGAAATAATGTACCGGATCCAAGTGTCCTGTGAAATTTCTGCAGCAGTACAATCATTTCATTGAAGTTTGTGTTTTTAAATCAAAATAATTCACTAGTTGAGCTTAAGCCAATGTCCCTAGTGTCAAATAATGGTATTTCTGCTGCTTTTGAGAGTTTGAGTTTATACGTTGAGGTAGAACTTAATCCACTTAGAAATGTAGTAAGATTTGAAATGTTTTTCTGATGATAGAGGAAATAAAAAATTATTTTTTCTTTATAACTTACAGGTAGGGGAAATAAACACAGTAGTTGTGGCAGGTTATTTTTACTAAAGAATGGCAACCTCTATGGCTGAAGAATTCCAGTAATGCTCATGGCAGGCTTCAGGAAGCAAAATAGAGAGAGTCAGTGTTGGCACCACAATGCCGCTAGTAGTGTAGTATGATTCTAGTATGTTGAAATTGAGCCATGATTTCTAAATTTATGCCGCGATATTGACGAGTTGGTGGTATTGGAATGTAGTGCAATGGCTTCTTGTTTAATTACAATGCAGTTTCTGGGGTTCACCTTTTTTTCCCCCTTTTTTTTTCTATTTCTTTTTTTCTTTTTTCTTTTTTTTCTTTTTCTTTTTATTATTTAATGTGATGCATGAGACATAATTTCAGTACCTTGTTTCAGTGACCTCTGTTTTGCTGACACAATTTTCAGTTTCTCCCTTCTCCCCTTTCCTCTTCCCCCCTTACCTCTTCTCCACTTCCCTCTTCCCCACTTCCCACTTCCCTCTTCCCCACTTCCCACTTCCCTCTTCCCCACTTCCCACTTCCCTCTCCCCCCCCTTCCCCCCTTTCCCCCTCGGCACCAGCTTGAGCTGGTAGTGCAATATTCACAGTGGTTTAGAAAATTTGCTGGCATTTAATCAGAAATAAGTTGTAGATATTTCTCCGGTATCAAGTGTCCTGGGAAAGCTGACATTCACTCACTCGTTTGCTGTAAGACTACATGAAACTAAATATGTTCCAGACCTGCTCAGACATCTGGGCATAGTTATGGCTCTGCATCGTGTGCTGTAGTGGGTATTTCTTTTTAAAGTTGGTAAGGCCAGAATAAAGTAGAGAATTTTATAATTTATGATAAAGAATTGGTGCAATAATTTATGAAAATACAATAAAATTGTATGGTTATTATATAAATGTAACTTTTCCATGTCTCTTTTTTATTACCAGTGAGTATTGGGCAGTCATCTTTTTTTAAAGCAAGTTTAGCAAAACTTTAATTTTGGCTGTATGAATCGGTAATTCTCTGTCTTGCTAACACAGCAGGCATTCTGGACACTCAAATTGACATCCCTGTAAGTGTAATATTTCTAATCAATCATCCCATCAGCAAGGTTGAACAAAGTTCCCATTTTCTTTGGTTTTTAAGGAAACCTTTGTTTTAAGCTTATTTACACATAGCTGGTTACTTTCAATTTCCAGTGAAATGATACATATTTATAAGCACAACCACATCTAGAAGTGAATATTTAATGCAAAATATTGTAGTATTGCAGCAGAACAGCTTTACTAAGCAAAACATATTATCCTGTAGATATTTTAATGCTGCTGGATGTGTTTCTTAACATGCCACTCTTTTCTCCCTCCTCACTTCTACCTTTCCTAGATTCAGTTAGAAGTGGAGGTAAAGTTTGTGCAGGATCAGTTGAAGGGGGATGACACGACTGAAATTAGGGTCAAGTTTGTCAAGAAGCTGGAAGAAGTTGTTCCTGCTGGAGATGACTGACCAAGTTGTAAAATCATTCATTTTGTACTTAGGATCACTTTTAAAAATAATTTTTTTTATCATTAATACCTGCCATTTGTTCTGTCAGTTCTCTTTTAATTGTTTTTTTTTTTCCCTTTGTTCTCATAATATTAAATATTTAAATTGTAAATTTTTTCCCTACATGATGGGCATGGCAGTTCATGCTCATTTAGTGTACTGTAATTAGCTAATGAACTCTTCCGCTGCATTTCATTACGGAAGATACTAATGCGTTTTGTTAATGATATTCATTGCAATCCTCTCGTACAAATATTTTTTTGTAGTAACGTTGTTTTTTTTTTACACCCAATTTTGTTTTAAACCTTGGAATTTGATCGCCTGGGCAGATTTGTCGCTTTAGTGTGTCGAGCTCACTCGAATCTTGCAACCTTAGTTTGCTTCTGTATCTCTAGCGGGTACATGTCTACTCGCGTGTACAAAATATCTGTGGTGGGCTGCCCTCGGTCTATTCTCTCCGAGAATGGGCTTTGCGATGGAGTTGGCAAGTCCTGTCTCTGCAACAGGTTCATTAGGTCCGAGGCTTACACAGAAGACCACCAGCAGGACACGTCCGTCATTACGGAAGACGAATGGACGAGCAACCCCGTATTCAACGGCGACCACTTCGTCTATTGGGGCGCTGCAAACAAGCACCTCCCAGACAAAACCAAGGTGAGGTTTCAAATAGTGGAGCACACAGAATTCTACAAGAAAGCCTCGGAGAAGCCTGCTGATTCCGAAGGAGAGGATTCAGATGATTACTATAGCTCCAGCGACGAGGATGAGACTGCTGAGGCGAGCAATAAGAAGAAAGAGAAGAAGCAGCCTGAAGTCATTCTTCAGTTGATACCTCACCCTGTATCCTCCGACTACATCTCCCGCTCCAGCGTTCTGCACTTTCGCTCCAAGAGGCAGGGCAAGATGGGCTACAGGCTGAAGGCCCTGGACAATGCAGTTAGGAAGACAGTGGGGCAGGTTAGAGCTGTCACTCAGCTCTTCCCCAATGAAGACTTTGGAGGAAAGAAAGGTGTAGGAATATATGGATTTGTGTGCGTCTTTGATCCTACACTGGAGGGAGATCAAATGCAGAGGCAGCTCAGCTTCCTTGGGGGGCTCTTGCCTTCTCTGGTCAAGACCAAGCGCAAGCTGGCCGTAGCATGTGTGAAATGCGACATGGTGGAAGATCACAGGATCAAGTTTGCAACAGACTTTTTTGCACAAGCTATTAAAAAACCCGTCCCTTTCTTTGAAGTGTCAGCTAGAGATTCAGTTAACATAGATGAAGTTTTCTTTGCTCTCATATCTCCCCAGAAGAAGCAAGCAAAGACTCTCCGTAGAGGTCACTCCACCTACATCAGCTACAAGGAAGTGGTGGATTCACGCAAAGGTGACTTGAACCGTGCCAAGGATGCCTACAGGAAGATGCTGCAGGAGACTATCAAGGATTTCTCCATCACCTGGAGCGAGGCCCAGAAGTTTCTAGAGTCCAACCCCGTGTACCTGACAGTAAAGAGCCTTGCAGGTAGCGATGCAGACGACATGCTCTTGAAGATGTTTCGTCTCCGCCTCATCGAGATCAAGATGCTGGAAGCGGCCAAGGAGTATGGGGATTCTGTGGCCAAGAAGGCTGACAAGGAGCACTCACGGCAGTACCAGGTGTATCTCAAACAAGCCTTCATAGGACATCCTGACTTAAAGTAAGTAATGAAGTGTTTAAAGTAGGCTAAAACCATTAATTGAGAAGTCAAGTTAGCTTAAACGTCGATAACAATCAGCAACAGAACATTATAAACATTTCTTGCTTGTTGTTGCATTTTTAATTAAGTAAATTAAGAGTCTAGAAGGAGGGCTTGTATAGACCGCTCAACCCATTGCACGAGTTATTTTATTCTGGCATGATTTCAACTCGTCGTACGGCCTTAGTTGTGGTTGTGTCCTGCATGCGCGTGAATAATTGATTGCTAACTATTTATACTTTGTTTAAATGGCACTACTTATTAAATTTGAATCTATTAGCTTGGCACCGCTGCGACTTAAGCACATGTTCGATTAAAATAAGGAATGGGTGTGGTCAATTTAATCGGCTGTGCTCATTGGAGCAGATTAGACAGAAGGACTGTGGCAAACCTGAGGCTATTTTCAGTGATGTGAGGTGTGGCACTGTGTTGTTGTTGTTGTTATTATTATTTTAATGAGGTGACAATGAAGTCTCTGAGTTTGTCTTAGTCACTGGCATTGAGTCCCTGAGTTGTTTTAGGGCCCTGTCCCTGAGTTGTTTTAGGACCCTGTCCCTGAGAATCCAGGTAGCCTCCCATGTGGATTCCCAGGCTTGTTTGGCATGTTTATAGGATGGCTCCAATTAAAGTGCCAGAAATGTAGAATGCTTTGTTCATCCTGCCTGTGACAGCGCGAATTTTGAAGTAGTTGTATAGTGTATGTGCGCGCGTGTGTGTGTGAGAGGTGTGATTATTTCAAGTGTGAAAATGTAAGTTTAGCTGTTGTCAGTTCTGTATTGTGATCAGGTGATATGTGTGAGGATGTGAGTGTGTGATTATGATTATTGTTGTTGTTGTGTTGACTATTACCATTATTCATTATTAGCAATATCCTCATTATTAGCAATATCCTCATTATTAGCATTATCCTCATTATTAGCATTATCCTCATTATTGCCGAGTTCTGAGGTTTTGTGGCGTTGTAATTAAGTGCTGGTCAGGTCTTGTGAGAGTGGCTGGCTGCTGTGAGAAGGCTCAGGTGTGAATTGTGGAATACATGTATGTGTGTGTGTGTGTAGTGAGTATTTCAATTAGTGTGTTATGGTAAGTCATCAGCTTGTGCTAGCCGGAGGGTTAGTCTGGTGGAACAGAATCAAGTGGCAGCATCTGGTCTGTAATGCTGTGTGGTGGCAAGAGAGAGAATGGAATGTATGTGTGTGCGTGTGTGAGCAAGGATGGTTTAGTACAGAATCAAGGGCAGGCCCAATAACCATTGGTGGGAAATTGACTGGGAATTATTCGCTTTAAGAATGGAAGAGCAAATAAAGCCATGGGGTGTGTGGTTGCGTGCGTGGGTTCCCTGCGAGTTTCTAATCACAAGCATGTGGTAAGATGCACATGCATGTAGACGCCTGGTTCACTATTTGTTGACCTACTTGATGTTCCGTTGATTTGCTTTTTTAAGTTCATGGATTGTAGTGTATTTACCTTCCATTGGGTTTGGATAAAAATAATAAAGAGTTTTGGCTGGTGCTAAGTAGCTGCTAATTGGTGGCAACTGGTCTCTAATTAAGTTTGTGAAGAAAAAAGGGAGAGAGAGAGGATGTTGAAGGAAGTGGGTGACTGGAAGTGTGATGAGTTCACGCCTTCTTTGCTATTCCACAAAGCTTCCTTCAAGTTATAAAATATCGTATTTATTCCATCTTGTGCTGACCTCTGGCTGAATAGTGTGACTTGAAAGATTCCCTGCTACTTCCTTGAGCCCCTCCAGTTGCCGTGCCGTCAAGCCACGCCCAAATATGCTTAGTTCTAATTTTTCTCCAGTTGGCCTCTCTTTGTAGATTATTGGCTGTATCAATTGCTCAATTAAGTGTTGCTTTTGATGTCTGAGTTTCTGATGGAGAGCTAGGGGAAGTTTTGTCAGTTGATCATTCTTTGTACCTGTAGATGCAGCTATGGTACTCGGCTATGGTGTGTGTGTGTGTGTGTGCACGTGCGTGCAAACACAAGTCTGTGCGCTTGCATGTATGTGTGAATGTGCGTACATGTTTCTGCGAAGTATGTGTGTATGTATTTTAGCATGTCCCAGAATACAGGTGTATTTTTGTTTATGCGTGTGTGCATGTGTCCAGTAACTTGTGCAATATTTTGCATGTGTGTGTTTGTATGTGGATTCATGTGACATGTGTGTGTGTGTTTTATTTTGATTTCTTTGTGTGTTGTACTACTTTTAATCTTCAAAAGTTCAAACGCCTATGTGAACATTTTTTTTTTTTTGCAAAGCATGGATTATCAAACTGATAGCCTATCAATTGACTACTATCAAATAAAAACTCCTAAACTGGAGTATACAACTCACCATTGTTGCAGAGTGATATCAAAAACTCTGACTTGTTGCCCGGGGCAGCTACTATACCGGTGGTAGTCTGTAGGTTTGGCGTCTGTGGAGATGACTGTGAGAATCTACTAGACCTGTCTTTCCTTTCTTAGTGAAGTTGTGTAGTAAGAAGGAAGGTTGTGGTTTTTATTCCTTCCATTAGAGTACAATAACTTCTTCCACTTCCATTCTTCGAATTCCATGTCAGAATGTCTTTGCATGTCTGACTGACCTCTCGGGACTCTTCAGTTTGAAAGTGCATGAACTCTAATTTAATCTTTGCTGGTTTCTGTTGAACTGTCCTTCCTTACTCAGACATGGTTAGGAAGAAGTTCTTCGCCAGCAAGAAAGGAAAAGTCGTGTATGTGCATGTTTGGTGCATTGACACTTGATATCATTGTAAAGGAAATGGCATAGTTGAAGTCAAATGGGCCGCTATTTTTTAAAATTCATACCCAATTATTGATGAATTTGCGTGTGTTTGTGTAAGAATGTTGTACATGACAGTCGCTGTGCTAGTACGAGGTCAACATGTGACTGTTGCATGTTTACGGGTAGTTGCGCTGACGGGAGGCTGGGGTACAAGTGTTGGGGCGTGAGAGGCTTTTTTCACATTCTTCTTGCTATGTTAATGCCTTGTGTGGTGTGTGTGTGTGTATGTGTGTGTGTGTGTGTGTGTGTGTGTGTGTGTGTGTGTGTGCTTGGAGGAAGGTGGGAATAGCTCCCAGTGGTTAGGGCATGGGAAATTGAAGTCCTTCCCCTCAGGTTTCCAGAACAGTGCCACAACTTCCTGATAAGCAGCACGAGTATTTCATGACAGAAGCCTCTCTCTCCTCTCTGGTAGGAAGAGGTATGAACCCCTCTAGCTCAGCCAGGTGCACAAGGTCAAGCCAGAGAGTGGGATTTCAGGTGCTTGATTGTGGTTGCTTGATTAATGGGGACCCAGGAACTGTGGTGGCAATGGCCAACTGACCCTTGGGTGGAGGTAGAGTTGTGGGTTTGTGTGTGAGTGTGTTTGCACATGTGTGCGCATGTGTGCGCATGTGTGCATGCACATATGTGTACTTCCAAACTCCAGACAGCTCATCTCTGGTTTCTAAATGTCCATGTACATTTTAATTTACATTTAGCGACAGAGACAATATGATTGTTTGGGTGAGATTCCGCTGTCAGTCGATTTTAAATTCTTCGGAATTTAATTTTTTTTCTTGGTCACAAGGTATCCTTCTCCTAGTCGTGTGACCTTGTAAGGCTTCTCCCGCCTGCTGGTGACCATGGCAATAACCACATGATTGTTGGAAAGGAATCAAGTAATGGAGTGATGTGATTGAATAGAAAAGCTGAGTCAGCACAATTTCCTGTGCTAATTAAATTAGCAGGATGGTAGAGTGCTGCTATAATATTATTTTTTAGTTTATGTTAAATGCTAGCGTGGTTAAGTATTATGAAGAGTGTTTGGGTTTTTATGTTGTTGCAGAGATTTGGTATTAATTTAGTCCTGTATCTCACCATTCTCTCTCCCTTTTTTTATTTTTATTTAAGTGCAATAAATAAACAAATTACTGCTAAGTTTCTTGCTAATTTATTTTTGGTTAACTTCACAACTTTCTTATTAGCCTTGTTAGCAGCATTCCACGAGTCCACCTGTCTCTCTATTGAGTACAGGCTATAATGATCATATTTGCATGATGTCGAGTTCCAAGTGAGAGGTTTGGCGCATATCTGTGTGCTAATGCATCGGCTGCAATGGCTCACGTGCATTGTGGAAGTATTTGATGATGTAATTGTGGCAGGGGCGCACTCGTGGCTTAGCGTATCATATTGTACTCTGCACAGCACAACTTCCAACTTCCAGGGTCACACATATGTGTGGTTTCTGGTACACATGTGGTTAATGATGTGATAACTGGTACAGATTGCATCCCCACCCCACGCATGATACAGGTAACAGTAGTGACCCATCCCCTTCCTTTCCATACAGACTTTATGATATCTGGGTTCAGAAGATTGTGTATTTATTTGTGGGTGTGGTTTAAGATGTCTACTTTATTTGAAATTGATAAGCTATTTTTGAAACGTAATACGTTTTATAAAACAAAACTCCCACGTAATGATAATAATGTGAATCTGCAGCTGTTTCTACGTGACTTACGGTATTTTCTTCGGATTAATGATGTGGCAATTACACAAGAAAAGCTATAGCAACAACACCAGTAGCTGCAATCTGAAGCGACGGTCAATGATATTTCCCCGTGAAATATTCATTGATAGATTTGCACAATATGCAACTCAGTGGTCGAAGACAAGCGTACCATCACCACGGCACCTTTGGGGAGGGGCCACAATAACTAAATCAGTACTGAAAACAACAAAGTAACAAACAAGCAACGTGTGTGCGTGTGGACAGGGGGTTGGGGGGTGGGGGGTGGGGGTCTGTTAGAAGTAGTACAAATGTTCTGGTGGGGATTTGTAGTACATGTGGCCATTTTAATTAGCACTATCCCACCAGTGATATTGTATTTTGTGGTTCCTAATACTGTTTCATGGAACTACCAACAAGCTTAGGAATTTCCTGTGGGGACATTACCACTTGACTTCATCTTACCAGCAGGTGTGTGGGCGGAGAGGTATGTTGTTTGTTGATGTTGTTGGTCCGCTTGATTTGGAATTGTTTAGTGATAAACAGATCTTTAAGGTGTTAATTAGTAGCACAGGACGTGTGCAGCTAGTAGTGCTGTGTTATGGCTTCCCAGTATGGCCCACCCGTTGTTTTGGATTGATTGAATTGTAATCTTCAGCATTGCAGTTGGTACATTTGTTTAGCCTATGTTATTATATATATATATATTATATATATTATTATTATTATTGTTATAATAATGTAATACGTATTGCACAAGTCACTGTACAATGTGGGGAGATATCTCATGAGCATGCGAAAATATTTTCATTAGCCGAAGGCAATAGAAAATACAAGCTTGAGAATGAAACGTTATCCCCATATTGTACAACGAGTGTAATTAAATTGTTTATTGTACATTGGATATTTTTTCCACAACAGTAAAATGGTTGCGCTTCAAAGCCTCGTCGTTCAGAGGTAACTCCGCATACTTCTGAAGATTCAGTTGTACAGCTCACCGGAATACTCACATTTCCCTTTACTTCCAGGAATAATGGCTGACTTTTGTACTTTCCATTTCTTTCCAGTTGCTGGCTTTGAAGTTTTAAACTGTTAGTTCTTGAAGAACAAACCTTTAAAGATACACTGGAATTTGAAGTCGGCGAATACAGTTTTCATGCTCAATATTGTTTTACATGATAGCTGCAGACAAGACAGCTGTATGGCTGCTCAGGTGTGTATAAAGCGGTCACACACGTACAAACAAAGGGAGTACAGTTTATTTGACAACTCTTTGCGACATTCTTACGAAATGGTGGTTTGTCCTGTTGGGAAGTTTCACCGGTAATAGGGCGCAGAATTTAAGTTATTAATTAAGTCAATAAACGTTGTTGTGCCACCCGGATGGCTCTCCGGTTACTCAGGAAAACCACTTCAGTAGTTTGCATAAGTAGGAAAAAGGAACTGATAGTTTGTGTTTGGTTTTGTCTTTATTTAAAAAAAATTTTTTGTTGATAATTTGCAACCGTATTTTATCCATTCTTAATGTGTACATGATGAACTCAAGAATGAAGACCACCTTTTGTTGTTGTTTGTTGTTGTTGTTTTTAGGGGAGACTCCTCATACAGAGAGTATATTCCGGAACTCAGTGAAAGTGACGATACAGACATATTGACGGAGCCTTCCACTCCGTCAGGTAGCTACTGCCACACGCCAGAGAGTCGTGACGCGTTGTCTCGCTGCTCCATGATAGACGGTCGGGACTCTCCTAGATACAACAACAATCACTCTCTGGATGACGTCAGTGCCAGTTCATCGAGGACCACTTCAACCAGCGACTTCAAGCACTTCAAGTACTCTCCCTCACTGATTTCAAAAGGTAACAACCCATTCGTGGCTGGAGTTGAAAGATGAGTATTATATGGGTGGGTTAAAGTGCTATCAAGTTTTGGAGGGTAATTTGGCATAGCACGATGTGGCACATTGAGGAACAGCTGCTATCAAAACATACTCGCTTGTGATTGTTGTTTTATTTTAGGAAGTCCATTCTTCAGAATTTTAGGGGCAGTGCTTCAAATATTAAGTTATCTCCTTCTTTCGATGATAAATGACAAAACAGAATCAAATAGAGGAGTAGATGAATTATATGTTTGGTTTGTTTGCATTGAAGTATGATCATTGTGTGCTGTGACCCTTTCCTTGACGCTATGCAGTCAGTTCACACACAACTTGAATGGTCTCTCTTGTGGCCCAACTAAGTCAGGAAAACGGAGATTGTGTACCCAACCCCAACTTCTGAAATTATGTCTGAATTGTGAAGGTTAAAGAGGTCTGAAAAACAGCCTTGTGGGTTTTTTGTTTGTTTTGTCTTTGCAATCTGTCATTCGTTTGCGAATTAAAATGTTTGTGAGCAAGTGTGTGAGTGTGTATGTGTGTGTGAGAAAGAGTATATGTGTGTGTGTTTGAGAGAGAGTGTGTGTTTGTATGTGTGTGTGGTAGCACTCCAGCACTGACCCCTCCAGTGGTGGTCCATGGTTGAGCCAACCAATGGACTGTGTCCACTAGTGGTATGTATTTTTTTTTTAAATCCTCAGTGTATTACCATATAAAGAGCTGGTGGGCAATGGGGTGTGTCACAGAACAGAGAGAGTGGGATAGAGGGAGGGGAGGATGGAGTTCCTGGTGATCGTGATGTCTCCATTCTTTCGCTAGCTTGTGCTGCATTCTAGGGATTGCAGCAATCAATAAACATCTTGGAGATGAGGCGCATGCTAAATTCCTTAGAGTGCAAATTCCAAAGGTATCCATTTCTGAAATAAACGAGTTATTTTTAATCATACCGTAGATCGTACTTATCTACTGTAGACATCTGGTCGTTTGCAGACTAAAGCTGCCGGACTGATCCGAGCTAATTACATGATTATGATTATGATTATGATCTTTCATATATTACATTATGCCTTGTACAATTCTGTACCCATGAAACTTTTCAGTATTACAATTCTCAAGTTGATAATTTCTCTATTGTTGTTTTACGATTAGGTCGGGGATTACCCCCCTTACCAGGCAGGGATCATACTGTCCAGCGCACCTCCATCACATCTTCCAGCCCCCCTCCTTCCACCAGGGCCAGGAAACTGTCCAGTTCAATGGACCGGCTTAATATGGCCGCCGCAAACGAGGGCGGGTCCAAGAACGTGAGCGGAGGTGCGAGCATAGACAGGCTGGACGTGGAGCCGTACCTGCAGCCCATGGAGGTGAAGCGCGTGCTGGGCCAGTCCATTGGTCAATCCATGAGGGCCAGAGAGTCTCACAGGAACATGCCAGGATTTATGTCTATGAGGAGCCCCAGGAAAACCGGCCAGTTGACCATACAGTTAGTTCGCACGTCACCACCAGAGCAGAGGACCAATTCCCTGGACCGGCGCACACACAGGAGGACTCATTCCAACCCCCATGTCCTAGAAGCCGTTGGCCCCCAGCTTCCCCCGAGGAATTCGGAGATTACGCCAGTGCACAAGCACTTTGCATCCGACGGTTGCTGCAGTCCGATGAGCGCGGGCGAGTCATCTTTGGAGTTTTCCTCTGCCATGACTGCCGACAGCATGCGAAAACTTGTCATAGAGAAGCCCCTCCCTCCCATTCCCAGTCCAGACTTGAGCTCCAGCGGCAACTCTGCTGTTCTGAGGAATCAAATCATCACGTCCAAGTCCATGGACATTGACGGAGACGACGGGGACAATCTCTCTCAGCAGAGCGGGCCGTTTGATGAGATTGAAGAAGGGGAAAGGAAGAAAATGGCAGCCTCGTTGCCTGATTTGCTCTCCCCAAACAACGTGGGTGCACCGCCAATTCAAAAGGGTGCTGCTGGCAAGAAAGGGAAATCTCGAAGCGAGGACGACCAGTACGCGCAGATTGAAGAATTCCAGTACATGAAGATGAACTCAGCACCTTTCATGAGGACGCCAACCAAAGGCAAGATGCTGCCAGCTCAGTCTAGACGGCTAGACGAGGATGTGCCACTAGCCCCACCTTTTATCACCAGACCTCACTCTAAGAGCATATCTTCTTCGCAGATTTCCCAGTTTTCTGGTGTGCCAAGCAAACCTCCCCAGAGGAGGGAGACGATAGCATTTATCAAGCAGCGGTTCAAACACACTATCGGAAATGAAACTATTCCAGAGGAGCTTTTCAACGATGAAGTTTCTTCCACGCATCTGTCCAAGCACACCATCACACAGGACATAAGGCCCCTCCCTCCTTCTCCCGACAAGCAGTTGAGCGACTCACGTTCACTCGTGCGCAAGATATCAAACGGAAGCAACATTTACGAGGTGATAGACGACGAGTTTAAGAACGATCTGAAGAACCGTCCCAGCAGACAAGGCTCCAGGAGAGACTACCTGGCAGAGTGGGCACCTCCTGTCGATCACTCGTTGTGGGTCGGCTACCTGGAAGCTACTCGTGACTTCTTCAACCTGCCACAGGTGCAGGAACTCTGGGTGGACACCATCAAGTCAAAAATGAAAGATGTGGACCCTGAAGAGATCTTCCCTCCGTATCACAACGTGGATCTCGATAAGTTGACAGCCAGGCTTCCTCCAACTCTGCCAAATGTGGTCGAAGAACCTGCTGTGAAGCAACCTGAGGCCAAGGAGAATGAAAGGTCTCGATCTGTTAGTCCACTGGAGCCTCAGGGCAAGTTGCTGAACATCCGAGGGACCGTCCCCCCTGCGAACACTCCGGACAGCTTGGAAGGAAGAATACACATAGCCTCTGGAAAGCCACCCGGTCTGTCGGAAAATAAAGTCAATACAGCTCTGAGTCCCAATGATATCATCTACGCCATCAACCAATACCAACACTACGACTCTGACGATGAGATGAGTTCAGATTCAGATGAGGAGGAGGGAGCTGAAATGGAGGAGGAGGTCACTGATTCAGACGAGTACGACTCAGACCTGGACAGTTCCTTCGCCAGGCTTCCTCAGCTCAGAGATCAAGGAGGCGCCATCATCAGCACAAGTGTCACTGCCGCCGCCTCCTCCTCCTCCAGAGGGAGTGGTGACGACACCAGCACACTGACCTCCTCAGTCAGCAACACACTAGCTGCTTCTATTCCAACTGCCAGTACTACCACTGCTAGTGTCACCACTGCTAGCACCAGCACATCTGCAGCAACTGCCAAGGTCAGCTCAAGTAGCATCACAAACAACGCTGCAGGAGACGCAATGACAGTCACAAACACCAACCAGTCTACACCGCCATCTTCCCCAGCTCCTCCACTTCCACCTCACGAGCCTAAAGATTCCCACCGACCTGAAGTGCCCCTGACCCTGCCAGAAGATTCTCAGCCAAGCGACAGCAGCACACCGTCAACGCCCAGCAGAACAGTCCCTCCCATTCCTCCCCGACCGAAACCCAAGCCGAAGCCTAAGCCACTGCGAGAACCTACTTCCACCAAGAAGAAGCCGGAACCTATAGTCACAATGGACCTTAGAGCCATGGACTCTAACGACAGTGACATAGTAAGCACAGATTCTGCCATCACTAAATCCCCCCGCTCTGTGGGGGGCAGCGGAGATTTCGATCTGGATCACATGACCAGTGAGGAAGGGGAAGGCGTGGAAGTGGTTCACAATGTGAAGCCGTCTCAGTTTCTCAAGAAGAGAGGCATTAAATTGAATTCTCAATCTCGTAAATCAAGGATAGATTCTGGAAACTTTGAAGAGGACACACTTCCTCACACACCAACCACATAATCTTATTTATATATTACTATTATGATTTTATATGTTTGTTTGTTGTAGCCCACCCACCCACTGCTTGTTGTGTTCATTGTGTGGCGAAATTATTCAGAAGTTATTGGATTCTGATAAATGTACATCTGAATGTGGTAAGGTAGTCTTTAATGGTGACATATGAATGACAAAGGTGGAATAATAATTGAATAGCAAGGTTCTATAAAACTTAATTTGGTGCCAATTAAAAAAAAAAAAATCTTAGCGTTGCATTTCTTCTTCGGCTCCCAGAGGGAGGTTGTGACCAGTGGCAACAAGGGAGTGAGTGCCCAAGTCCACGTCAGACAGGGGACTATTTACGGGTAAAATCTGCGAGGAGACAAAAACAACACTATTACCATATTCTAATTAATGCCCACACCACCTCTATGAGTAATAGCAATTGTGCAGCAAAAGTGGCCAACCACTATTAGTAAATTAATTAACTAAACTGATAAATTGGTATATTCTGGGATCAACAACAACAACAAAAACAAAAAAAAAAAAAGAAAGGAAAAAAAAAAGGGGGGGGGGGGGGGGGGGGGGGGGGGGGGGGGGGGGAGAAAAAAAGGAGAGGTGAAGGGGAAGAAAGAGAAAAAGGAGGAGAAGGAAAAGTTATAAGG
>WLWI01001597.1_pt1 | contig 19599 bp, 16 predicted proteins | sample 6701501 | NCBI WGS metagenome assembly WLWI01 (sample SAMN12718690, study PRJNA515312) | sponge metagenome | isolation source: marine sponge | host: Mycale hentscheli | place: New Zealand: South Island, Marlborough, Capsize Point | collected 2014-11-01
CAAGGTATGCTTATCATTTAATCTTAAAGTACAAAAAAATCTAGATTTAATCTTTTGCCATCATCAAGTTTACGTGTACATTAATGAAATAAATATAAATATTATTTTGTGCCCAACAATGGTGCCACCTTCACTGTAAAAAACGGGGTGTTACAATACACCTTTTTGGTGCTTCAGCTACACTGGCTGTAGTATACCCCATAGGGTGTACACCCCAAAATAGTGTTCCATTACACCCTTCAAACACCCCTGTGTAACTCCCAATAAAGTATTGTTATAAACCTTTTTTATACTCATTTTGGTGTTACCTTACACCCAGATTGGTATTAAAATACACTCCTGCATGACACCATTTACACTTGCTTAATTATGATACTAAATAAGTATTAGCACAGCAGCTAGCCTGATCTGTTAGGGGTGTGGTCAATAAACTCTAACCACACCCAATTTATTGTAAACTTGACCTGTTATATTCTTTACACTTCTGCTCTGTCTTCTAAGAGTTAAGTTACATTGTAAATAGCTATCTTACGTGTAGCAGCACTTCACTATTACCAGTGGTTTACTATAAATATAATTATATCTTCCAATATACCCTTATTGGTGTAAATGCAGAGTGCTAACTAATGTGAGTGTAATAGTACACCCTATGGGTGTAACCATGCACTTCAGAATTCAGAGGTGTAGCTGTACACCCCAGTGGTTTAACTGAACACCTCGTTTTTTACAGTGTTAGTTTGAGTTGTTCAGGAAATTCCTGCTTCCAAACTCTCCTAGTATAAATACAATAATAATGAAGAGTATAAAAAACATGAAATGATAATACCGTACTTGTACATAATTCAATATAGATGCAAAAAATACTTGAACTGCATGTGTAAGTCATAAAATCTGTACTATTTACAAGAGCTAGAGCTCATCATAAATGAAATGAATTCTTTTATTATGAATATATTTTATTGTTTTTTTTAATTATCATCTCTATATTAAACTCCATGTGATAATTTTATTAACAAATCAAGTAGAACAGTAGAACAGCAGTATTGAAACTGAACATTGAATATTAAAGAATATAATTGTATGCATTCCTGTATAGTTTTAGATCAAAAAATGTTACACATGATTATGGCATTGCTTTAATTAAAACACTAAATTGTTTGTAGTCTAGTGACAGCCTTATGGTTACTCAATATCACTTCACTTCCTGGCCAGAAGGAGGGTGCCCTTCTTCTACATCCAGTGTACTAGATTTCATAAACCAGATCACAAGACACACAGAAAGGAATAGTGAAGATAAGCCAATTATTATCCACTGCAGGCAAGTGTGAGATTTTTAATATAATATATTATAGAGACTGTAGTTGTGTTATCAATGAGCAAAAAAAACTACTTCTAATTTCAATGAAAATTAGAATATTAAAATTACTACATTGTCCTGATAAAATGTTGCCTATAAGCTACACAAATATATGTTTTATGTATTATTTAATATGTGATAGTAAATAAGGGTATTAGCTAGTAATTTGGCTTAATTGATCTCTTATCGTGTTCAGTTACACCTATTGTACTTACAATTTCTAGCTATTTATACTTTATTATTAATTAGCTATAAACTAATTTTTTTTATATACTTTATTGTTATAATAAATTTTAGACTTTATAATATTATTATTTTGATTAAGGAATAATAGTGCATAGATAAATTCAAGCAGATAGAGTAAGTTTATAGCTAATAAACTTTTCCTTGCTTCATTTTGCAGTGATGGTGTAGACAGAACAGGAGCATTTTGTGCTATCCTCTCAGCCATAGAGCAAGTACGATCAGAGGAAGCAGTGGACATATTTCATGTTGTCAAACATCTTCGTACACAAAGACCACACATGGTTCAGATTGTGGTAAGTATTCAATGATATGTTAGCCCAGCAAGCAAGATACTAATGCATTACTTGTGATAATACATTTTTCAGAGATATCAGTACAATTATATAATATCTTGAATGATACCAATGTATTTATTAAAATAGCTACTTTACTGATTTTAAATGTGCTTTACAATTATAGATTATAGTTAAAAACAATTTTTTAATATATTGATGAAATTGAGAAACATTACTACAATAAAGTTTGATTGTAGAGATTTAATTTCTTATCTATGATATTCTGGTAAAAATGCAATTGTCATAACCAAATATAAGACTAATTTGAAGATGAAATAAAATTATTACATAATATTATATTTTCAATAATTATGATGTATGTATATTATAATCTTACAGCAACAGTATATCTTTTGCTATGAAGTGATGCAAGACTTTGTAACATCTCTACGCCTCTACTCAACATTTATTTGAAACACTAATTAGCTACATTGGTTGATTTTGGTGTGATGTAAATTTCATTTTTATGGGTGAAAATATTATTTCAATAGTGCTTATAGAAAAATGTATGTTCAAAATATGAATAATAATATATAAAATAATGCAAATAATTTAATAGATAATCTCCATAATAATAAAATAATTATCACTTACATTGTATCAGAAATACTTTTGACTAGTGAGTAGGTTCACCACTTACATCACTTCAGTAGTTCCATTCACATACAGCTAATTGTGGTTGCAAAATTTGAAGATTGTCAACAATGAGCTTAAGAAGATTGTCTTCCCATATGCTGGAACCTGTCCAGACATTTGGTCATATACTGGACTTTTAATAGAGCGTGAGCTCATTAATACCTGACCTATCTTGACAGCCTGTCTTGTCGGAATCCTTGGCTACTCTACTCCATGCTGTGGTGCATGCATTATTCTCAAAGCTATGCCGTTTTTTTTTTTAGCTGCTCGTTTGAAACTCCGCCCATTCACCGTTTATTGTACTTCGTGAGAGATAATAAAAAGTAGCTTGTCTTTCCACGGCACGCTTGGGGTCTTTTAAGTTGTTTCGGCATTTGAAATTTGGCGTAGACTTACAGTAAGGGTCACTAAGACTAATTCTGCAAAAAACAATAATAGGAGAAAAAAATAATTTTTCTGATGACTTACTTCTGGAGCCCATATGTATCTCAATTTCAATTTTTGCGTGAAGTGCCCCCTTTTCCCATAGACTATGTCACATTAGTCTGGCGTCGCCGATCCTTCGCCCACGCATAATAATAATAGGAGGAAAAGGGTCGGCGACGCCAGACTACTGTCACATATGGTTCACATAACACTGGATCATTTCTGAAGATCATAGCTCTTCAAAACTCGATCTGTGATTGACTCATACTACTTGACCAGTTTAAGAATGAGTTTACACAAATATAAACTTGACTTGCAGCTCCAGTAAGTATAACTTGTGAGACTTACAGTACTATGCTGCTTAGCAGCTTCCAGTTGAATATTCTGATATGTAATGCTTTTTCTGGACTTGCTGTCTCCAGTTATTGAGGTAAGGGGGAGGGGCTGCCTGCAGCAGAGGTTCCGACACAGCCGTTGTTCAGGGAGCTACCTGAACATTTTCTGTAGCTAAGTCTTGCAGTGGCGCTGTTCAGGACAACTTCAAGTGCATTGGAACATTCTTTGCTGTCTTTGTTAGAAGTAAGCTAAAGCATAGAGAGAACTTTAGTTCACTCCACAGTCTGTCACTTGGGGTAGCTAGATTGGGACAAGTGTGACAGTGGCCCAGTAGGTAAAGTTAAGGTTGAACTCACTACACAAGCACAAATGTTTTTTGAAGGCTGCATATATTAAGAATTGCTGGTTATTCCAATACAATGAATGAGTACATGCTCAGTATTTACAACAGAAAAAAGGAAGTTAAGCCCCCACAACAATTCAGTTCATCCTAATAAATATATCGCGCTATTTGTGGTTGTTGCTGTAGTTGAGACTTTTTCTTTACTATTTGTCTGTATTCAATACTTTCTTTGCTTTTAAAAAAAAATTCGATTGTTCTATTTATTAGCTTTATATATTCAGCACCTCTTTAAGCTTTACTTAAAAAATCAATAATCATCTCATTTTGGGAAGAGAATATCTTTACTAAAGATAAGTCCTTAACCATTATAATTTTCTGAATACTGAGCTACTGGCTTCACTATCGTAGTGAACTCTGGTGGGGAATGAGAGCCATACCACTTCTATGAAGCAGCTTGCAAAGAACAATGAATATTCAAATGACACTCCTGATGATAGTGAGGCCATTAAGACAATGAGATACTTCAGAGACATGGCCTTATGGAGAATAGACATTTATTACTAACAGCAACTTAAAACTATTCCTGGGTGCAAGTGTCAATATGTTACAAAGCTTGTGCTTTGGAATAAATTTACCACTGGGAAACCCAACCAGGAAATGAACCGACAAATGATTGAAAACAAAACAGTTTGATTGAATATAATATAAGGACTTTATTCCTGTTTGTACAAGTGTATACTAATGATGGTAGAGACAGTGTTTTTTGAGTACATGCGATGATAATATTGGTGCTGGTAAAGTGTCACTTATTTCACCTCATGAATAAGTAAACAGCAACATGAATGAAACTTTGTAGTATACATTTTACGGCAATATAGATTTAGCCAATGGAGAATAATGGTGCTTGGGATAAGTGTGGGAATGGTATCTAGTTGGACTCTGTACATAATTAAAGGTTTATTTTTAACAACAACAACAACAACAACAACAACAATCATTAGTCCTATGGTACTTTCTCATGATATGGAATGAGTGATATTTCACCAGCACCATATCAAATCACTTGTATTCATTCTCTCGATTCTCTATTTAGACTTCCCTGTGGCAAGTTCATAAGCATTTGACCAAATTTCACAAGGCTCTGCACACATATGATGTGTGTAAGAAGTGGCTATCCTGTATAAGGTCATGTTTGTATTGCATCTTGTTGTTAAGTCACTCATTGACTGAAATAACACCTAATGTTGAGTGTCATTTCAATATTCATTGTCAGTGGTATGGCGAAATGTTTCGTTAAGGGGGGTTCCATATAGGAATGCTTTATGTTGTAGTTAAATATTGTTCATGTGAAAATCACCTAGTGAGATAGAGCCCCAAAATTATGGGGGGGGGGGGGGGCTCCAGCCCACTGAGACCCTCCATTCCTATGCTACTGATTGTTCTCTGCAACTGGTTCATAAAGGTTGGCTCCCATTCCCCACCAGAGTTAAAGCTTTATTGACTGTCATCAGTACAGGAATACCATAGAATGAATACACAAAGAAGTATCTGAGCTACTAGCTTCACTATGACAGACTCACCAGTGCTCATGCTGGCCATGTGAGATTATGAAAAACTTGGATGTTGTATGGTTTCTATAGCATGACTACTATGCTGACTAGAGTAACTGTTCTCAACATGACCTCACATAAACTACACCCAATTCAGGAAATAAGTTTTCAGGATACAGGAAACCAATAAATGGAGCAAATTTCGAGTCCAAATATTGGAGAATGTAATGATAGGAAAAATTTGAATTATTTATTGTGTCTTTTGTAGTTACACTACAATCTATACTAATGAAAGGATGCATAGCTATATATAGTTCCATATAATTAAAATAGGTTGAAACCATTCTAAGGATTACATCTTCTCTCACTGAGTTATTACTATTTGCTTGTATTGTTGTACTTTATTCCATATTAATATTTGTTTACTAGTTTGCACCTCCTTAATGATTCCTAACTTAATTCTAATGCTGACAAACTCATCAAATATTTAGATATAATGCAGTGATGTCCTAACATTGGTTTGAATTTCTAGATGTTGATGTTCTATGAAAATATCATTTTTATTCGTTTCAAATTAGAGTTTATAAGCATACCACCTTATATGGAAGCTTAGCTTGAAAGAAAGAGACTCAATAAAGTCACAACAAACTAATTAGTCAACTTTACTGAATTATTTCTTATTAAAAAAGATTTACCTTGAGATTGCTATTTGCAGCACAAACAAATAATACACACCCTAAGTTATATTAGCAACACATTTCACATACATTAGCTGAAGTTATTGCTGTATATTCAACAGAACCGAACCAAAAATGTTATTAAAAAGCAAAAAACAACCTTGCTTTGATGATTGCATATGTTGTTTTGAATAACATTGAATAGTAGGTCATAATATCTATAAATGTACTACTTGTTTTGTGAGTTGCAGCGAAACCCATGAACTTCACTTTACATCAGGTATGGCTAAATCTAAAGTATTAAACTTGTTTGTGGTCTTACTTCTACTATGTGTATCAAGTAAGTAGTCAAAAAATCTTTTCTGAGACAATATAACTAGTTTTTAGCTTGGTACAATAGAATTAATCTATTTGTTAAATTTGCATCAGAGATAGTAACATATCAGAGTAATGCAAATACGACAACTTCTATCTTACAGTTACACTCAATATATCTCAATAATTCAGGAATATATTATAGTATCACTGCTAATAATTCTATAAATTCATCTTCTCTGAATTTCTCAAATAATGGTAAGTAATATTTGATCCAATATAACAATATTCACTCCTTCACTAATCCAGCTGCAGCTGAAATCATTCCAGAAAGTGTAAATAATTTGACTGTTGATGATGGAAATGGTATAATTATAAACTGCACTGCAAGAGGTGTTCCCCAGCCATTTATTGTTAGGAATTTAGCTGCAAATTACACAGTAGACCACAATTCATTGTATAATGACACAAATGGCTATTTCTATACATTTTCTTCTATTACAATTAAATCTGCAAGCCCAGTCGACAGTCGTAATTATACCTGTGTGATAGCAAATACAACATGTGATGACGATATAAAAATAACTCAATGCCACTCCTACTTTCTGAATGTTAACTGTGAGTTTCTGAAGTAGCATATTGATTATAAATGTTGTTGTATTAAGCTTGGATGATGGTCATATAATATAGAAGTTGTTAAAGAGGGAGAGAGAGGGATAGGGAGAGGGAGAGAGAGAGTCAATTGATTAATTCGATCTAAATTTGTGTTAATAGATGGTCCATGTATATCTTTCACAAGTGAGAATCAAACATTGCTTTCTCATAAGGAAGTACAGTTTATTTGTACTGCTATTGGATTTCCAGTACCCAGTATTACGTGGAGGAATGCTAAGGGAACAATATTAAGAGATAATTATACATCGGAAACAACTAAGGGTCACAATAGATCCAGTACACTCATATTGAATTCAGTTATGTTTAACAATTCCTTTAATACATTTACTTGCACAGCCAATAATTCAATGAACAGATCTATATCATACTTTTCGCTTATTTATTTATAAATTTTTTCATATGGTTTATGCTATTTATTTTTGTAATGGAGCATTATAATAATGGGACAGTAAAAATACGTGTTACTTACTGCTCTAATACAGTAAAGATTTCAATTTGCTAATTGGAAGTTTAAAAATTATGGAATTTACAAATTGTAAAGGAATTAAATATTATTAAATATTATTGTAATGATTATTTGTACATTATTTGATCATTAGATAATCTAATTTCATAAACGTAATTCATAATCAGTATGTTGCATACAATTGTTTAGTATGTTTTTTTAATCTTTTGGTATAAATTTATAAATACATGTATTTGTAGCACCTAGACAAAATAATTTTTACCTTATTGTTTTAGTTAATGTATTTTAATTACCTAGTACCCTTCAATATCACAAGTCCTCCAATGTCAGTGAATGTCACAGTTCCTTCTGCAGCATCTGTCACATGTGTAGCAACAGGTTACCCGACTGCTAATATTACCTGGACTACATCAAATGGAGATGTAATACAATCTAATAATCAATACTCTGTGGAACCTGTACAAGGACCTGGCCGAGTTTCAAGTACACTGAGAATAAATATTACATCTATTTCAATGAATGGCACACAATACGGATGTAATACAGTTGGAATAGTTAGTAATACATCAGTCGATGTCTCGGTGTTTGCATATCTTATGATATTTGGTAAGAAATTATTTACAAAAGTCACATAGTTTGGTACATTAATACAAGACATGCCTTTTATGTCAATAATTTTTTTTTCTATATTAGCTAATTGGCTTTTTTCTTCTTTTAGTTGCTCCTAAGGTCTATTCTTCTTTTCCTGAGGGATCCACTCGCTATGTTGTTAATGTGACTGATGCCATCACCTTCCAGTGTACAGCTGCTGGAGTACCTCCACCTGACATCCAGTGGTATAGAGGAAGTCTCATGCTCAACTACAGTAGTGTTAGCAGAGTTACTATTGGAAATCCTATTATTAATGAAACAGAAAGGGCCCTAGCAACGGTTACTAGAGTATTAGTTCTCACACAGACCTCTACCAGTGATGCTGGGAGTGATTATAGTTGTAGAGCTACTAATGCAGCTATGGGAGGAGAAGACTTGCAATTATTTGAATTTACTAGTTGAAGGTAAAATTGGAACATGGCTATTACATTTTTTGTCTAGTTCCTCATAAGTTTATCCATTATTAATTTAATGGGTCTCATTATTCTACTAGTGCCTGCTAACATCACTGAGGGTCCTGTCTCCCTAAATATAACTCAACCAGATACAGCATCATTTAATTGCACTGCTTCTGGGGTACCCAGACCCGGTATTTGGTGGATTGGTCCAAATAACAGTAGTATGCTATCTGAAAGAGATGGTGTCAATATTTCACTACAGAATATTACCAACTATCTATTAAGAAGTGTGTTAATGTTGTCAGAAGTAAATATATCAAGAAATGGGACATATATTTGCAGTGCTAGCAATGATAGAAATGGATATAATGCCATTACAGTTAAAACAGCCGAACTCTATGTCAATGGTATGTTTCAAGCGTTACTGTAATACTCTTTATTCTCAGAAAATATTAATTACATCAGTTGTATGTTAAAAAAAGTTAATTTACCATTTTTTGTCCAATAAAACATAAATTTGTATTCTTTCTAAAGTTAACATAAAAGCTTAATTGTTTTAAAGGTTTCATTCAGTTCCACAGTTGTGTTTATAACTACACTAAGAAAATAAAGATGTCAGAAATTAAAGATTAGTAATAAACTTTGCTTTTATATTTATAATAAAAATATATAGCTAGTTTCATATAATAATTACATGACGTATAATACAATTGTTCCATGTTATTAGTTTAATCTAAAATGGTTTACATTTGGTGAATATTGTCACTATTAGCTTTATTCTTATTTTGTAGTTTACTGATTGAGACAAATTATTATTACTAACTACAGTTGTCCCAGTGGTTTATTGTATGTGGTATATTTTCATTGCAGTTGTTTATACTAGGGTTGGTAGCTCAGCTTGTAAAATTGACTGTAACATTAGAGTGTAGTTCAAAATGGGTCTTTTACACTCCCAACTGATATTTGAAGAAGCTACCTTGTCCTTGGGTGGAGGCTTGCCAAAACATACAATATAGAAAAACATTAAACACTCCGTGATGCGGAAATACTCAATAAAAATATCATATAATTTATATATAATCACACAAACAATACAATAATATATAAACTTGACTATTTAAATGTGTTGCATTAATCTATTCTTAGCTCATTATTTAAACATTTTATTACACATTAAAGTAGAAAAGTTTCCACGATATAGTATTAATTTTATAATAGCTTTATAGCATTTTTTGTGACAATTATTCCGTCACCGCAAAAAGAGATCATAAAACCATTAAACTTTACCTTGTGCTTGCTAGACTAAATTAGTTTTAATGAAGTTTTTTTTTGAAAATTACTTTTAGTGCATGAATGAATCTCATTGCTTTTAAATTGTATAATCTAACAAAGAAAATAAATGTCTACCTTGCACAGTTAGACTTCCGCTATCAACTACACTCCCAACTGTATTAGTAGCAGTGCAGGTGTAAGTTCCACGATCATTATATACCACATTCAAGACAGTTAATTGTCCAAAGTTCATTCCTTCGGCAAATATTTGGTACTTGGATGTGTTCACACTAGAAGTTGTGATGATGTTATTCATAATGTTTCCATTAGCATCTTCATACGACCAAAATATATTATGCACTGGGTAGGCTATGGCCTCACATGAGAATGTGACATAAAGGTCACTCCCACCTAGCACTTCTCTGTCCTCTGGACCACCCACAATTTGAGGAGGTCCTATTAATTAGTAGTATAAAATATTAAAGAATATCAACCAATCCTATTGCTAACTTACCACTGACAACTAAATCAATGAAATTACTAACATCTCCTGCAGGATTAGATGCTCGAATAAAGTTTCTCCCTTGATCTGTCTCCATGGAGCTTCCTATAGCCTGAACTATGATAATAATGAATAAAGTGAGTCTGTCTGTTGATAATCTCAATCTGGAGTTAGTTGTTCTGTTCATTAAGTTAGTAATTTCTTGAAAATCAGTAGAATTGAAGTTTGGTACTCCAGCAGGTGCACTGGTGGTATAGTACCATCGAATATTGCATGTATCAACCATTGGAATAGCATTACTAATCATAAAAGTAAGGTTGGCAGATCCACGTTCAGTGGCAAGTGTTTAATGTTCACTCTGACGTGTAATATGAGGAGGAACTACAAAAACAAATAATGTTAATTTTCACAAAATATTTTTAAAATAATGATAAAAATCAAAGAAATGAATGCATCTAAATACCACATTGCTTATAAACTATACAGAAAATAAATACAGAGCAGCATCTATCCAACCCTTAGTGAATCCCCTCAAAAATTTATTAATTCTTATAGTCATTTTCAAAAGACTACTTAATTGTTCCATTTGACGTCAAAAAACCAACATTTCCTATAGCTCGCCAAGAATAATCTTATTTTACAAAGTTAAATAGCTTACTTTGTGAATATATAGTCGTACATTATATTTACTAATTCATACTTTATAATTTTCAAAATTAGCACACTCAATTCATATTATTAAGTAATTGTAACTAACGTCATGCTTCCACAAATTATTTACTTGGTTAAGACTAATATTAAACATGAAATGCATAAAAGGTAGTTACCCTGAACATAAAGTTCAAACCCTTCAGAATCCTCTCCTTTCATAGCTGCATTAGTAGCTCTACAATCATAACCACTCCCAGAATCACTTGTTGATGCTAGTATTAACTCTCTAGTAACTGTTACTAGGGCCCTCTCTGGCTCATCAATAATAGGACTTCTAATAGTAACTCTACTATCACTACTAGAGTTGAGTATTTCAATTCCTCTATACCACTGGATGTCAGGTGGAGGTACTCCAGTAGCTATACACTGGAAGGTGATGGTATCAGTCACATTAACAACATAGCGAGTGGATCCCTCAGGAAGAGAAGAAGTGATGTTTATGTTTGCTATATAAAGTTTTTGTATAATTATTTTTACTAGAATGTTACCATTGATTCCCAAGCAATGATGATATTTATTCTTATAGCTTCTCCTACTCTTGTTGGCAACATGATTACTACTCCACAAGCCACTCTACTGGGTGAATCAGTGGCTATATTCTGTCAGACTAACGGATTTCCTATTCCCAGCATCGCCTGGCAGAGAAATGGAGTATTAATAACAAATACTGACAACAGATTCACAATATTTAGCTTCTCTCCAAGACGCAGTGCTGACTTTGCCAGTGACACATACAATGGCAATATTACTGAAATAATACTCATAAATGGATTAAATGTGTCTTCATTTGACACTAGAGATGACTTGTGTGCAGTAGGAGCACTTCTAATTCCAAATGTGACACTTGAAGACTCCAACACATATAGCTGCTTACTTTATAATCAACTGCCACAGACAATGACAATTTCTATCAAATCCGAAGTGGTTTATTTGATAGTGCGAAGTAAGTAATGTTTAAACCATTGCTTCAAGGAATTATTGCTAATAACCTTCTCAGTACTGAGGGCGGTTATCTAGAGATAATTCTGAGATTTGCCATGATTTAACTATTATATACCACCGTTACCTTTTACAACAGAGTGACAGCAAAAACAGGGGTGATTAAGACGTTACCAAGACAAGGCTTTATGCTCAAATAAATAAATAATTCTCCGAGCCAGTGTTTTATAGGGTTGGGTTAATAGTTCCGAAAGAAAGCTTCGTACCAGTAAATGTAATAGATTTTCATCTGTACCTAAATAACATGATACGAAAATCATTTTTTACCATGATTACATGTGCATCTCACTGTATTTTGTCCACATAAATATTATTTCACGTGCAACATAAACTCTTTTTATGGTACAAATATTCTTCCCCAAGTAATTGGGGGGAAATAATATTATTAATCCGTGACTGCTACTACAGCAACTATGGTCTAAGTTATCAGGAATAATTCCTAAAACCCATGGTTTAACTATTACTTAATGTCACCAAATCAACTAGAATGCTGAATGATGTACTTATTTACATTATGTATCAAGTGTAAATTATTATATTGATCATATTATATTTTACCACAATTAATGAGGTAGTTAATATTTTTTGTCCAAATTATATATGTACAGTACAAATAGTTCACTTAAGCCATGTATGGATGAGATTATAATACATACTTTGTCACAATGTCCAAAAAAAAATATATATATCAGTTTTCTAGAGCATGTAAGCATTTGATCGTAACACTTTCTATACCAGATTACATACCTTAATTCATGTCATTTCTATAAATCTTGCCAATGTGTAACTGTCATTGCTCATTAAAAAACATACAACAAGACAGAATGTGGTATATTATTGTTTAAACCTAGTAAATCTAATCCTAATAGACTACAACCTTGTATTCTGACCATAATAAAATCTTTCTTTGCAGTACCTCCACCAACCAATATTATTATCACTGCCATATTGGAAACTAGTCTAACAATAACGTGGAACTCTCCCTTTGGAAACAACTATTTTCAGGTATTTCTAGTGGAATTTTTGTTCAGGTTATTAAAATGTTCACATTGATACAGGCTGTTGCTGAACTAAACTCTACTCATTCTGTTAGAGAGCTATATTTAATTCTAGCAATGCTCAATCTTATGCTAATGGAACTTGGAGTGCCATGTTGACTGGTCTAAGAGAAGGCACTAGAAATCTATGTGACAATACTAGATGCAGCTTTACAAGATCCAATTATATTACGTTCTAGCATTGTCTCCATTCTTGCAGCATCCAGTACATATATGTTTATAAACTTTTTTTTCCTTTTCCTACATTGTTGAAAGCAATTTCAATGTTATTAGGCTAGCTAAACTGTAAATGTTAGAATTTATATATATGTATATTTTCTCATGAACTATAATGGATTCAATATAACTGTATATAAAACATCAATTAAAGTTTCGTTTTTATTAATTAAACTTAATTATAATTTTTCTTATGCACATACTAAGTAGCTAGTCAACATTACATCGAAAACATTATATCTAGTGATATCAAGTGTGTACATTGTTTAGGTGAATTATTTCAGATCGTCATTCATATTGGTACCTCCTGTAATATATACACAGTAAGTCACTATTATTTAAATTAATTATTTATTATATGTTATGTTTGATCAGAATGATATTCCATAAAAATCTCAGGAAATTATTTCTCACATTACATCATTATAATTATATAGAACAGTGCCACTGTAAAATTGATATGAATACTGCAATTAAAAATGGAGGATTTCAATGCTTTGCCAACTCACCTGAAATTGTTACATACAGAGCATAAATTCAGGGCACATCAGAAGTGGCAGCACTCGATCTTGTACAAATATTACAGCAATGGGTGTCGACAAAACCTGCAATAAATATTAAAGCGCAAATTTGATGCATTAAATCTTCTTGTCCAGTGTTAATTGCTTCTTTAAGGGAAGAGGAGTGTGGCTCTTCTACTATTACAACAATTATTACTAATACTCCTATTACAAAAACAATTACTAATGCTACTATTATTATCGTGTCTCTTGTTGGTGTAACTATATTAACTTCATTCATTATGTTTGCTGCAATAATACACGTTAGAATAAAATGTAGAGATTCATTAAGAAAGAATCCAGCTCGAAACATGTGAGTATTTGTGTATAACTTCATAAAAGCTAAAGCTACATAATTATAAATGCAACAACAATATAATAGTGATATTTTTGTTTAAAGTTTTTACATAATAAATTTGGCCCACAACATAGAAGCTATGCATATTAAAAGTGTGTTCTCAAATACAGTCTAGTGTTGTTTTGTTTCTTCAACTTATGAATTCCACTGAACTGCGTCTGAATTATTATAATTATGTTAGAATTTGTCTTCTGTATGACTTTCTATGATTTACAGCTGATTCTCTCTACAAATATATAATTCAATATGCCTAATACACGTTACTGCCATATTCCGTGAATGCTAAGTAATAACATTATATACAATAATAATACATAATGTGAGCCCTCCCTCCGTGAAGCTCATAAGTTCCTCAGTTCAGGATCTTACAGTGGTGACAGCAAATAAGCTGTTGTCACCAGAATCAGTTAAGGTTAATTTAAAGGAGATCAGATGGCACGAATGGCAACTGAAAAACTGACTGACCGCACACACAAAGCACGAAGTCTTATATGCAGAGCCCGGACAACACAATAACGCACAACAGTCATGGGACCAATAGACACTTAACAATATGTACACACACACAGATGACATGACTTTAAAAAATAACTAAGTTTCATGACCAAAATACATGTAACTGAATCCAAAACACAAACACCATGCGAACACACATACATATTATTGTATGTAAAGGTACACAAGTTTACCGAAACATTACATTAACTTTACAATCACATGATTGAAAAAGTTTATCCAATCTCACATAGCGACTATAGCCTTTGTTTTTGGCTTCCTTGAAACACTGAAAGTTAATTATAATCCAATTAGCAGTGTTTGCCTGGACAGAATGATAGTTTGGATTGTATAACCATAGAATGACAAATTGGTCTGTAATATATTTTTGATTGTGAGGAAACCCATGCTCCTCTCTTGGTTAGTTAGATTGTGTGTACTTGAAATAATATTGTACACAAACTAACTAACCAAGAGAGGAGCATGGGTACTCCTCACGAACAGAAATATATTACAGACCAAACTCTCCCACAAACATGTTGCAATTTGTCATTCTATGGTTATACAATCTGAACTAAAAGTAATAAAGTTTAAAACATGATTCTATTTTTTAAACGTTCAATCATTGAAAATTGGATGTTTTTTGTACATAAACATTAAAGTCTCTAGCTAAGCCACTAGTAAAGGCACCTTCATCTGCAATTGTACACAAAACAGTATATAAAGATTAACATACTCTTAATTTTTTGTACATAAACATTAAAGTCTCTAGCTAAGCAACTAGTTAAGGCACCTTCATCTGCAATTGTACACAAAACAGTATATAAAGATTAACATACTCTTAATATAGACCGACCACACACACACCACCACCCTGAAAATTCTAGCTGAAGTGCCTGGGTATATGTTACACAGTAAATAATAGGTATAGCTATAAAATTCTTTTATTATAGCAACATGTTGAGCAGAGTAATACTTACCATAAAATTTTTATATAGCTTAACTAATAATATAAAATTGGACAAAAAATTACTTTCAGTGGAGGTTGCATTTAGGTCTATTATCTGCATTTATAATAAAGTTCTAGCTTAGCTGTATTATGCAAGGGAGAAATGTTATTACTCCAGAGTATATATTGCTTTAATATTATGTAGAAATGTTGTGTCTTTTTTGGGACAAGTATGTTTTCAGTTTGTTACAATGCTGACTTGAGTAATATTGGCAATAATTGTAAATTTTCTCCTACAGTAATGGTGCATGTTGTACATAATTACATTCAATTTTATGGCCACTTTTATTCCGTACTATCCTATAGTTTGGGAATCTCCAACTGGTCTATTATTGATCTGTGGATATGAAAACTTGTATTGAGATTGTTATACTAAACCATCTGTATAATTTTGGGAGTGTTCAAGCACCTGTTTACTGTTGCACTGTACTAGTTTTTAACATCAATGTTGTGGTTGGGAATACAGTTAGTTTTCTTAGGCCACCTTGCGTAAACTGAAGTAGGATGATAGGTACTTTTTAAAACTATTTGCATAAACCATCTTATGCTTAACTGAAGTAGATGATGCAGCAAAAATGGAAATGTTATATGTAGTGCTACTTATTCTGGGGACCACAAGTGAGTATTAACTTATTTGTATCATTGTTAAAAAGCCGAAAAAAAATTGAGTTTTCTAAAAGTGTTAAAAGAGTTTCATGTTTAAGTTCAACTTCATAGTCTTTCCAGCCTTGTCTAATCTTAGTACTTCTGCATAAGGTTTTGCGGTAGTTTTACTACATTGCTATTTAACAGGTTTATTAATGTAGAATGGTATCATATTTAATATCAAACATCAAAATATTCTTAACAAGTGCAGTAATAGCTATTCCAAGTTACTTACAATTTATTGCAAAAGTGTATTGAAACTTACATATTTTTCACAAGTGGGCTGCAAATACAATGCTATAAAAGTGTTTGCGATTATTTCTTTTATATACCTACTATTATCAAAATCTGTGCAGCAAATATAATGCTCTAAGACTGTCTGTGATTATTTATTTCAAAGATTAGCCTTTTATATACCTACTACTCTCAAAATCTGTGCAGCAAATATAATGCTCTAAGACTGTTTGTGATTATTTATTTCAAAGATTAGCCTTTTATATACCTACTACTATCAAAATCTGTGCAGCAAATATAATGCTCTAAGACTGTCTGTGATTATTTATTTCAAAGATTAGCCTTTTATATACCTACTACTATCAAAATCTGTGCAGCAAATATAATGCTCTAAGACTGTCTGTGATTGTTCTATTTCAAAGATTAGCCTTTTATATACCTACTACTATCAAAAGCTAAAAGGGGGAGTTCAACTATTCCACTACTATTACTTTGACATGTGCTACTTTAATAAATCACTTTCTTATAATTTTTATTATTATGGTGAATATTATTTGACTGCAATGATTGTTATAATTAATAGAAACTATTGAATAGACCTATGATGAAAATTGCATTAAATCAACTACTACACACTTTGTTCATTGGTAAAACATGGCAAACTTACCCAATAGCTCAAGAAAGGGATAGCTGTGTATACATTAAGCAACTTTAAAGAGTTAATATCATTAATTAACATATAGATGATTTTTCTTTGTGTAATATTATTGCAGGCATTACAGTTCACACGCATATATCAGTAACATCACTCCCGGATTTACTATTCAGTGAACATAAGAGTATTGTAGAGGGATCAGTTCTCTGGCTCTATTGTGAGGTCAGCTCCATTTCTGATACTCTGTCAGTAACTTGGAATAAAGATGAAGGACAACTAGAACAAGATGTTCCTCATATTCGTTTGAGAACTTCTAACACCTCCTCCTCCACTACTTTACTACTAGTGATAGATAATGTAGTGTCTTCTGATGCTGGTGTCTATCAGTGTACTGCTAGGGATGGACTAGACTATGTTAGAGGAGAATCATTGAATATGACAGGTGTTATCTTATCAATTTCAAAAATGTTAATATTATTACACATTTATTGTTTCAGTTTTATCTTCCAGAACACCTGGAATATTGAGGATTATATTTCAAGATCCCCTTACAACTGGACTTTGTTCAAACAGAACAGGGACTCATAGTGGGCGTAGTATTTCCCTATCCTTCACTGCAGGTCATGTTGGAGATAATGAAATGAATTATTCGATTCCTACTGTGCAATGGCTGAAAGATGGGAATCCATCTGCTTTAGTTTCCACTGATACTTCAGTTGGCACAAATGGTCATTTACGTTCTACTCTCTCATTTACTTTTACTACTTCTGATGCTGGTGTGTATCAGTGCATCTTTATTGATAGCAATTTGCAAATTTATGGATCATTTCCACTCAGAATTGATACTGGTAAGTATAATTGAACCCGCACAACATATTTAGTAGATCAAGAGCACTTCTTGTATTGAAACATACTGATTGAACAAGCAATTATTATTATTAATATAAATACATCATACAATGCAGTAATATTGCCAAAATACCTTAAGCCTTGTAGTATTGTTTATAATTTCATAGCAGTGTCTGTATATTGACTTAAAATTATGTATAAATAAACAAAATATGTATTTATATCGGGCTTAGTTGAAAGAAATTGTTTTTGATATCTTAATTCTATAATAGGTGATGCTACTATTCCTACAAGGGTATCACCACAAGTTGTCTTTCATACTGTACCTAATAAATTAGTGTTGGAAGTTTCTAGTGAGGGAGAATATGATAACGTTGTTTGGAACAGAGATTCATCAACATTGGGTGCAGGTTCATTAGCTCCTGCTCAACTCAGTGAATTTGTTAATTTTTTTGAAATATTTGTTCGTGAACCAACCAGTACATCTGACCATGGTTTATATGATATCTTCTATTCTGGTGCTGGAGGAGTTGGTACTACAATTGCCGTTGTCTCCCCAGGTAAATTAATATTTCATTTTATGACTTTAAATTAATGTGTGCATTTCATTAATATTCAATCATAAGAATTAATTTTACAAAGTTCAATTGTTTTCATTAGTATTACCTAACACCACAACTGAGCAAGTTGAAAAATTGTCCATACTGGAAAGAGGTAATATTGCTATCTCCTGCTGTTCCATTGGAGGACCAGTACCAGTTATCACATGGACTCTCAACAATCATAACACTGAATTTAACCAAACAGATATTATTAATGAAGCTTTCATATCATTTACTGATCAAGTTACTATTGGTAATACAATTTCAACACTGCACATAGCAGAGGCCCAGTATCCTACACATGATGGAGTATACACATGCACTGGAAGAAACACTGCTTCAAATTCTCATAATAACAGTAGTGTGAATATTACTGTTATGATAAAAGGTAATTCAAGCATAGCATAAAATTGTATGCTGAGTTTTATTTTATTTGTTGTATTTGACTTTTGTCTTCATTTATGATAGAGGGCCATTTATATTTTAATTATGCTTATTGATATAATGTTTAATCTCAAAATAGTTACAATTATAACATTTAAATTATTATTATACTTATTTATATTTGAATTTCTGTATTTTTATGCATGTGAGGTGTTCATGTTCATTCTATTTGTACACAATAATGTATACATTTCAAATTTTGATATATGTATAATCAGCACTGACAATAATTATTATAGCTATGAATGTTTGTGATACTATTGCACTCCCTTAAAATTTTCTCTGTTTTGTCTTTTTCACCAGGCAACACCCTTTACCTGTCAAAGCCGAGAATTCTCGGCGCGCAAAGTACCCGCGCTAATAAATATTTTAAAAGACTAACGACGTGAAGTTACGTTAGAGTATACGTATAAAAGCACGCGTCTTGAGTTGCTCTATGACGTAAAATTGTTTATATAATAGTTAGACACTGCCACTAAGGGCACTACTGTGTTTAGGGTCCCGAAGGCCTCAGGCTGTGGCGTCCCGAGCGTAGCGAGGGCGCTACTAATGGGGCCTGAGGGACCCTAAACACAGTAG
>WLWI01001598.1_pt1 | contig 19593 bp, 17 predicted proteins | sample 6701501 | NCBI WGS metagenome assembly WLWI01 (sample SAMN12718690, study PRJNA515312) | sponge metagenome | isolation source: marine sponge | host: Mycale hentscheli | place: New Zealand: South Island, Marlborough, Capsize Point | collected 2014-11-01
CCGGGCGGGTGGGGGGCGGGGGGGGGGGGGTGGGGGAGGTGGGGGGGGGGGGGGGCTAGGGAGTTTTAGGGCCAACTTTACACCTAGAGTTACCAACAAACTACTTCTGTGAAGATATCTAGCTTGGAATAAACCACTTATGACGCTCTTCAGAGTGATATGGCTAGATATTTCATTTTTAGGCTTTATTTTCACTGCCTCTGGCTGTGAAAGTGAAAATAAATTAGCCTGCTCATGAAATATTTCACCATATCACACTCTGACTCATGTAATAAGTACTAAATATATATATAGTACTTATTACATGAGTCAGAGTGTGATATGGTGAAATATTTCACAGAGCAGTCACAAGCCAGAGGCAGTGAAAATAAAGCCTGAGAGTGAAATATCTAACCATATCACTCTGACAGAGTGTAATAAGTGGTTTATTCCACACTAGATATGTTCACCACTGTAGTTTGTACTAGGACTGGTAACTCACAGGGTAAAGTTGGTTGAAAGGGCTCCCCACACCCCCAGCTGATATTTTAGCAGTTGTTCTAACCAAGGTTGAATAGACTACAATAGAGGAAGGTAGTTGTAAAACCTGGATAAGTGGCTAGTTTGGCTATAACTACTAGGGTAATGAGCTTGCATAGGTTTGAAATAACAACTTGAAATATCTTGAGTTATTTCACTGGTCATGTACCTAAAGATATCATTTTGAAGATATCTAGGGTGGAATAAATAAATAAATATATATATATATACCGGTATATATATATATTCATGGATATTTCTATTATAATAAAAAATGTGAATACAAAGTAGTGCAGACTAATCCTAAAGTAGGGTGTGGCTTTTCTAATGTAATTCGCACAAGTTCGAACCCCCTTTCAGAAATCCTGGCTATGCTCCTGCATAAACATAATCACAAGCATCTAACCTGCTTTATGTCAGCAGAATATTGTGAAGATATGTGTTTCAATATATTATTGACAATTGTACACTTTATATTAAATGACTTACATGAGCAAATACAGCATGGATGTAGTCTTGCTCAGCACCTTTCAGAAACACTCTCACATGATCAGCTACAACAAAGTATTGACACTAATACAAAAATGCTATAAAAGTGGAACATCTTACAAGGAAGATATTTAGTGCTTCTATTTTTCTCAGGGTTCTTTGAGGCTGTGATACACATTACTTCACTGATCTTTGGAGATACTTGATCCAAAACCTAATCAATGCATTTAGTTATTTAAAAATCACTCAGATAACCATAAAAATAGTTTATTCTTACTGTCTGTTCTATAGGTATATATTGGAGGATTTCATTACAAAATGTATACAAATAACAAATGAGCCCTAACAGGAAGTTATTTATGCAATGACTTTTATACTCACACGTTCATAGATGATGTGGTTTGTCTAATATTGTACTGAACTGTAATGAAAAAGAGTGATTAACTTTTGATGTAAGAGGTACCAAAACAAAGATATGACTAAAAATACCAAAAACCACAAATCGTTGTTAAGTAAGAATTAAGTGGTTTACACATTTTAGCGATTTTCACCGTGTTCCCCCAGGAGGATTCCGTAAGACTTTTTGCAGTTATAGAGGACGCAATAAAAAAACATAATCAGTTGAGTCTACTTTTGTTGCAATTTGTTCAAGGTTGACTCAATAATTCTGACAAAATGATTATACTATTAAGTGAGTGAAAAGTTGAGCAAATGTCAAGTTGTGGCTGTCATGGCTTTTCCCAAACTATTAAAACCTTAAATTGGTCTCAGCAGTATAACTGTTGCCAAGAGTCCCCACCAGTGGTTATGAACAGGTAGATGATACTAATTATCATAATTGTATGAATAATTTCTATTGGGAAGGGGAGTGGAGGGGGCGGGGGGAGGGGAGGGGCAAATTATGACAAGCACCTAGCCAGTCATATGCACCCAGTTATACTAGAGGGAGTGTGTCCTCATGCAAAGATATATGTGCTAGTTACAAGTACATATGGTAAAATTCAAATTAAATTAATGAACTTGTATCATTTACAGGCATGGCGATGTCCAAAATTTCTAATTGTTTGGTTTCTCAAAATGCAGTCATAGTGTAACTATTATATACACTGAGTAATTCCAACTAAAAACACAAAAGAGGATCAAAATATTGGTGGCTCATTCCCCCAGTGCCCCCACCAGTTCCAACACCAATGATTCTAGGACCACACCCACACATGTACTCACATCAAACTGGGACTGAAAGGTTGTTTGTCCAGTCTGAGGGTCTGTCTTGCTATATTTTCGTATAACCATTCTCAAATTGGCAGCAGTAATTTGAGTGTCTCCACATCTCACAGATTCCAAGATAGCATCATGGAGAAACATATACTGTTCCTATATATAAAAAAATAATTACATATATATATTTCTTTGAGCAAATGAATAGATTGCATCTGGCACCTTCTGAGATTGCTTTTTTAGTTCCTATATTTCAGACTATATACCAGAAGAGTTCTCCCAGAAATAGCGATAACAAGTTAAAATCTCAACTTATAATTAACTCTAATAGCTATATTGGTCAATAATAAAGTGATTAATAGCTATAATCAAAAGCTATCACAATATTTGCCAGTATATTCCACAGGAAGGTGGAAAAAGTGATAAATAGTACATTACCAAGATTATGAATGTCATTGAATTGTTGCCTACTATTGTCACTAAAGTCAAACTATGTAACATCGAATCAGGTGAACTGTTTATTCCATAAATGCATTAGTATAATAATGAAATAAACTTCAAAACACTCACCACTGTCTGGACCATCTTCATGCGCTGATGTCTGAGTTTATTGATGACACCTGCAATGTCTACTGTACCTTCCTTCTTGATCTGCTCCAAAGAATTATCCAGACATATAAAAGTGCCTGTGCGTCCTATGCCAGCACTGAAAGATGATGTCAAATATCATATACCATATTACATATTCAATAATAACATGATAACTTGTATATAACCACATTTATATTCTACACTAAAACTAAAATAATGAAATATGCCCAAAACCATGTACAGTGCCAATAACAAATCTATCATGATTCTTTAAATCTCTGTATTATATTTTCCAAATATCAACTAACTACAGTAAACCAATAACTAACCTACAGTAAACCAATAACTAACCTACAGTAAACCAATAACTAACCTACAGTAAACCAATAACTAACCTACAGTAAACCAATAACTAACCTACAGAAAACCAATAACTAACCTACAGTAAACCAAAAACTAACCTACAGTAAACCAATAACTAACCTACAGTAAACAAATAACTAACCTACAGTAAACCAAAAACTAACCTACAGTAAACCAATAACTAACCTACAGTAAACAAATAACTAACCTACAGTAAACCAATAACTAACCTACAGTAAACCAATAACTAACCTACAGTGAACCAATAACTAACCTACAGTGAACCTATAACTAACCTACAGTAAACCAATAATTAACCTACTGTGAACCATGAACTAACCTACTGTGAACCATGAACTAACCTACAGTAAACCAATAACTAACCTACAGTAAACCAATAACTAACCTACAGTGAACCAATAACTAACCTACAGTGAACCAATAACTAACCTACAGTGAACCTATAACTAACCTACTGTGAACCATGAACTAACCTACTGTGAACCATGAACTAACTTACTGTGAACCATGAACTAACCTACAGTGAACCAATAACTAACCTACAGTGAACCTATAACTAACCTACAGTAAACCAATAACTAACCTACTGTGAACCATGAACTAACCTACAGTGAACCATGAACTAACTTACTGTGAACCATGAACTAACCTACTGTGAACCATGAACTAACTAACTAACTTACTGTGAACCATGAACTAACTTACTGTGAACCAATAACTAACCTACTGTGAACCATGAACTAACCTACTGTGAACCAATATCAACTAACCTACTGTGAACCATGAACTAACCTACTGTCAACCATGAACTTAACCTACTGTGAACCATAAACTAACCTACTGTGAACCATGAACTAACCTACTGTGAACCAATATGGGTCCTCTCTTTCGTTTATGAGTAGCCTGTACCCTACGATGGAAGTCCAGCATGGGAGAAGCGTATTCTGGGACGCCATGATCTGGCCATGCTGTGTAGTGGAACTGGGTCAACTTGAAAGGAGAATGGCTCCCTCCCAACTAATTAAACAAGTTTATGCCAGCAATACAATTATTGTAAATACACATGTCGCTAACCTACTTGCCATCCCTACAATTCATAATTATCCCCAAAGGTCATGTTTGAGGTTTTGATATGTGGTGTACATCAATTATTCTGCCAAGTACTTTTAGTCTGCTAATGCTAAAACTAACATGGCAGTATGCATATAACTTGAAGCTACTTATGTCAGAAGCCAAAAATGCATGTATCAATTTGCTTGTATAAATTTAAGTTTATTATGCAGTAGTTTGAAGACTAAGAGTTAATTACAATAATTGTATTACTATTAATAAATGAAGCATGAAAGGTGCGAACCCTCAGCGCTACTAAACACTACCTAGCTATTACAATATAATCTCAGATTAAAAGAACAAGCAATCTATTAGCTATTTTAAAAGGCATCAATATAGCTCGAGCAATGAAAATGGTACATGGAAACTTGTCTTCATCAGAAAAAAAGCTAAACAGGCCAGAAACACTCACCAGTATACATTTTCAACGCGAAACTTCACTTCTTTCAACTCCATTAACTTCCCTGAGCATAAAGCAAACTACACAGCGGGCTGCAAGAAATTATTTGCTCATGTGATTTTGATGTAATGCTAAGGGACATTACCCACAAAAGATGGTACTTAACCAGAGCTGATAGCTTCGGGTTTTCTTGACAATAAGCCCGAAATTATAAAAAAAAAGTAGCAAAACGAATGGTCCTAAATCATTGTTCTGAGAAAGTTCATACCTAAATCAACGATTAATTGTCAGTAATCTCCAAAATCAGAGCATGACAGACAGACAGACAGACAGGATGACCTACTATAACCCTCTGCGCTGAGAATTAATGAAGCACCAAACATGCGAATCCTCAGTGCTACTATACACTATCTACTATTACTAAATCATCTCAGATCAAAAGAATAATTTGCTATTCAAATCAGGTATCATTACAGCTCACACAATGGAAACGTGAATGTAAACGCTATTTTTATAAGAGATGAAGCCAAACTGGCCAGAGACACTTACCGGTATACTTTTATCAACGTGAAACTCCACTTCCAGCACTCTGTTGACTTTCCAGCATAAAGCAAAACTAACATGGGCAGCAAGAAATTATTTCCTCACGAGATTACGACATGATCCTCTACCACTTGGGTAAAGGTTGCATCAGTTTCATTCTCCTACTCCCTTTTATCTTAAACTATCCCAGCTTTTCTTATCCCACTCATTTCCTTCCTACAGGTCTTCCTTATTGAGTCTTGGAGTCCCTCCTCCTCCTTTGTCTATCTCTCCTGCTAAAACTGTTTCAAAACTTTCGCATTCCTTTGAAATTAATGCCACCTTTTCCGGCCAATTACACCTGCCTCTTAGCTACACTTAATCAGCTTCTACGGAGTGTGATGACACTTTACCCGTTCAGCTAATGGCAATGCTTTACCAAACTGTCTGATCTAATGGATTATTCATGAATACATACCATCATCGTTGTCAGTATTGTTGTCATCATTTGACAGACAAGTGCATTATTATTTAGATTAAGGTTGAAACATTATTTCCAATATGTAAGCTGAACGATAGAAATTAATTTCTTACTTTCACTTGCAATGCTCTGATGGTGAAGTCTGCCAGAATTACATTATCTGTGATTGTGACTTGGAATGGACCAAATGAGGCAGAGCCATTGTCAGGCCAGTACTTCTCACACTTGGTCTTGTTGCCCTCTTTTAGATTTGTTACCATGACGATGGTAGGTGGCCTCTCTTGCCAAATCATACGCCAGAAATCTACTATTGTTCTTGGAGTAGGACCTGCACATGAACGTATCTCATTTAAAATGGTCCAAGGGAAAAAAAATTGAGAATATTGTGTGTGTGTGTGTGTGTGTGTGTGTGTGTGTGTGTGTGTGTGTGTGTGTGTGTGTGTGTGTGTGTAATATATCATTTACCTTGAGTAGCTATAAACTTCTTGGACCTGGAGTAACCCTATACAATTATAATATTATATAAGACTACTATTTGAATAGTATGATAGATTCAGACAACATAAAACCTGTTGCACGGAACTAGGGACGTATAACTGGTCCATTTAACAAATTAAAACTAAGTGCAGCTTCAGTAAATAAAAAAGAACTGACAAAGCCCCCAAAAAGTGTATTTGTATTACAAAATGTGATCCAAGTAGTAAACTAAAGCTAGTTAGTAAACAATTAAATTTCCTTGAATGATACTGGATTACTAAACCGAAAAATTCTGTTTAGTGGAGGTATGGGAAGGGGTAGAACACAAAGCAACACAAACCGTGAGGGTCAAAGTACAAAATGACATACGTACGTCCACATATATAAACAAACAAATATCCCCGTTTTTTAATTGTGTTACCCCTGATAGTGTCTCACTCGCTTCGCTCGCTCGCCAATTAACCCCAGAACTTAACTACTTTTGGGAGTTTAAACAACATATGAAAACTAATTTTGGTATACTACTTGTCCATTAATTCGTCTAGTATATTAATTCACCCTAAAGCAATACCTGAATATAGCAGGCATTGATGTATGTTCCCTGACAGTCACTATGCTCAGGAATAGGAGTCAACTCTATCCTGTTATCATCATCTGAATAACATCCACATATTAAAATATCATTAAATGCTAAAAATAACAGCTAAGATGCTAAGACTAAATTACTTTATTTCTCACTAAATAATTTTTTTACTTGAATTACTTCTCTGGATTGTCCACTAAAACTCTGCTCAGAGCCATAGTCTTTTGCCCATTAACTCACACACTGTGATGTTTCCAAATCTGTTCAGCTTCTTGAATTGAGGACTCAATCCCACCATTCTGGATTTATTTTCACCAGCATATAGGCCCTATACATATACACATACACTATATGTATACATATAGGAGTCATAACTAAACATAATAAATGTTATTTCAAATAGTTTTACTCTTTTCCTTCCTCAGTGCTATGTATTACAGTAAAATATATACATATATGCATATAATTTATGTGTTCTACAAATTAAAAAAAAACTGACGTGGAATAAAAAATTAATTCTGAAATATTCGCATTAATAGACTTTAAATTAGTTTATTAACTTTGTTCTGAACTGACCTCATATTGGACGTTATATTTGATGTTATTGTTGGAATGGTTCTCTGCCACATACTCCCCAAACTGGTCCACTGGAATAACTCTGATACTCTCAGTCTGACTGTCTACATCCATTGTCTCTTCACATTCTTTCTGTACATCTAGTTTCACTTCTCTCTCCATCTTGCCAACAGAGTTTCGTGCCTCCAATACGTACACTCCAGACTGATCTATCTCTGTGTTAGAGAATGTGAGGGTGCCATCGTTCCCAACTGTCATGGAGTAGTTAGAAAACAGTTCCTTCTCTCCACTCTTCCATGTCAGAGTTGGTGTAGGTACTCCAGACACTACTACTCTGAAGATCACCTCCTCACCTTCTATGGCTGCAGTGTTTGCTGGGAACTCTTCAATATTAGGAGCTATACATATAAATCCTACACTTAAATTTCTCAATCTTACTTAGTCAAAATTAAGCAAAGTTAATATTTCATTATAGGCCACACAATTCAACTTCCAATCGTTTTCATCTCTTATAATATGGCTGAATTCAATAAAAAATAATTACTTAATACTTGTTAATCAAAACATAGCTGGGTTAGCTCTGTATTGAAACACAACATAAGTTCTTTACAAACTTGTATAAATTAAAACTTTAATTTTTGCAGCTGCATTAAAAATTTATGCTAGAATAATTATGTCATTTTCAACTAATTATATGTTCACTGGTAGTAAGTACTGCTGGGTTAAAACCCTACCTTGTTTATTCATTTGATGGAGCACATCATCTTTAGTAGAGTAATGATAGTCTGGAACTGGAACTAATGACTTTGAATTAGAAAAGTGGAACCTAATAGTTAATATAATATATTTATCTCATTTGATACAGAATATCACGAGTCTACTTGCTTTGTATTTATTTGAGTGCCGCAGGCACAAACGTAAATACAGTCAATCAGACGAATGATATTCTGCAGTATCCAATGAATAATAAAATTATTGTGTACTGCTCATGCGGAAAAGCCATAGTAATGAGTTTCTTGTACAATGAATACTTGTATGCATTTCCTGTGTGGCAACAGGTATTAGGCCCCTTTCAGTACATAATAAATTCATATATCATGTATTAAGTTTTACACTTGTAAAAGTATGCCATGAAATTCTGTACACAATGATGAACTTATTTGTATCCTTTAATGAAACACCATAATTATTTCATAACTTCTGTGCACAAAAAAACCCATCAAATATAGAATTCAGATATGTAACAATTATAAAATTCTGAGGGCTATAGACTTCCATAGTTTCTGAATAATTTCCACCATAATAAATCAATTATGATAATAAACTTGACAGTTGTGAAAAAAAATGACAAAAACTCTGCCCCTCCTCTCAAACATAAGACTACAATTGTGCAGCATTGAAGTGTTTATTATACTATATATTATAATAATACATATACTGTTTAAGACAAGCAACTCCAGAAGAACACTAAAAGCCATTTGCCTGTGACTTGGACCATTCAGATTTGTCATAGATTTTTAATACCAACCTAAAAAACAGGTTTGGGGGAATGAAGGGGTGGGGGGAGGAGGGGGGGGGGAGTGAGCATCCTCTGTTTATGATGTATCACAGTAGTGTTACAATCAAAATTGTATACATAAAGTTGTAATATCCGCCAGCAATACTCATGAAAATTATGTTATTGTAAGGCATTTTTTTTCTATGTAAATATTCTGAAAACAATGATTTAATGCACCTACATGATGTACATTATAAGGTTTAACTGCAAAAGAACAGTAACTAGTGATGCGCTTGAGCACAAAGGGTGAGCGAGCATATGCACAATCAAACACTTCAATAAAATCTATCAGTCAATTTCTAAAAGTGTAAGTACGTAGCCGTTGTGACCCTTATATACTTTAGCTGACAAATACAGAACTACTTTCTTACCTCAATTCCCTGAGTACTGGTATTTTCTGTAGTTTCTGACTATCTGAATTACCAGTAGCTTTTGACAATAAACACTTGTAGCTACTAAAAAGGCCAAGTTTTTTTAAATTACGTCTGGTAAAGGGTTCAATACCATAGTAAACATTCACCATAACAGTTTGCGACTTGAAAAAGCAAGAAGTTCTAAAGAATTACTGCACAGTGTTGAATCTAACAGTAAGTTTTTATGACCTACGTGCATTTTGTGTCATTCAGAAACAACCTAATGTGAAGGGGTAAACAATTAATTTCCTTGAATGATACAGGATCGTGAAAGATTCAGTTTAGTGGAGGTATGGGAAGGGGTAGACCATGAAGCAAACACAAAAATGAGAGGGTCAAAGTACAAAATGCCATACGTATGTCCACACACATATATATAAACAAACAAATATCCCCAATTTTCAATTGTGTTACCCCTGAGAGTGTCTCGCTCGCTTCACTCGCTTGCCAATTAGTAATAAAATTTGTGTTTTTGATTTTCATATACAATGATAATCTACTATACCTCCAATATGTCTTACCTAGCTCTATAGATGAATAGCAATACCAAAGCCAGCAATACTAGAGTAATGACAGCTACTGCTCCAATGCAACTACCTACAATTGCTGCAACAGCTATATATTCAATTTTTAAAAATAATAAAATATGGCAAAAAGTTTAAAGTGTAAAACAATGACTTTAGAATGACGAAAATAATGATACAAACAAATCGTTATTTATTCATTAAACATTGCATTTAGTCAGGTCTAATTCCAATTATTGACCTATTAGCAGGAAAACATTCTATTGTGCATAGTTTAAAATCTAAATAACAACATTCTTGCATGTGTTCATGAATAATTCATTATCTGAGCCAGGTTGGTAAGCATTGTCGGTAATGGCTTGGTAAAGTTTGCCAGTAATGATGACAGATGTATAATATTAGGGTCAAGAAAAGTAGTGAGAAAAAGTGATGTCAATAATGTGTGTATTTGCGAATGATTTCTTAGCTGAGCCCAGTCGGTAAAGCATTGTCAGTAACGATGACAACAACAATCATATGTATATTCGTGAATAAAGCTAAGCTGGGTTGGTAACACAACAATGGTCAGTGTATTCACGAATACAAGGATCAAGAAAACTACATGAGAAGAACAAAGTGGAATGATGTAGCTAAACCAAGTTGTAACGGATGCTACTGCATATTTAACTAGCAAAAAATAGCACATCATGTGCTAGTTAGTGGCAGGGTACTTGCTAGTCTGTATTAATTCTATTATTGTCATTTTGGTAGAAAATAATGGAATATTTGTTACCTATTACACCAGCATTGTACAAACATGTAGGAATGGCACTGAATTAAAACAATATATAAAACATACAGAATGCCAATACAGCCTTGCCTATCCAGTGATATACCCACAATATCATAATCAAACCTTTTATATCATTCTGATTTTAAGAACACCAAATTAGTAACGTTACTTGAAAAAATAGAGCACTCTTAGAAAGTTGAGGCAATTGTACAGAGTCTTAACAGCTTGAGAACACAGCATTCAAATTTAACTGAATAACTTAAAACAACAAGTGACCTGATTGTGCTCATATTGCAATCCTATTGCAATTCTTTTTTTTCTTTTTTTTTTACTTTTGTGATTTTTCTTATGAGCTTCAAATTTGGATGGCAACAACTTTGAACTGGCTTTTGAACATTTCACAAGTAAGCTCTAAAACAAATTTGTTTTGGCATCATTTAATTCTCATTATAAGACTTTTAACTTTAATGTCAACTTTAATACTAACAAGTAGCACATGCAAATGATATAACTATATATAAATCTCTTACGTATTCCATTGTCCTGAAAAGACTCTGTTGCCATAAGTACTACTTTCTTAGATGCAGATCTAAACCCTGACACTAGCACTCCATCCACAATAGCTACTGCCACCACTTCAAACTCATACTCATTGCCAACGACCAAGTCAGTGATAATTACAGAGTATACAGACCCTTCTACTGTCATATTCTTTTCATTCATTCCCTTGTCTGAAGTTAGCTTATAATAAATTATATATCCTGTGATACCCAAAGATTCAGTACTATTCCAGGATACTCTTACAGATGTTTCTGTGATACTTTCCACAATTATATTCATTACTTCAGCTGCAAGTATTATCAAATACATCATTTTAGAACAAATAACTTGATATTTAGTCACTTACCTGGTCTGTCTAAAGTAGTAATATTCCTTACATTCGTGACTGGACCCTCTCCAGCTCCAGTTGTGGCTGAGATAGTTATGTAGGAAACAAGTGTACTAGAATTAAGTCCAGTGATAGAGTATCTGGTAATATTATTAGTTGTATTAAATATCCTACTCATTTCATTAACATAATACTGAATAGTGTAATGTATAATAATTCCATTGGTTTGCTTAGGAACACTCCACATCAAAAGGACACTGAAGAGCTTTGGGTGGACAACGATAGAATGAACTTCACTTGGTTCTGGTAAGAAATGAATGACATTATGTAACAATATAGATTACACACACGAATATCTAGACAAATGTTAGTGTGAGCTATAATTACTTACTCTCTTCTTCTGTTCTAATAATGTTACTAGCTGCAGAGAAAGGTCCAGTGCCAACTCTGTTGACTCCAGCTACAGTGAAGGTATACTCAGTGAAGGGGTTGAGGTCAGAGATTAGATGAGTGGTAGCACTAGAATTAGTGTTGATTGTTAATAGGCTTATAATATTTCTCTCTCCATATTGAATTTTGTAACCTATGATTATTCCATTTCTGTTCATAAACTCAATTTCAGTCCATTCAAGAGTAATATTAGCAGAAGTTACTGTAGTGGCAGTGGGTATTCCCGGACCGCCACTGGGGGCTAAAAATACAAAAACATTTAAAATTTCTTTAAACTTATTTCAAGGTCATATCTAATATCATAATTTATTTAGCTCCTAGTTTGCAGCTTAATCAATGACTGGAGTTTCTTTATGCACTTTCAGCAGTGTTTCTTTCAACTGTGAGTGAGGAACCAAAGTGAGATATTATCAGGTATGTATAGATTTGAGTTGATTGTTGTTGATGTGTACATGTATATGTGGAATATCAGTAGCATATATGATGGAGTAATGAAATTGACAACCGAAACAAATTATTTATTTCAACTAACCATTAAACTCATTTTTGAGAATGATTTCACACATCCAGAACTTTCGCTTATCTGAACCAGGTTTAATCCCATGCATATACGTTTGGATATGAGAGGGTATACGAGCAGGCTAATTTATTTTCACAGGCTAGCTTATTTTAATGAAACACAAGCATGAAAATAAAGCATAAGAGTGAAAAAACTTGCCATATCACTCTGATGAGTGCAATAAGTGGTTTATTCTGTGCTAGATATCTTCACTTCAATAGTTTGTTCTAGGGTTGGTATATCAGCTTGAAAAGCTGGCTGTAACATCAGTTCATATGGGCTCCCCACTTCACTAGCTAATATTTAGAGGAAGGTAGCTATAAAAACGGGAAAACTGGTAAGCTAGGCTGATTATATATAACTACTAGTGTATTCGAAGGCAATGAGCTTGCACAACGTGAAAATCTCACAGGCCATCTACCTAACAATAACATTGTGAAGATAGCATGGAATAAATGAATAAATATTATTCAATACATATATATTTGCTAGAGATTACAGTATAAGAATCGACATCGATAGAAGAGATACTTGTGCAGTCATGTTCAATGACTTTCTTGGAAATACAAATCATTATATACAACAAGTCAAATTTAATTCATGCTATTTTAGTCACCCTAATATATTTTATAGACATTATGGTTATACATGTAGTATATTAGTAGTGCATGCGTTAGAGTAATGAAGATAGAGTAAATACTTTCAAGGATTGTTCAATGTGCTTACAATAGTCATTATACCTTCAGATCTCATGTGTCAAGTAATCATCAATACAGAATTACTTTATTGTACTTACCATCTTCAGCAGTCATAATTGTGACTCTACTAGAGAAAGGTCCAGTATTAACACTGTTGACTCCAGCCACAGTGAAGGTATAGTTAGTGAAGGGCTTGAGGCCAGATATTAGATGAGTGGTAGCATTAGATGGAGTAGTGATGTTTAGGTTATGAGAAACTACTTCATATTGAATGATGTAATTCCTAATTATTCCATTTCTCTGTGAAATATCAATCTCTGTCCAGTTGAAGGTAATGTTAGTAGACATTATTACTATGGCAGTAAGTGATCCAGGACTACCAGAAGGAGCTGTAAAACATTCAATTTTGTTAATTCCTAAACGTCATTATGATCTCATAAAAATCCAAACTTGATAATTGTGACAATTTTTTTAAGTCCTTATGCCTATGTAGATTATGCATAACAAAAAGTCTTCCTAGTCTTCCTATATTTCTCTCTATACACAAATACCTACAGGATGTAGCCGTAATTATCACATGGGCAATTTGATACTAAATATAACAAAAGATATCAGATATGTGTATAAAAAGCTTGTTTTTAATAATGGCTATGAAAATTAAAAAAAACTTATTCTCTATTGTATGAGAACACTAAAACTTTACAGCACTATACATTTTTTTAAAAGTTTAATATAAATGAGTAAAGCTGACAAGCTGCAATGGATATTCAGACTGGTAAAGTGCATTTGATATGTATTTCAATACTTTTTTCCAGTAGGGCAAACAAAGAGTTAGATTTATGAAGGCATTTAAATAATTAAGCAAAAAAAAAACTGAGTAAATGGGTTGTGGATTAAATTAAAAACATAGCACCAGGCAGTGATTGGTCCATTTATTATGCTATTATGCTATGTTCATATATTGTGTATTTTTGTATCCTAGAGTTAGTCTACATATTGTTGCAGTAGTGTTCAAGACTTGTGGAAATTTTTTTTAACTATTTTGACAAGCTCAGCAGCCACCAAGTAGACTCTGGAGGTGGCAGATACAAAATATTTATCAGGAGAGTAATATAACCCACTCTAGCTCCATTGTCTTCCACAAGCCACCCTTAACTATGAGGTCACTCCTCAATGACCTCAATGAAAGTGTCTATTTCAAGCACTTTTATGCCATACAGTATTGAAATTTAGCATAGTTTAGAGGTCAATGAAAGTTTAACCTTATTTTAAAATGTGCTGGATGCTTACAGCTGGGAATTGCTGTCTAAAATTTGTGGTTAAATTTTTATCTATTGTAACTCTAAATTAGTGCGGAAATTATTCCTCAGTAATATCTGCTTTTAAACATTGAACATTAACATTGGTTCAAACCTGGCTCAGGGTTATTGCATATAATAAGTAATGTATACTCACTATCCTCAGCAGTCCTGATGATGAGTTCTCCAGAGTATGGCCCAGTATTTGCACTGTTAATTCCAGCTACAGTGACGGTATAATTAGTAAAAGGTTTTAGACCAGTCAGTTGATAAGAGGTAGTATTAGATTGTGTGTTAATCATCATACTCATTGCAGATACATTGCTATATTGAATTATGTAACAATTGATTACTCCATTTCTCTTTGAAATATTTATCTCTGTCCATGTGAGAGTAACTGAAGTAGACATTATTGTACCAGCAGTAGGTATTCCAGGACTACCAGTAGGAGCTGTAGTAACATTAGAATTATATTAACATCGATTCTCAGCCTTTCTTTTACCCATTAGGTGTATTCTCTCTCTTTCACAGGCTTTTGGTTTAAACAATACTGTGCATTAAGCAAGCAATCCTGGATTCAATTCCCAGTGGCGACCAAATATTTTTAATTCTGTATTGTTTGAACCCTTATGAAAGAGAGAGAATACATCTAATGATATATATATATTAATGTTATTGAAGAAATGTGTAGAATATTATATAATTAGGCATATATATTATTATTTAAATACAAGAATATCTAAGAAATTGTGATGATTAGTAGACCATAGTCATTCCCGGAATAAAATAAAGTTTCATGTCCAAAAATTCTCGTTTCAAAGCAGAATATGATGGGTTGGACTGTTGTTGTTTTTGTAAAACAAATTTTTTTAGATTCATTCTCTCTCTCTCACACATGTTTTTTAATTGATACAAAATTTGGCTGTACTTAGAGTTCATCTATGGACTACTCATTGGATATATTCCTTCTCTTTCACAGACTTATTTAAATAATGTAATGAATTTCGATAATTTTGCTAGAAGTTTACAATTAATGATATGTTCTGGCTATAAATTCAAAAGCATGAGGACTCACTCAGACAATGACCATCAAATTTTAAGTAGAGAAATGAAACAAGTCATTTGAAGATATTTTTTTTGGCCAGCATAGTCTTAAGGAGACACTGGGCAGTTAGACCAGCCAACAAAACAGACAAAGAGAAGGGGAAAATTACCAAAAAAAATGTAAGATGAATTTGAACACACGATTTTTTTAAGAGACTGTAATGAAGCAGAAATTCCTCATGAATAGATTTTATTACTGAAAAAGTTTTTAAAAAATTCCAGGGTTATACTTTAGCTAGCTATCGTGTAAGTATAGATTGTATATAGATTGAATTCGAACTTGTTGAAATTGTACTGAATTACATGACCCACAAACTGGGTTTTTCATTTATTAGTGCAGTCAAGTGCTTACTCTTAAGTGAGCAATAAGACTACATACCAATTTTTAATTTAATTTATTCATGCACAAATCACAAGCTCACTAAAACCAAATGTTCCCTCTTACTATCTTCTGCTGTACTAATAATTTCACTAGCATTAGATAACGGTCCAGTATTTCTACCGTTAGCACCAGCTACAGTGAAGGTATACTCAGTGAAGGGCTTGAGGCCAGTGATTAGATGAGTGGTAGCACTAGATGTAGTAGTGATTGTTATGTTTCTATTAGTTCCTTCTCCATACTGAATGATGTAACTTGTGATGGCTCCATTCCTGTCTAGACAATCTATCTCTGGCCATGTGAGGGTAATGTTAGTAGACATTATTACACTAGCAGTAGGTACTCCAGGACTACCAGTAGGAGCTGCAAAAATAAGAAAAATTATCATATAATTATTATTTATTAGTTTATACCTCTACCTGTTTCACTTGTAGTCAGAGTGGTAGTTCTAGTGCCTTCTAACTCAGTCATATTATTTCTACCAGTAACACTAACAGAGTATTGAATTCCATCCTCCAGACTACTAATAGTTACTGAGTTATTGGTAGTAGATCCTGTTCTAGTAGGGACTCCATTACAAGTAGTATCAGCCAATGTAACTGTATACATATCTACTGGTAAACTATTGATAGGTTGAGAGAAGGACAGAGTAGCTGATGTAGCAGTCACTGATGAGATGGTAATTGATGGAGATAGAACATCAGCTGCAAAAATAGCAAATATTGTTAAAAAAATGTACATACTACTTTGAGACAATGAGATGACTCAGTGGGGCATTATAAATTCTACATTGTCAAATTACTCACTGTAAGTCAAAAGGTGTGTAGTTCACACCAAATTAAGTGTGAATCACTTGCAACTATAGCCACACCAAAATATAGTGTGATGTGCACACCTCATCATTTTGGTGTGAAGTACACACCAAATTCAGTGTGAGTTTACACCCTAAACAGTGTGTACTCATACTTTCATTGTGCTAAATTATTTTAATTTTAACCACAGGGTTGATTCTAATATTATATTTAAATATCAACATTATTTTGGTGATAGTTCTGTGCATGAATTTCAAAGCTCGTTAATCACAGGACTAAAATCTTTGCCAACTTCAACTTTCACACAAGTGTACAACACATTCATGAGGTAGATTACAATGATAATAGCATTGGCTTTTGTCTGCACATGAATACAATTAGTGTTCGGTAAAAGGTCCATAGCTCATTCCCTTGAGTGGGAATTTCATGCTAAGTGTGAATTCACACTAGGCAAAAAGTGTGAAGGACACACTGTGCATTGATGGTGGGCATTCACATCACCAGTTTGGTGTGAATTTGATGGGTTTTCACGCTCCTACTTTTACATTTTTGATACAAACTGCACGTTGTTATTTGCATAGTACCAATTTCCATTGCACTCTCAACTTATTCTTGAAGAAAGGTTTTCTTGTCCTGATTGTTTACCACTGAATTAGATAATATTTGAGTCAAAATAAGAACAGGATTTGGGGATTGTGTACAAGCTTAAAAACAGAATGATCAATTAAATTTGATGGTTTGATTGCCTGATATATGATTGTTTAGTAACTTCATGTGCATGTTAATGAAAAAAAATAATGGTACGTAAATGTTAGCTTATTTTGTTTTTAATATTAACTAAATACCCAATAACATTTTTTTCTTGGAGTTTTTCTTTTTTTTATTTTCTTAATAAAGCATCAATATTCCTGTAAAACATTCTATTTATCATATTCACTGCTCAGGTCCTGTATGAGACCTGAACAAGAACATTCATGAATCCCTTGTTGAAAGTAATGTTTACAATAGTGTGAGATAGCATGAGTGCTATATCAATTGATTTACAAGTGCTATTATTTCCTAATAGCACAGGTTACCAGTGCTATCACTCATTAACAGTTGGCCAGCTTTTTATTATCCTTTGTATTATAGCTACATCTGTATCAATCACTCACTATCTCAGTATTTCAGGATTACGCTTCCTATAGGGGTAGAACTTCTGTACTAAAGAATGACAGTCTCCAACTAGAACCTACTTGAACTGTATGATTTTAAGAATAAAGTTGCATGCATGTGCACTTACCCATGCTATTTCACTTAGCTACCATGGTATTCCACTTATTTTCTGTGCTATTTCACTTAGTTACATGCTACATTTTCCACGTGTGACTTCAATTGAACAGCAATTTTTCCCATACGTTTTTGAATGGGCAATTTATGCGCCATACGATTATAACTATAATATTAGAAGTAAGCCTGTGATTAAATTAAAATAATTTGGCATTCACACTTTAATATAAGTATGAGTTCACACTGTTTAGGGTGTGAACTCGCACTGAATTTGGAGTGTACTACACACTGAATTTGGAGTGTACTTCACACTGAATTTGGTGTGCACTTCACACCAATATGATGAGGTGTGCTCATCACACCATATTTTGTTTGACTATTTTTGCAAGTTATTCACACTTAATTTGGTGTGAGCTACACACCTTTTGGTTTACAGTAAATATTAGCAGTAAACTGGAGTAACAATTAAACAGGAATTTTTTTTTATTAGAGTAATGTTAAAGGATTGGCTAACCTCCATATAGAGTGTGACTGCACACTCAGAATCTGACAATAAGCTCAATATAAATATGATAAATTATAATTTAAACTATTTCATAAAAAATTGGACTTCATAATCACCTGTAACAGACAGTGTGTCAGACGCAGTTGGTACACTCAGATATGTGCCAGTAGTAGCTCTCACACAAATAGTAACAGTAGAACCAGCACTAAGAGTCTCAGTTGTGTAAGTAGTTCCATTCACTTCAGTACCACCAGTATTAACATCCATAGTGTTTATATACACACGATATGTAGCTCCAGAGAACTTAGGTGGAGGAGGAGTCCAGGTTGCCTGTATTCTCATATTGCTAATCTGTCTCAATGTAATATTAGGAGGAGGATCTGGTTCTAAAAACACAAAATAGGTAAATATGTGGAGTGTTATTTGTGCACAAATGGAAAGTTTAAAATAGTGGTGTGCTTGAGCACAAATGGTGAGCGAGCCTCCCTAGTTAGGCAACTTGAAACTAAGAACTGTTGCATGATCAATTTTAACCTCCAACACTCTGGTCAGCTACTTAAAAAATGGTTAAAAATTACGTAAAGAGACCATAGTAGCCATGTGGGAACCAAACCCACAAACTTAATTATATGACACATTCAGAACAAGTGATTTAATCATTATCAATTATATAACACGTTATTATTATTGTTTCTAATCACATAATTGACAAGTCATTCATGACAGCACATCTGTTCTAGGAACTATGTATATTTAGGACGTGCTATTTTTGTATCACCCACTGGGCATGTGCAAGAGTTTAAAATATATGGCTGGAGCACATGTCCAGACTTCAGTTGATGTACCTTCATTTCGATGATCAAGTGCGGGTTAATTGTTACTTTGTAAACTCAACTTTGCCAGTGTGAAGGGAATTGTTGGGCTAGTACATTGTGGTAGTTACTCAAATCTTGCATCAACCCTGGTGGCAGCAATCTACTTTTGCTGTCATCACTGTGCACACTGAGTGGGAA
>WLWI01001600.1_pt1 | contig 19578 bp, 5 predicted proteins | sample 6701501 | NCBI WGS metagenome assembly WLWI01 (sample SAMN12718690, study PRJNA515312) | sponge metagenome | isolation source: marine sponge | host: Mycale hentscheli | place: New Zealand: South Island, Marlborough, Capsize Point | collected 2014-11-01
GCACCAACATACCGTGGGATAAATCTAATATACTTTTTAACATCGTAGATTGAGGTTCCGTTTTTTACTAGATAATCTACAAATTCAGTAACTAGATCAGCAAACTCATCTTCCAGTAACTGCACTTTTTCTTGTAAATCAATAAGCTCTGTAAACAAATGCCAAGTGTGTAGCTATTAGACAATAATATTAAACACTAAACTTTTGGTATTACCTTCATCAAGAGTGCCACTAAATGAAGATACTATAACATCATCCTTGATCGGTTTCGGGTTGTCTGTCACAAATGGAAGATGCAATAATAATTGCTATTATTAATGTGCTTAGAAAAATAGGAGAAAACATTACACAACTGTTTGTAGCATATCACATCAATTCTTAAACAAAATAAATATAGTCATAACAAAAAGCTAAGTATTTTAGCATCACATTATCATGAACTCTCCTACTCTCTTATTTCTGAACAATCTCAGCTTTTCTTATCCCCAACCTTTTCTTTCTTCAGCCCTTTCTATTCTCTTGCTTCTGAATCTCTCTGTCCTATTATCATGATAGTGGATTTGAGCTCTGCAAAACTGTTGCCTTCTTTTTCGTACATTCGCCTTCCGTTTTGAAACCGAAACGGCCTTTACTGTCGATTCCTCCCACATTTTAGTTATAATTAGCTAATATCACGCCTTTTTTTCCTTCTCTTTCATTCTCTTTAAAACTACGCTGCGTTCTTGCGGATTCCAACAGCTTTTTATAGTTAGTCGCCTTTTGTCTTCTCTTTCGTACTTTTGATTTGGAAGTGTTGGGCTCATGAATTATTCATGAATACATACACCGCTGGTCAGTTGTAGTCGTTACTGACACACAAGCGTATTATTATATAGATAACTATATCTTTGAAGAACAGTAAAATAATTCTAAAATAATTGGAAGGTTTCGGGGATAAATTTGACCCTAAGAATTTATTCTAGACCCTCATGTTCAAGTGTTTACAACAGACAGAGCTGAAAGTCTACAACTTCAAGTTAACCGTCAGCGTACATGCCAAAAGACTCTGACTACAAACAATCAGTTCGAAATCACATGAGCAAAAATTTTTCTTGCATTATCCCTTTTGGCCTCAGAGTGTGATTTCCTCATTGAGGTTAACGCTGCAGGCATGCCACTTACCCGTACTGTTTCACTTGCCTAACGTGGTATTTTACTTAGTTTCACTTAGTTTCCGTGCTATTTCACTTAGTTACGCGCTATTTCACTTTTCTCCATGCGATTTCAATTGAACAGCGATTTTTCCCATACATTTTTGAATGGGCAATTTACGCTCCATACTATTGCTATTATTATTGGCAAGCGAGCGTAGCAAGCGAGACAAACACAATTGAAAATCGAGGATATGAGTTTGTTGGCGAGCGAGCGAGACAGTATTAGGGGTGGATAATGCAAAATCGGGTATATGTTCGATAATGTATGAATTGTACGTATGCCCCTTAAACGCGCGGGCGGGATCTATTTTCTCCTAAAAACACGGCTTTTTGCGTTGATCTTTGTTTCTTCTGATACTACAGCACTAAGAAAGTCCTACTTGAAACTTAGGCTCCAAATTGTGAGATAATTCATTCGAAACGCTTGTTTTTCAAGTCCCACAATGTTACTGCGAACGATTACTATGGCTTTGAAACCCCTTACTAAACGTAATTTCAAAAACTTACGTCTTTTTTGGGGGCTGCTCAATGCCGTTCGTTAGTTGTCAAATATCACTGGTAGCCAGAGTGGCTAAATATTAAAACGAAGGAAGCCACCATTACTTGGGAGAAGCTGGGGTAAGTACGTAGTTCCATATTTGTTAGCTAAAATTATAAAAATAACTCTGGCTATGGTTCTGTTGTTAGAGCTGAGAGCTTGTTCACCAGTTACTGGTAATTGAGGCAGTCAGAATGGCTTGAATTGGGTATTTCTGTATTTGATTGGTACGTAATATCATAGTTGCCAACTTTTTTAATCGTAGTTGACAACTTTTTTTAATCATAATTCAAGGACATTAAGCCACACCCTGGACCACACCCAAAAATCACAACAATTACAAGGAAGCAATGATAACATGATAGTTTTACAAGTATATATTTTTAATGTGATTTTCTGCAACTGGCGATAATAGGTAGTGGTCTCAGAAGTCTGCACAGTCACTTTTCTTCAGATTGAATCGATATATTCATGAAAGAAAAAACATTCTAGAATCAATAAACCGCTCCAAATTGTTAGAACAGTGAAAGCATTCAGTAGTTTGGCAGATTATGCATAGTAAACAGATACAAACTTTATTATTTCCGGGACAACCAATAGAAAGAGTGCAATCCGTTGTGGGACAGTAGGCAAGTGATATATCCGGACTATCCTGGAGCTTGTGGGACAGTAGGCAAGTGATATATCCGGACTATCCTGGAGCTTTTGGGACAGTTAGCAACTATGTACTTTTTTGCATGAACTAAGCTAAACTATATTATGTAACAATACTGTAGTTCATGTAACCTAGGCAGGCTCGCTCGCCATTTGTGCTCAAGCACATCACTAGTTGGCGAGTGAGCGGAGCGAGCGAGACAGTATTAGGGATAAATGCAAAATCGGGTATATGTTATTTATATGTATGTATGGATGGTACGTATGCCCCTTAAACGCGCGTGGGGAACTTTTTTTCTCCTAAAAACATGGCTTTTTAGGCTTGACCCCAGTTTATTCTGAAACTACAGCATTAAGCTAGCCTTACTTTAAACTTATGCTTCGAAGTGTGAGCAAATTCCTGCGTAAACGCTTGGTTTTTCAAGTCGCAAAAAGTTTCTACGACCGGTTACTATGGCATTGAAGACCCTTTTCCAGACGTAATTTCAAAACTTCGCCGTTTTAGGGGGATACGGAGTGCCGATTGTTGGTTGTCAGGAGCCATTGGTAGTCAGAATGCCGTAGTGATAATGCTAAGGAAGCTACCTACTCTAGGGAAGCTGAGGTAAGTACGTAATTCCATATTTGTTAGCTAAATATGCAAAAATAACTCTGGCCTTTCTTTTTTGTAGCTAAGAGCTGTTTGTCAACAGTGACTGGTAAATTCAATAGTCAGAATGGCTTAATTTTGATACTACTGAAGTTATCACTGCTCAAGAAAATGAGGTAACAAAGTAATTTTGTATTTGTGTGCTAAAATTGATGGTCTTTTGTTTTTGTAGCAGAGAGCTTGTTGTCAAGAATTCACGGTAATTCAGATAGTCAAAGTAACTAAAAATTTGATACTACAGAAGTTATCAATACTCAGGAAATTGAGGTAAGTAGTAATTCCATATTTGTTGGCTTAAATTACAAATACAAAATAACACTGATTTTTTGTTTAGTGTAGCTGAGAGTTTGTTCAAGAGTTACTGGTAGTTGAGATTATCGGAATGGCAGATGTTTGATACTACAATAGTTACCATTAATCAGGTAAGAGAGTGATTTTGTATTTGTTTGCTGAAATAAAAGGTCACAACTGCTATCATAGTATTTGCATGAACTAAGCTAAAACATAGTAACAATACTTAGTTTTATGTTACCTAACTATCAGGCTCGCTCGCCATTTGTGCTCAAGCACACCACTAGTTGGCGAGCGAGCGGAGCGAGCGAGACAGTATTAGGGGTGGATAATGCAAAATCGGGTATATGTTATATGTATATATGGATGTATGGATGGTACGTTGCCCTTCAAATGCGCGCGGGTGCCGTTTTTCCCCTAAAAACATGGCTATTTGAGCTTGACCCCACTTTCTTCTGATACTACAGCTTTAAACAACTCTTACTTGAAACTTGGGCTCCAAATTGTGAGATAATTCCTTTGAAACACTTGTTTTTCAAGTCCCTGCTAACGGTTACTATGGCATTGAAACCCTTTACCAAACATAATTTGAAAAAACTGCGTTGTTTTTTGGGGCCGCTCGTTGGTTGTCAAGTGCCACTGGTAGCCAGAGTGGCTAAATATTAGAACCAAGGAAGCCACCATTACTTGGGAGAGGCTGAGGTAAGTACATAGTTCCATATTTGTTATCTTAAGTAACAAGATTAACTCTGGCTGTTTTTTATTGGTATTATTCACTAGTTACTGGTAATTGAGGTAAATGGCATAAATTGGATACTACAGAAGTTATCACTATTCCTGAAATTGGGTAAGAGAGTTAGTAATTCTGTATTATATATATATATATATATATATTATATTAATGGTCAACTACTGTTTACTTTTTGCATGAACTAAGCTGAAGTATATGTGACCGGATTTGTGAAAACCCGGCTAAACGCGGCATCTAAAGTTTTCTAATTTATTCTACCAGTAGGCTGCACGGGGCCTTGGGATGCCTTCCTCCTAATTTGGAAGCTGTAGCACAAGCCGTCTTCGCCCTACGCACTACAACACTTCAGTATTTTTGCTAAACTTATTATTGCTGATTTCGAAAAAAACGCCGGGTAAAGGCGTTGCTAAGGTCAGGGGGCCTGCCTTGTGTCCGTATACTTGTCACAGTTATAAGCCCTACTCAACAGCATTTACTTGAAAATTCATTATCCACTAGACGAACCACGAAGGTATGTCTTGCGCAGGTATGTTCAGTTGTGTGAAAGTATTGTGCGTTACAACTACTATTAATTTAAATAACGTGATTTGATTTTGTTGCTTCTTTTTCAATTCGAACAGTTGCGGGAGCGGTTACTATGTCATTGAATTCCCTTTACTGCATACTAATTTAAAAACTCGACTATATTTTAGGAGCTTGAGTGTTAGTTGTTAAAATCAATCATTTAACAATAGTGTAGTTTAAGGCTCGCTCGCCATTTGTGCTCAAGCTCACCACTAGTTATTATTATTTTGTTGTTTCTTCCCGAATGTAATTCAGATACTCGCCTACTTTTAGCCTCTGTTTAATATCTCCACGAAAGGGAATCCATTGAGCATGAACCAACTGGATGAGAAGATGATAATGATAGTGACAACTCATTTTGTTATCTCCTCCATGTAAGTTGAAGAGTTTCAAAGAAACAATTGGAAAATGCAAGATTATGCATATTTGAAGCATTGTGGCCACATAAAAGCCATAAAATAAGGAACAATATTAAAGTATTGTGAACTAAAAATTTTCATTGTTAAAAAAAAGACTAATTGATGAGATTTTTTTGTTAAAAAAACAAACAAACGAAATAAACCCAATACATTGTTCTATTGCTGAAGTGTAGCTAACCTTTTTAATTTATTTCTTCACTCCATACATTTACTCTAATTAACTTTTACAATCAAAATATTAGACAAACAATCAAAAAGTGATGGTTTCAAGGGACAGCTACTCAACAATGTACAAAACTAGTGTTCCCATTCTGTCCTTTATTAGGAAGTTCGACTGTATACAGGTTTGACAGCAGTCAGTAACTTTAAACATCCTAAAGTAGACATAGCTAGAGTTTTCAGTGTATTGAATACCAGCCAATTCATCTTTCAAAAGGGTTATAGCTAACTTGCAAAAGTTGGTGAAGCTTATATACCTTAGGTACAACAAAATCGCTCTAAACTATAACTTAACTAATTAGCTACAATATTTATAGAGCTAATATAAAAATGAGGGAGGAAGCTTGTACACTGGTCAGCTAAGCTTGGGAACTGTATTGAATCTCTGGTTGAGGCTGGAGAAATTAAATGCTAACAGCTGAAATGCTGGCAATTTAGCAGAAAATATGATTCCAACTCTATCCTTTTGGATTCTTTAACAATGTTATCACTTAATATTCTGATACACTAGAGAGATTTCATGAATAGCTACAGCTAAAGCTGAGGAAGCTACATTGACAAAATATAATACACACGCTAGCTACTAGCTTACTAAAGTAGCTAGCTCATTTTAACTAATATATAGCTGGGACCTGTCAGAAATGCTATTACGGTAAAGCGTTAGAGGGGAATGAATTTAACAAAATTGGTGTTATTCTCCGTTATCTTTCAATCCCTTTGTCACAACTGGCGTAAAATTGTAGTGTATCACACCGAAGTTATTCCGAAGTTTTTTACCGCCCTTGAAGGTAACGCCGTCAATGCATATTGTGGAAGTTTGTCACCAGTCGAGTGGGCTATCGAATTGGATGACCATTCTTTACCCAGGAACCATACAATTACAAATAACACCATTATATTGAAGAATTTAAGTCTTTCTGACTCTGGTACATACTACTGTAAAGGAAAATACAAGGATTACTACCAAGAGATTAAAACGTTCAATAATTACATGTATTTAATAGTATTTCGAGTGAACCAAGTAGGTCTTGTGTTACCTAATATATTGGAAGTCTCAGAAGGGAGTACTGCAGCCATTACCTGTGGTAGTTTAAAACAAGCAGAATGGTTTAGTAAAGACATTCGAAGTCAGGAAAAAGCAACAATTGGTAATACATTGATTTTGTACAAATTAAAGAAGGATCAAAGTGGCCCTTACATTTGTCGAGGTACTGAGAAACCGCGTCTAGACGAGCAAATCAGAATATTTCATAATGATGCTATAATCTTAGTGGACGGCTTTGTTGAGGTGATTCCGTCTAACAGTTTAATGCTTACACCTGCACAGATAGTGTTGGGGTTATAAGCCAGTACTTTGTTGCTAAGTTATGTTGAGCACTAATAGCTATTATATGAAACTGATACTGAACTTGAATAGTCCTTACTAAATTTGAAATTGTAATCCAGCAAATTACCATCTCTACCCAGTCTCAGGTAGCTAGCCAGACTCTTTACTACCCTTTATACCAGCTACATGGGGGTAAGAAAGGGTCTGGAACACCGCCATTCACTCCTTGGTTCTAGCTCTACCCAGAATTTGGTGTAGATAATTAGGCTTCAGCACTATGAATAACATTAGCAGTTAGCAACCATAACCACTCTTTCTGCGAGCTGCAATTTTGTGCGAGATTGTTGACTATCTCCGACCAGATTATTAGATGCTGTAGTTAAGACTCCTCCATGTTCGGTGCTGATCGTCCACATTTTCAGTTTATTCACCTGCACAGAAGTCAGTTTCGCTTCAATAGTCAGTTGAATGCTTAGAAGTGTACAAATTCCACTTCTTCACTGACAACTCAGTATGATTCGGTGGTATTGCTTTCAATTCAGCTTTAAATTTTATGAGTCACTGCTAATTCGGTAGGGTCTCTGGGGCCAGACCCCTTACCTAATCGCTCCGCTCGGTAGGGTCGGGTTACTACAACACACCCGTTTAATAATAGTGGAATGCAATTAAACCTGGGTGGGGGGGGGGGGGGGGTTTCTTACCGTCCTGTCATAAATCTTTGTGAGTCTGTGTTTTATGACGAAGGTTCTAGCTGAGGCTATGCCAGTAGTGTGCGAATCAGTCACTTCAATTATTGTCCTTTTTTGGAACTCTCCATTTTTAGGACGCTTTTCAGCTCGGAGTTCATGGAAGAACAAGTGCGGAGGTGGGATTAAGAAGTACACATTTTATGCATTCCCTAGGAATCCTAGGGAATTATACCAAACGGATGCGTTAGGGTAACCGGACCCTTCCGAGCGGAGCGATTAGGTAAGGGGTCTGGCCCGCAGACTAGGTTGGGCGATAGCGAGTGTTTTGTGGTACGGCCGCCAGCAGTATGATAACAATTATTTGTATTATCTCACTCTTTTCATATCTAGCCTTACCCCTTGTGAAAAAAACCGATGTTTTTTTTAAAGTGGAGTAATAAACTCGACCATTGCTCACTTTTAGTTGAACAAGTAACAGCTAATTAAAGCTTAGTAAATGAAACTCACAGGAAGATGTTTAGCAAAATAGTAGTAAGAAATACATTTAGTCTTTAGTACTGTAATTGGGACTGAAGGGTGTTCTAATGAACTGAAATATAAGCACATCAGAAATGATTTGTAATGTATTACTGAGAGGTATGGTCAAGCAACTTCTTTTCTAGAACTAGATGCTTCAGCTGAAAGGCGTAAATGCTACAACTAGTGAGTAATCATAAACTCTTTAATACTAGATCTTAGTACCGAATATTAGCCAGGTAAGTTGTCTGACCACCACGATTAGCAAGAATACAGCTGTCCTGCGCTTTGTGCGAGGCAATATATCGTGGGATTGTCCAGTGTACTCAGTAAAAAAAAATTCAATATCGCCCCACCTTACGGGCTCACTCGGCGTCCCACTTTTGAAATTCTTCCAGCCAGCTTGATATATTAGCTTTAACCTTAAAGAGAAAGAGAGCACCAACTACAATAATATGAAGTTATACATTAAAACTCGTTAACTTGGAAACTTTATAATACTGACTGCTGCCCGTGCTAGCAATCACATCTACTATCAGGCTTAACCAATTTAGGCATGAACGGCTTTAAAATCTTACACTTTCTTTTTCCTTTGCCACCCTGTCCATTTATAATATTCAATAACAGCAATTTGCTGTTTCAATGCCTGGTCAAAAGCAATGTTTTTCTATAATTAATATCTTCATTAAATTTTACTTACATAATGTAGCTAGTAGCTTATTTTTTTACACAAAGATTGCTAATTGAGGCAATTATAACAAAATTGCTTCAAAGATTTGTTTCCCCTTCAGGGTTACACACAACAATCTAGCTAACATTATGAGTTGAGTGCCGATTCAAAGGTTGCACAATTATAGCTAAGCCTCTTCTTTATGCTACATTGTTAAGCTCAATAATATGAATTTATAAATAAATGGGTTTAGTTTTTGTATTTATCGTTACCAATTTCTATAAATTGTACTAGGCCTTACTCGAATGTTACCGTCCACTATAACCAAAGCTTCGATGCTGAATAATTTATCATTTTTATCAGAACCTCTGCATATATAAGGGCCACTGTGCTCTTTCTGTAAGTTCTGTAATACTATGCGATTCTCGTGGTAGGTTATATTTTGGACTTTGAGAGACATTCCTAGCCACTGTGCAAGGCTTGAAGTGCCACAAGCAAGTGTCACAGAATCTCCTGTTGATACTTCTATACGGCTGGGTAGTACCCAACCATAGGGTACATTTTTCACCACTTTTACTCTAACAGAATTATAGAAAATTTTAAGTTCGGAATATTTATTTTTATAAGTGCCTTTGCAGCTGAAAGGCCCCGTATGAGACACTCGCAATCCATACAATATAATACTGTAGTCCACTTTTATATGCTTAGTGGGTATCGGTCTATGTCCGCTCCCATAAAACCATTCCAAGGGTGTGGTGCTGCTACCGCAATGAACTGTAACTGGGGTTCCCTCTATAACTGTGACACGCCATGGTACGACTTGTGTGTGATAAACCACTACCTCATTCCAATCTTTACTATTTGTGAACGGTAAAATCTGAATAGCGTATAAGATTACTATCAGAGAGTACATCAAATTTTAAGAATATCTATTTTGCCCCACAAATTTAACCGGTTTTTATAGCGACAAATATCTATTCAATTAGCGTTTAGCGAGAACGCAACTCAGCCTACTAGTCCCGCATAGCCAACCTTTATTTTCCTATGATTGGTTCCTTACCCCCCACCAATAAAAGGAAGGTAGAGGGTTGGATACGCCAGACTACTGCCTAAGCTCAAGCTGGAAGGTTGGCAGAACAGTCCGAACAATTGGAGATGAGATACTTAGTTTCGGGGAGATTTTGCTAGAGTTTACAATCGGGAACCAACCGCCCCTCCTGAGCGGTGAAAAAAATAAACAAACATGAACGGTGGGCTCCACCTTTTCACCTTGACACTGAGCGGTTGAGAGTATACTTTAGTGGAGGGATGAGCTTACAATAAAACGTGATTTAGATGGGTGTCAAAAGGTGTGCATGACGTGACGGTAATTCCGTTTGAACTGCATTGCGAACTGCCTTGTGAACTGCCGGGCACGACTACTTCAAGTCCATCTCATCAGCCGAAGGTTTCCAGGAATTCCAGAAAGCCCCTATCACTCACTATCTAAGGTTCCCTCCCAACTCTCCAACAGGATAGCAACTGCTTCCTCCCCATGAGAGAAGCCTTTCCATGTTGAATACTTTCTCCTCTGCTTTACCACCATCCCTTCAGACTCCGTGCCCCCTACACTTGCTCTCTGCTTCCCGACACCCCAGCCTCAGATGAACATTCAGCTTCTTCTCTAAGTGAGTTGTCTTGTGGTGGTTCCGATGTACTTTGGGTGATCTGTGCTTTGAGAAGTCGCACAGTTACAGGCCCTGACGAGATTGGCTATCATGCTGAAGGGCTGCCATTCAACGAACTTGCCTGCATATCAACGCATCCTTCTCCTCTGGCAAGGTGCCTTGAGACTGGAAGGTGTCTCATGTGGTTCCAGTTCACAAGAAGGGTGACTCAGGTACTGTTAAAATAACTAAAGGCCAATCCCGTTATGTATCTATATGTACAAGTTGAGTTGGCCGCAAGAAAAAATTGAATAACTTTAGAACGGAAGCAGCTACGCATCTGGGGTTGCACCATTGTAAAGCTCGCCCCGAAGTGGTTAAAAATATGTCTTCAGTATACGCCAAAACTGGAGAGCAAGTGCTAATTCAAAACTCAACGCACCCGCGGTACGGCTCAATTGATCACTCGACTATCTCCATTAAGAATTTTATAAACAATGAGCGGCTTCTTCTCAGATTGCTGTGTTTCTAGATTTATATCACGATTATCTTAGGTTGCTTAGGTTGCCATGTGTGTCCTAATCCTTACAATTAATGGCATCTAGTAGTGAAGAAAAGGAATTGGCATAAACACGGCTTTGACAAGCACACAATTTAACCGCAAATAGCTTAAGTGTGGCTGTATATTACCAGTTGCTAGCTCAATTACCGCGCTTGCGGTAGTGCCAACTCAACTTTGACATACTATATCATATAAATCCACTCCAAGATGTTAGAGAAAAAACAACAACAAACGAGTAGCTCGCGCCACTCAGCTCAGAAGCCAGATTACAGCCCTGGTATAAGTGTGCATACTCCTTTTTTACTTATTCGACTGGTTAGAGTACCGTGAGAGCAGTAACTCAAATTTGTAACCAATGTAAAGTAGGTAGCTAATTGCCACTGTATTAAACGCTTTTGAAACTCAAGCTATTAGCTACAAACTTTGCGGTTATAATCTCAGTTTAACACTAAATATGAACGAATTCCTAAGCAGTACTTTTAAAGCTGTGCTTGTTCTATATTGGCTCTAACCTGAGATGAGTTTAATTTCAATTGCGATAATCATTTATCCGAAAGTGTAGTAATTCGCTTAGGCCAGCTAATAATGTATTTTGCTATTTTTGTATTACTTGTTGATAATATGAGAGGAGTTCTTTCAACGAAAGATTGGGGTAACATAAAACTTTTTCACACACAAGTAGTACCCTGGAGAGTTAGGATTTTGGAGAACACTCCTGTCAAAGTGTATTGTGGAAGTCTATCACCTGTAACTTGGACATATTTACAAGAACATCTTCCCTTACCAACTGAATACCACATTGAAGGAAATTATTCAATTAAATTGATGAATTTAAGAGAGTATCATTCAGGTACCTTCTATTGCCATGGAACTTACATAAATAATGATTTAAAAGAAACCACATTCAAGAATTACATAATGATACATGTAAAAAAGCATGTAGACTATGGTGAGGTGTTGCCCAGTCAATTGATTGTGTCCGAAGGGAGTAACATAACAATCACTTGTAGTAGTATTAAACCAGTGGAGTGGATTTCATTGCATTCTAAATATAAGGCTAAACAAGACAGCTCACTTTATTTACATCAAATAACAAAAGAGCAAAGTGGACCATATTTATGCAGAGGTGTTAACCATTTAAAACACATATTTCAAGCTAGATCCGTGATTATAGTTAATCCTCACATTCAAATAGTTCCAAGTTCAAGACTAATTAATTGGTAAAAATTGTTGAAAAATTCATGAAATTATAACACAAATGTCAATTATGAAAAGCAACAACACTAATTCCTGTAAAGTAGCTGTATGAAATTATTCTGACTAAGTAATAGTACATACAAACACACATTATCATAAAACTAAAAGCAAGATAAGCATCTTTCAATGTATTGCACACAAATACATATGGATGACCTTAGTTTAAATACATTTAACAGTGCACAAAAAGATAGTGAGTTAATATATTCATAGCATAAGGTTATTGTAAAAATACTAGAAATTAGGCTAATTGACTTAGTGTGTTAAGCATAATGTCTTCATAACATGGCACACACACACACACACAAAAAGAAAAACAAAACAAAACAAAACAAAACAAAAAACAACAAGAGAAAGCCATATTAAAAGAGATATTTTCCAGGACAGTAAAGTTGGGGGTTAAATCAAACACCTTTCAAAATTTCAGCGGTCATATACTTATCTATGCATATGGGCTGCCAAGCTTTAACTAAGGAACATACTGGTTGAAAAAATAACAAGAGACAAAACAAACTGATAGTACTATGTGGTATAATGTACTATGTATATAATGTATTTAAGAAAAATATATATATCAATTGTTATGGCTATAGTTTTAAGGGGTCAATGCACAGTGCCCTTAGGGGCAGAATGTTAGCCTCAATCGCGCGGGCTATGTTTACGTACTTTTGCTGATTCCAGGAGGGACAGTTTCTTCATCATATACGAAAACTCACAAAAATAGGATATTTTGGTGCTTAGATGCTTCTTCATGCTAGTCTTACGGTTCAAAGTTTGCTTTCAAATTAGGCGGGTATTATGCAAGTTGTATTTTTCAGTGTTTATTCAATCATGGCAGTTTTATCTCTCTTGTAAAAAGACATTATAGATGAACATGATACAGCAAAATGTAACCACTGTCTACTCAAGGTAATGTCAAATAAATTGTTGAATAAAGTTATAATTTACCAGTGCAATTCCATAGGTTCCCAGTGTGCTCCAGAAGTACTAAAATATTTTATAGAACATATAAATACCAGAAAAAGTCTGTGTTGGATTCTCGTCCCATGGTGAAAGCCCTTGAAGGTATAAAATTTATATTTATGGACAAAATAATATATTATTATATATATTATTATATGTTATTATTATATATATTATATATGTTATATATTATATATATAATATATATTACGTGAGAGTCATAGCGTTATACAGTAGGACCTCAGTAAAACGAACACTTTGGGACCACAGGGTGTTGGTTATAGTGAAATGTTCGTTATACTGAGGTTCATTGAGTTTAAATTTTTGACTTCAAATTGTAAATGCCAGCAGTGGAGAACAGTGGGGGCAAAACAGCTGCTTTTGCAAGAGCAAAACAGCTGCTTTTGCAAGAGCAAAACAGCTGCTTTTGCAGTGTGGTTTGTGCCAGCAATGGAGATGTGGGAGAAATGGGCAAATTATTTGTAAATTCCACCGTTCATTATACCAAGTTATACCGAGTCATCGGATAAGTGAGTTCCGTTATACTGAGGTCCTACTGTATGGCAAAATATTTCATGAGCAGGTTAATTTAACTTCAAGAGCTGCAGCCGTGTGCAAATGAGGCTGGCAAGTGAAATACTCACCATATTATGCTCTATATATTCTGTACTAGCTAGATATGTTCACTGCAGTACAAATACAGAAATTTTTTTTATTCTATTGCAATAATTAGTAAGAAATACTTTCTTTAGCTAGTACTGCCAATGAATATAAACTTAGTGTTAATTGTTAATTTCATCTGTTTTAAGAAAGAAAATTTTCAAAGGTAACTCTCTGTTGTCTACAAAGGTCATTCCTCTTTGTGTGCACAACACATTATTTTCAAACCAGTCAAGTAACCATCTGTTTATATACATTTTAATAGAAGTTGCTGGTAGCAAATTCAAATCAGTAAAAATATTCATATTGTATTTCTTATTTGCAGTAGAATGAACATTTCATGTATTAGTACAAACTACTGCAATGAAAATATTTAATGTGGAATAAACAACTTATTACATTCATCAGAGTGTGATATGCTAAGTACTATATTATGTGTATACATATAAATTCAAGTAGATGTAAGTAGTAATTCCATATTTGTTGGCTAAAATTACAAATAATAACAGTGGTTTATTTTTTATCCTAGCTGAGAGCTTGTTCAAGAGTTACTGGTGATTGAGATTATCAGAATGGTTGATGTTTGATACTACAAAAGTTGGTAAGAGAGTGATTTTGTATTTGTTTGCTGAAATCAAATGTCATAACTGCTATTATAGTGTTTGCATGAAGTAAGCTAAAAGTAGTAACATTTTATGTTACCTAACTATCAGGCTCGCTGCCATTTGTGCTCAAGCACACCACTAGTTTATTTATTTGTATATGTTTGGACGTATGTATGTCATTTTGTACTTTGACCCTTGCGTTTTTGTGTTAGTTATGTGGTCGACCCATCCCAAATTGCACTAAACAGCATCCTCTGGTTTATCGATCAGTACCCGTATCACCCTAGAAATTGAATTGTTTACCGTTTTGAATTATTTTGCGGGTGCAGTTAAAACTTGAAAACTTAAGGGACTTCCATTTCTATTCGAGTTAGTGGCGGTGGTAAGTCAATGCGCTCTTTGTCATGGTTATAAGCCGTGCGCAACAGTATTTACTTGAAAATACATTGTCCACTAGACTACCGCGAAGGTAAGTCTGTGTAGGTGTATGTCCAGTTGTGTCAAAACATTGTGTGTTACAACCACTTCTTAGCTAAAGAATATCACAAAGAAAGCGTTTAAATAACGTGTATTGTTTTGTTGTTGTTGTTTTCCTTCAATTCAAGCATTTGCAGAGAGTTTGTTACTATGGCACTGAAATACCTTTACCGTGTATGCAAAATTTAAAAACTGGACCTTATTTTCAGTAGCTTCAGTGTTAGAAGTCAAAATCATTCATATAAAAATAGTAGTCTTTAGGCTCGCTCGCCATTTGTGCTCAAGCACATCACTAGTTTTATTTATTGTTCAATAGTTACTGGTAATTTGTGCTCAAGCACACCATTAGGTTATTTATTGGCGAGCGAACGTAGCGAGCGAGACACTTACAGGGGTAACACAATTGAAAATCGGGGATGTTTGTTAATATGTTTGGACGTACGTACGTCATTTTGTACTTTTACCCTCCGTATTTTTATGTTTGCTCCGCGTTCGACCCCGTCCCAAATTTCACTAAACAGAATCCACTGGTTTAGCGACCACTACCCGTATTACCATAGAAATTGAATTGTTTACAGCTTGTAATAATTACTATATGTATAGTACTTAGTTAAAACTCAAGAACTTATGGGAGCTCCATTTCTATTCAAGTTAGTCGCTATTTGTCACAGTTATAAGCCCTACTCAACAGCATTTACTTGAAAATTCATTGTCCACTAGACGAATCACGAAGGTAAGTCTTGCGTAGGTATGTTCAGTTGTGTGAAAGTATTGTGCGTTACAACTACTATTAAGAATATCACCAAAAAAAAATTAATAACGTGACTTGATTTTGTTGCTTCTTTTTCAATTCAAACAGTTGCGGGGAGCGGTTACTATGGCATTGAATCCCCTTTACCGCATATACTTAATTTAAAAACTTGACTTTATTTTAGTAGCTTGAGTGTTAGTTGTTAAAATCAATCATTTAACAATAGTGTAGTTTAAGGCTCGCTCGCCATTTGTGCTCAAGCACACCACTAGTAGTACCAGTAACGTATTGAAACAGTACGAGTCAAGCCGAATGTTATTTCAATTGCTTTACGAGTGCTATTGACCAATAATAGCACAGGTAACCCCTACTACCACTCGCTTATAGTAGGCCAGCATTTTAAAAAGTCTTTTGCAATTGTAGCTACACTGTATCATTCAGTCACTATCTCCTTATTTCAGGATTAGCTTCCGCTGGAACTTTCTTTTCATCGTACGACTCTTCCTAATCTGTTGTAAAACCTTCCGTCTAATACGGTAGAGGTTCTGTGGTAAAGAAGGACATTGTCTACAACTAGAAACTACTGGAACTGTACGTTTCCAAGATTAACGCCCTACCCGTGTGCACTTACCCGTACTATTTCACTAACTACCGAGGTATTTCACTTAGTTTCCACTTAGTTATCGAGGTATTTCAATTAGTTGGAGACTATGTCCTTCTTTACCACAGCCTCACCTTTATTTTTTTGTTCATTTATCACTCACACACACTCCTTACAAAGAAATATTTAAAAATAAAAATGGTTTGAGGTAGTATGACATCATTTTGACCAAGTAAAAGGCCTTCAAAAGTTCGAAGAAACACTTCAAATTTCTTCCAGCACTCTTATGTGCTGTCCACTTCAGCACACTGGAAGAGAAGGGACTCCATGACTCAAGAAGAAAGAGCTGAAGAGAGGAAAGAGGGGGATAAGAAATCTGAGGATAGTTCCAGAAAAAAAGAGAGCAAGAAAGGAAAACTGATGTAACCTTATCAATAGTAAAGAATGATAACAGTAACTTATGCTACTGCAATCTTCCTTTGCAATATGTCAAGGACCACTGAGTGGAGGGGTACTTCCTAGTTTAACATAATTTACAGTAGATAAAAAAACAGAATCAAAAGCACTGCACATAACATCATTCCATACAACATATTTGTAAGAGTTTTTGCTGGTATGATGTTAGGTGAGAACCTTAGACAGGGCAGCAAATTTTGGCACTAACTCTGAAATCAACAATGTTTACAGCAATATATGACATGGCATAAAAAAAGTTGGGATGGGTACAAGCACAAAAATTTGAGATTAAATGTGTCATGTGCTCAATGAAAGACATCCAATCATAATTTTACTTGCAACTTAAACAGATGTATATCATAAGTTAAGCTAAAGTGTTCAATATTATTATGCATAGAGAATGTTTAATGTATGAGGGATTAATGGAAAGCAAAAAAATATAGAACAAAAAGTCAGAAATGTCTAGAGGTTATCCCTTCTTCGTATGCCATGACATATACACATATACATATAATTATTTATACAATACTTATATACATGAGTTAGAGTGATATGGCGAAATATTTCATGAGAAGGCTATTTATATTCATAAGCCTGAGTCTAGTGCAAATAAAGCCTGAGAGTGAAATATCTAGCCATAACGCTCTGACAAGTATAATAAGTAGTTTAATCCATACTAGATATCTTCTCTGAAGTAGTTTCTTGGTAACTCTTGGTTTAAAGTTGGCTGTAAAACTCTCTAGGGGCTCCCCACACCACCAGCTAATATTTGCAGCTGCTCTAACCTGGTTGGCACTAGAGTAAGGTTGCTGTAAAAACCCTGAAAACTGGTAAGCCAGGGTGGGTTGCTTTAACTACTAGGGTAATGAGCAATACAGCCATGAGATAACACTATGTGATAACATGAGTTATCTCACGGTCACATACTTGAAGATAACATTGTGAAGAAATCTAGCATAGATTAAATATATTTATTCCACCCTAGATATCTTCACAAGGATATCTTTAGGCACATGACCCATGAAATAACCCAGGATATTTCACACTGTTATTTCACCTCTGTACTACTGCAAGCTCATTATCCTTGTAGTTATAGCAACTGGCCAAACTTTTCAATTTTCTTGGTTTTTACAGCTACATTCTTCCTCTGGATCAGGTGTAGCCTACTCCAACCAGGTTAGAGCAGCTGCTAAAATATCTGCTGTGGGTGTGGGTAGCCCCTACAGCTAACTTAAACTGTGAGTTACTGGTCCTCTAGTACTAACTTACAGTAGTAAAGATATCTAGTGTGGAATAAACCACTTATTACACTTGTCAGAGTAACATGGCAAGATATTTCACTCTCAGGCTTTATTTTCACTTGCCTCAGGCTCGTGAAAATAAATTAGCCTGCTCATGAAATATTCTGCCATATCACATTCTGACTCATGTAATAAGTACTATTTATATATATAATGTGTGTGTGTGTGTGTATACATCAGGCACTATATTGCATATGCTTATTACCCTCACATACAACAATAATTACCTCCTAGCTTACTGATTCTACAGGTTCTCTAGCTACCTTTCTCTACCAAAACTGTCCTAACAGGTCGATGCAGCTGCTGAAATATCTGCAAGGGTTGTGAGAGAGCCCATTTGAATTAACACAGTCAACAGGGTTTTGTCTGGGGTAAAGATATTTCATTCTCAGGCTTTTTCATTCCCCTTAGGTTGGTGAAAATGAATGAGCCTGCTGGTGAAATATATATTATTCATTTGATACAGGAGAATATCACAAGCCTGTTGGCTTAGTTTTTACATATGCACCACATGGCACGAGCATAAATACAGCCAATCAGATGAGTGATACTCTGTGGTATATGTACTGCTCATGTGTGAATACCATAGCAACTGTTTTTTGTGCACTAAACACTTGTATAACCTGGGAGGAATGTGATAACCCAAAGTGGTAACTCTGAACACAGGTGATATGGGAAAATATTGCCTTAAGCCACATCCAATTAATTTTAATGCATTTCCTATGTGGGTACAGGTATTGTACATAATAAACTATATTAGCATCCTTGTGAAAATTAATTAGCCTACTCGTGGAAATATTGCCTTAAGCCACATCCAATTTAGTTTAATGCATTTCCTATGTGGGCACAGGTATTGTACGTAATAAACTATATTAGCCTCCTTGTGAAAATTAATTAGCCTACTCGTGGAAATAAACTAGTATACTTGTGAAAATAAATTAGCCTGCCCGTGAAAATATATTCGCCTGCTCGTGAAAATAAATTAGCCTGCACGTGAAATATTTCGCAATATCACACTCTGACTCTGTAATAAGTATTACATATACATTGGTAAAGTGATTCTTGTATACATTTTCTATACAATACAACCAAATAAACTTACATCCTACAAATATTTCTGCTGCTGCTGTGAATTTTTTTGAATAACTAGTTCCACTACAGTACAGAAATCCAGAATGGGAAATTTTGGCTGATGATATGTGAAGAGTAGAACCAAACAAGTATGCATCTTCCCTGACTGCATCACTAAATTTCCATTTCACATTTAATATGCCATAGCATGTAAGCGTTATAGAATTTCCTTTGTAAACTGTTACTACTGGAGGATAGATTCCTCTATGTAAGATGCACTTATAAGTAGAAGTCAACACTATATGAATAACATGGTCGAATCTAGGTCTTTTAAAAAAAGGTGTGAAATAGCTAAAGCTACGTATGGAAAAATGTTGGCCATGTTGTATTTCCTATAAGGTTATATTTTAATATTTTAATATTTAGTCACACAATAAATATGTGACTGTCCAGAACTGACCCAATGAACTGCTAAAAATTAGGGGAAAATTTTAAACTGAGAACAAAACTAATTTACAAAGTCTAGAGTAAAGAAAAGGTGTGAATAGTTAATTGATAAAAAAATTAAACTGATTTAAGAGAAAGAATTAGCAGAGACATTTTAGCTGGTGATGAATATATTTTTATTGCAGCTTTGATATTTTTACTTGAATATTTCCGCATCACGCGAGCGTTCTGTATTCTCCCATATTGTACGGTTTATATTGTACGCTACTTGTAGCGCGCGCGTAGCGAGTAAAATCAATGA
>WLWI01001603.1_pt1 | contig 19555 bp, 10 predicted proteins | sample 6701501 | NCBI WGS metagenome assembly WLWI01 (sample SAMN12718690, study PRJNA515312) | sponge metagenome | isolation source: marine sponge | host: Mycale hentscheli | place: New Zealand: South Island, Marlborough, Capsize Point | collected 2014-11-01
AACTTTCAGTATGTTGGGTTGTGAAAAGTTCTGCTTCTGTTGACCAATATTGCTTTAAACCAATTATTCAAATTATGATGTTATTTGACCATCAATAATCACACGATTACAAAACTTAGGCTTTAATTGAATCCATCCCTCCCTTTCCCCCTCTCTCACTCTCTCTATTTCTATCTCTCTATCCAACAGAGTAGGGTGTGGGGGGAAGGGGGGAAGGGGGGGGGGGAAGGCCAAGACCCCCAATGGCCCCTCCAAATTACTGTCAGCTATTACACTTGATCCTCTAAAGGAAGACATCTTACATCTATATCAGCTACCAATTTTTTTGCATATATTCAAATAATCTAAAATCACTGTCTGAATTCATCTAGCAATAAGACATATCGCCAAAGAGCTCATTTATGCTATACAACTTTTTATTTTTTCTTTCTAATCAGCAATGCTTGTAGTATCCATACAACTTAATTTTTCTCTGTGTTTGCAGTATAGCTATATATCATGGAAAAAACTGTGGCATTGCATCATTTTAATGTAGCAATATCTGCGAATACATTTCTGACAGTTTGCTCTTAATATTGGGCCCCCAATATTTTTCATGTTCCCATTCCACTGTCTATATAATATTATACAGTGGAACATCAATTTTATTCAAACAAATTAAGGATTGAAGTGTTCGTATAATGAAATTGTTCGCATAATTATATTAAACACAATAACAATGAACATATGTGCACCACAACAACTATGGTATAAATTACTTCTCTTGGCATTATGGCTGCTAGAGTCCTTTACAGAAAGTTGAAATGTCAAGGTAAGTTGAATCAAACATGTGTATTGGGTATTAAACAGAGAAACCTGCAATTATTAATGTTTAGACTGCTGCTATTCGATTTAATTGACAAAGTCTAATTCAATAGCATCAAATATTATTTGAAATCATTATAATGATCATGTTTCATGAACAGTGACATCATGAAACTCTAAACAACTAGAAAGTAGCACATACACAATAAAACAAAAAAATCTGTAAAAACACTCACTGAAATGTTGAAATTCTACAGTTTAGTGGCACTGTTGAGTGCTTTAGTACATTGTGTACTTCAAGTGCTAGCAAGTAAGAGTTCAACTCGTTTAATAATTATCATCATTGAATGGTATGTTTTTTTAACGATTGCCCTCCCGTTGGTGTCATAAGAAGAGTAAATACAACTAATGGAAGTTCTAGTATGTGGCTAGGAGATGATGGTTATGAAGGCTATCTGGAAATATGTACAAACACAAATACTGGCACTCAGTGGATGACAGTGTGTGGAGGAGAACTATGGACTAACACAGAGGCTGGAGTAGCCTGTAACCAGTTAGGATATCCTAACACTACAACATTAGGTAAGTACACTTGAGGTATAAATATAGATGCACTCATAAGTTATTGATGGCACTAAATTGTTACTGGAATTATTTTTATGTGCTTAAATTAAGTAATTGCTATTGTACTTTTAACACCACTTGGTACAGCCAAGGCAGAAAGTAGACAGTAATAGTACTTTAACTGCAGTTTCTTCTGTTAAAGTCTAACACAAAGACACACACTAACACAAGGGCAAGCTCTGATACAAGGGCAAGCTCTGATACAAGGGCTTACTCACAGGAATAAAAAAGAAAGCACTTATCCATTGTTATAATAACTTGATAATTTGTGTCTTCAGATAATGGACTTTCAGTATGTTGGGTTGTGAAAAGTTCTGCTTCTGTTGACCAGTATTGCTTTAAACCAATTATTCAAATTATGATGTTATTTGACCATCAATAACCACACGATTACAAAACTTAAGCTTTAATTGAATCCCTCCCTCCCTTCCCCTCTCGCTCACTCTCTCTATTATTATCTCTCTATCCAGCAGAGTAGGACATGGGGGGGAGGGGGTGGGGGGAGGGGGGGGTTGGCGGGAAGGCCAGGGACCCCAATGACCCCTCCAAATTACTGTCAGCTATTAAACTTGATCCTCTAAAGGAAATTTTGAATGTGATTGTAATAAAAAGGTATCAATATGATAACTTACATCTTCAGCTACCAATATTATCTTGCATACATTCAAATGATCTAAAATTCATCTAGCAGTAAGACGTATCACCATAGAACTCATTTATGGTATACAACTTTCTATTTTTTCTTTCTAATCAGCAATGTTTGTAGTATCCATATAACTTAATTTTTCTCTGTGTTTGCAGTATATCATTATAAAAAATCATGTTACATAAACAATGACATCATGAAACTCTAAACAACTAGAAAGGGGCACTTACACAATATAACAAAAAAATCTGTAAAAATACTCACTGAAATGCTGAAATTCTACAGTTTAGTGGCACTATTGAGTGCTTTAGTACATTGTGTACTTCAAGTGCTAGCAAGTAAGAGTTCAACTCGTTTAACAATTATCATCATTGAAGGATATTATTTTAAAGATTGCCCTCCCGTTGATAAGAAGAGTAAATACAACTAATGGAAGTTCTAGTATGGGGTAGGTGATGATGGTTATGAAGGCTATCTGGAAATATGTACAAATATAAATACTGGCACTTAGTGGATGCCGGTGTGTGGAGGGGAACTATGGACTAACACAGAGGCTAGAGTAGCCTTTAACCAGTTAGGATATCCTAACACTACAACATTAGGTAAGTATCCTCAGGCTATAAATACAGATGTAGCTATAGCTAAAGTGCACTCATAAGTTATTTTGCTGATACTAAATTGTGCTCTTTACATTTGTATGTACTACTCCTCCGTTATAACAGCCATCACGGAGGTCTGTGTTCTCTGCCTCCTGACACAATTAGTAGAGGAATAGAAATAGGACAATGTGCAGGTACAGAGACAAAGCTAAGTAGTTGCCAATCTTCACAAGGTAGTTGCAGCTTGTGGGCAGGAATTATCTGTACATGCGAGTTACTGTATTATCACTAAGCAGAAAATTAAACAAAGTCTTAAATTACAGGTTTAATGATTGTGTCAAAGAGAAATTTGTTCTGGCATTTCCTACTGCAATCCATCCTCCTCATGCTCTAATTGTACAATACCACAAGGACGTAACTGTATACGTTATGGAGGTAAAATTTACAATAAAATATTTCTTTATGGGCTTAACATTATTCTTTACAGAATGTAGTCCACCCTGTATGAATGGAGGAAGATGTGTCTACAGTAATACTTGCCATTGTCCTCAACACTGGACTGGAGGACACTGTGAACAAAGTCTGCTATCCATTACCTATATTAACATATATACAGACAAGACTTCTCCCACAAGTACTTCTACATGTGACCTGTATGAATGGAGGAACATGCAGTGGTATGAATAGTTAATGTGAACATAAAAAAGTATTATCATTAATTCATCTAGTGTTCATAGTTATTGTATATAATATTGTATTCTTCTAGGGGAATCTCCAGTTCTCTACATCATCATTTCTATTTTCGCTCTCCTGCTCTTTATCATTATTACTGTTATATTCTCTCTGCTATATCTGAAAGCATTCAAGAGAAAAAAAGGTAATGTAATGTAAGCTTCAGTAAATAATATTATCTGAATCGTACATGAATTATTATTGCAACATGTAAGATCAATTTTATTTATTTATTTGTTTACTGCTTCCACAGAACACTAAATAATGAAACAAGTGAAAGTTTGCCTCATGTTCTTCCGCTATATCTGATACAACTTCAGGAATTTCCCAGAATATTTTGATAATGTCCCAAACAAATTCACAGATCCTATTACTCTAATGTCTCCTTAGGAAAATAAAAATGAAACTGTTTTTATGATACCAAACAACAATATCTACACTGGGAACTATGACCTAGTAGGTCCTGTAGAAGAGGATCATAGTACTTTATTAAACAATGGTAACTGTCCCAAATGTGCAGAAGTTAATGATTGTCTTGTAGTTGTAGAGAAGCCATTAGAGATGCCCTCCATTATACTCAGACCTGACTATCAGCCGCAGGAGTATTCAGAGCTCAATCATGCATATAAAGAGGAGCAAAAATGTCTCACTTTAGACAGGCACATGAAAGATGGTCAGCTACAACAGGGACACTACTCTAAATTTAATCACAACATGTCCGTTCTTACTCATTTCATCAGACGTCAACACCCGGGTAAAACCTACTCCAGCCTAGAGACTTATCACTCTGACAGTGGATATCAAACTACTGAAAGTAAAGATGCCATTTCAGACACTGAAAGGGCAAGAATTGGGAATGAACACTTTCAGAATGATTCTGCTGTGGATAACGACTGCAGTAACAGAAAGCAACATACCAAAGAAGGATCTGAGGCCATACATGATAGGGAATTCTTAAGTTAAAAAAATGGATTATTGGAATTAGATTGCAAAAGTTCCATGAATAATTAGAAAATATTCAAGCTACAATATTTTTAAGTTTCATAACACTTACCAGTAACATTATTTTACATTTATTTATTTACTGTCATATACACCTTTTCCCTTTCTGGAGAAGAGTTAAGGTTAACATTGGAATGGTTATTTGGTAAGCATTGTTGCATGAAACTTACAAAGTGTAGCAGCAATCACTTATCTCTAGCACCTAATCAAGACTACTAGCTTCCATGAGATGAGTCAAAATGGTAATTCTATGAGAGTGGTTGACCTCTGCTACAATTTTCTCCCCTCCCACCCACTCCTGAGGCTATTAGTTGGCCATAATATAATATTGGTTATTCCATGTCAAATCAACCAGTAGGAAATAAAAATTCCACCACCTTGTCTCAGATAGGTCTAATTTTGTGAGCAGTGATAGTATTGGGTATGAAAATGATTATAAGATTCAAATGTTTTGTTGACTCAAATCTGTTCTCAAGTTATCATACATGAGCTAAAATATACAACAATTTATAACCCAAGCATACACAACTTGGGTCTTAAATCCATGTGCATCACACACACTCTTACAATTACTTAGTGTTGTTTTAGTTGACTAAAACTAAACCCCCAAACCCCTTTGGTTTGGGATATTTTACTATTGGTAAGAAAAACAAATACAAGCAAGTCGTAGACCTAATGAAAGCATAAAACTTAATATTTTAGATGACACCAAATTCGATTATAGCTAAAACTACCACTAGAGTAGACGACATAAACTGAGACTAAGCGGTTTATTTATTGTCCAATTCATCCTGAATTATGTTATTATTAAGTCAAAGCATAAAGTTCTATTGAAAAAACATTTTCTGACTACATACAGAAAGAATTCACAAAATTTCACACAGAATATGCTATTTTTATAAAGTATGTGCATGAACTATTTTTGTAGAGAGTCCCATGAATTTGAGAAGCAACATAAGTTTATCTAAAGCTAAGTTAACTGATAGTAAACTATCAAAATATTTTACATGATATTGAAGAAATACTAAAAATATAAGCTAGTACATACTGATTGTTTTTAATGATCTTAATAATCATTTCCACCTGAGATACTATGCTGCAAGTTGCTTTTGTAACATTCACAATATATTTTTCAAACTATTGCAACAGTGAATAAAAAATGTTAATCTTTAGGAAAAAATGTATTAGAAAAGGGCAGCTGGGATATAACGGGCTAAATGTTATACTAATTAGTGATGAATAAATGGAACTATAATAGTTCTATTAAGTTGCTTTAAGAAAGAAAAAACCGAAACTAAACAATGGTGTAGCTTGAACTATGGATATTACAATGACTGAAACAACTGACATTAGATTTGTCAAACCACTTAGCAAATTTTACGCTGAATCTTGGTCACCAGACCTTACAGTATTCATTCATTGGTCACTAGTTCTCACAGCTCTTTGAAAGAGAGGGAACCATTAGCTAATCATTATTACCTGGTGCTAACTAACTGACTGCATTTATCATTTTTCAGTTTTATTGATCTACTACTGAACTGAAGTGGGACCTGGCTAATGTAATGAGGTAGATAGTATTGCACAATATTTAGTGAATAGGGAACATTTGTGCATGTGTGTGTGTGTGTGAGTATGTGCATGTTTGTGTATGTGTGTGTGTGCATGTATGTGTGCTTTGATGACTTCTTACTATGATTGTTTTGGGATTATGTTGCTAATGTGAATTATATAAACATGTCATTGAAGTGTTCTTTTATGTCAACATTGTCAGAAACTTATCTATTTCTTTATTTTGAATTCCTAGGTCAACTATATGACTATATGATACAATTCTATCATCATAAGTTAAGAGTTGCAAGATTTTTTGTGTGCAAATAACTGCTTCTCAGATGTGTAAGAAAAGAGAGGGAAGGGGAGGGGGGAGGGGCTATCTTCTTACACTGCTACTTCATGTGCAAATTCACCAGCATGTATTTGAAGATGATTATGTAGTGGGCATAAGTCCATGAGTAACATGGTTTAAGCTATTTGTATTATCTCCAGCTTTATACATGTATACAGTTATGAATTGTTCATTTACGATACACCTTGATTGATCAATTAAATGTTTGGCTATTTATAGTTATAGTATTTACACTTCCTGCCTGGAGGACTACTTCCTGCCATATGTCTTACTGTAACAAAAGTTGGCTGTCAGCTTAGCCTCTTCCAAATCCATTCATTGGTTGGTTCACGGCAGAGTCATGGAAAAACACTTTAGATGCAGAGTTGTAAATGAACACACTTTATCTCTAGTTAGGTGCTGAAATGATGGTAGCAAATGTGAGAGCGTCTGCAGTTAACTTTATATAAAATTCTCATCACTGCATCATTCAGAAATGTGTTGCAAGTAAGAAACACTTTTTGATTTTTAAATAAGTAATTTTTTATGTTGTGCACAAGTCAATCTGTTTTGAGAATATAAACTTAACTCACACAGAAATGTTTTTGTGAGTATATACTTCAATTACATGTGCAAGTTGGGACAGAATGAGTGAATGATGACACCTCTTCAGATAAACGAAAAGCTTTATCTTCGAGGTAAGAAGCATGGTTTCCTGTCATGGGTAACTATATTTAACTAGTACGCTCTTGCAAACTCTTTTATCGTACTCGCGTATTGTTGCTTGTTTTTATACAAATGAACTGCAGCTGATCCTCAGATATATTCTCAGTGATTTAGGTTTAGTGGAATAAATGTTTAGTACAACTTATAAAGTTACAACATCAAAATTCAAAAGTGTGTGCTAAATGTAATATTGTGTTCTAAAAACAGATTACATGCAATTAAATAAATAAGTAGACATTGTGGTAAGAGTTACAGGACATATTATTGCAGCTGGAATATTTTTTAATTACAATTATACTGTGGGTTATATTTTAACGTGCAATGGTCATAAGTCATGGAACTTTTGCCATCTAATTTCAATAATCCATTTTTGGAACTCAAGAATTCCCTATCACGCATGGCCTCAGATCCTTCTTTGGTATGTTGCTTTCTGTTACTGCAGTCATTATCCACAGCAGATTCACTCTGAAAGTGTGCATTCCAAATTCTTGCCCTTTCAGTGTCTGAAGTAACATTTTTACTTTCAGTAGTTTGATATCCACTGTCAGAGTGATAAGTCTCCAGGCTGGCGTATGTTTCACCCGGGTGTTGACGTCTGATGGAATGAGTAGGAATGGACATGTTGCGATTAAATTTAGAGTAGTGTCCCTGTTGTGATTGACCATCTTTCAAGTGCCTGTATAAAGTGAGACATTTTTGCTCCTCTTTATATGCATGATTGAGCTCTGAATACTCCTGCGGCTGATAGTCAGGTCTGAGTGTAGTGGAGGGCATCTCTAATGGCTTCTCTATAAGACAATCACTAACTTCTGCATATTCGGGACAGTTACCATTGTTTATTAAAGTACTATGATCCTCTTCTACAGGACCTACTAGGTCATAGTTCCCAGTGTATATATTGTTGTTTGGTATCATAAAAGCAGTTTCAGTTTTATTTTCCGCAGGAGATGTTAGAATAATACGATCTGTGACTTTGTTTGGTAAATTATCAATACTATTCTGGGAATTTCCTGAAGTTGTATCAGATATAGGATTTGTTGTACCTTCAGATAGAGTGGAAACAACACGAGGCAAACTTTCACTTGTTTCATTATTTAGTGTTCTGTGGAAGCAGTAAACAAATAAATAAAGCTTATCTTACATGTTGATATAATAATTCATGTATGATTCAGATAATATTATTAACTGAAGCTTACATACATTACCTCTTTTTTCTCTTGAATGCTTTCAGATATAGCAGAGAACATACAACAGTAATAATAAGTATAATGAGGAAGAGCAGAAAAGCGAGGACAGAAATGATGATGTATAGCAGTGGAGATTCGCCTAAATAAGTGCATTATATATAATAGCAATGAACACTGGATGAATTTATTAATAATACCTTTTGTATGTTCACAATGTAGCCCATCATATCCAGTCATACATACGCAACTATTCATACCACTACATGTTCCTCCATTCATACAGGTCACATTACAGGTAGAAATACTTATGAGCAAAGTTCTGTCTGTATGTGTGTTTGTATAAGTAGTAGATGACAGACTTTGTTCACAGTGTTCTCCAGTCCAGTGTGGAGGACACTGGCAGGTATTATTGTAGACACATTTTCCTCCATTCATACAGGGAGGACTACATTCTGTGGAAAGAGTAATGTGAAAATCCAAAATAGAAATAATTCACATGTTAAAACTTACCTCCATAACATAAACAGTCAAATTCTTGTGGTATTGTACAATTAGAGCATGATGAGGATGGATTGCAGAAGGAAGTGTCAGAACTAATTTCTATTTGGCACATCACTGAAGCTGCAATTTATAGCTTACAATTAATATTAATGCACAGTTATAATACAGTAACTCACATGTACAAATAATCCCAGCCCACTCAGAGCAAGTACCTTCTGAAGATTGGCAATCATTTAGCTTTGTCTCTGTACCTGCACATCCATGTATTTCTATTCCTCTAGTAATTGTGTCAGGAGGTACAGAACACAGACCTCCTGTGATGGCTTCGAATAAAACACAAATACTGAACTTCTAGGAGCACAATTGACTAGTTCTGCTAAGAGTGTAACTTCAACTATAGCTAAATATATAGTTATAGCCTGAGGTTACTTACATAATGTTGTAGTGTTAGGATATCCTAACTGGTTACAGGCTACTCTAGCCTCTGTGTCAGTCCATAGTTCTCCTCCACACACTGGCATCCACTGAGTGCCAGGATTTATGTATGTGCATATTTCCAGATAGCCTTCATAACCATCATCTCCTAGCCACATACTAGAACTTCCATTAGTTGTATTCACTCTTCTTATGACATCAACTGAAGGACAATCTTTAAAAAACATATCCTTCAATGATAATTATTGAATAAGTTGAACTCTTACTTGCTAGCACTTGAAGTACACAATGTACTAAAGCACTCAATAGTGCCACTAAACTGTAGAATTTCAACATTTTAATGAGTAGATTAGGTAGTTCTTTGGTTATATTTATATTACCAGTTTTCCCCTTCTGCTTGTTGGAGTTTCATGATGTCACTGTTTATGTAACACAACTTTAATAATGATTTCATTAAAAAATTTATGCTAATGAATTAGACTTAGTTGATTTAATCGAGGTAGCAGCAGTTTAAACACATTTGTGTTATAATAATGGCAGTTTTTCTTAGTTTAATAACTTATACATGTTTACTTTGATATTTTGACTTCTGAAAGAGTTAGGTAGCAGTTATAATGCCAGTATAAGTCTTATTAAACTAATATCATAGTTGTTGTGGTGTATATAACAGCAAGAGTTGTTTTTTTTCTTCTGTTCATTGTTTGGTTATATGAACACTCCAATCCCTAATTAGTTCGGATAAAATTGACGTTCCACTATAATTAGAATATTAGAATAGACAGTAGGAAATGAATATGAAAGCTATTGGTGATCAGCAAATTGTCAGAAATACATTCACAGACTTATGCTACATTAAAATGATGCAGTGTCACAGTGATATTTCCATAATATATAGCTATACTGCAAACATTTTTAATAAAAGAAAAAAAAGCAAAGTTGCATGTTACACTACAAACATTGTTGATTGGAGAGAGAAAATTGAATGTTGTATAGCACAAAAGGGTTTATAAGGTGATATGTTTCTATGCTGTTGTCTTTTTGCTAGATGAATTCAGACAGTTATTGTAGATTGTTTGATTGAATAAATGTAAAGTATTGGTAGCCGATTTCTCTCACTTTATATTTTGATGGGAAATTTTTGTCAAGTAATATTTTTAAGTGAACAAGCAATCACTCACTCAGATAAGAACTTTCAACTTGTGTATTGTAATGCACACATGCAGTTAGAATTGCTACGGAATGTTTCTTCATTTAGACAGGTCACAGGAGAGGTATATAGGGATATGGCTTATATATAAAGTTCTGTCTGTATGTGTGTTGGTATACATAGTAGATAGCAGACTTTGTTCTCAGTGTTTTCTAGTCCAGTGTGGAAGACATTGGCAGGTATTATTGTAGACACATCTTCATCCTTTCATACATGGAGGACTACATTCTGTAAGAGGTAATGTTACCTATAAATAGAAATAATATAGCTATCTATTCACCTCCAAAACATATACAGTTGTGGGTATTGTACAATTGGAGCATGAGGAGAATGGATTGCAGTAAGAAAAGTCTGAACAAATCACTATGAGACAGCACTAAAGCTATGTTTGGTACTAGTGTGGTTGTTGAAGGTCAAGTAACAGTTCAATCTGAAAAATATTGGTGTCATAACCTCAAGACTGTGGCCATTTTGTGTACTTACTTCAGTTGGTATCATCATTAATAAAAGTCACTTGTTTTTGTAGTCAGTTTTTGTTATATATATGAATTTGATAAGTTGTTACAATTGGTGTTAAAGCAATATTAATCAAAAGAAGCAGAATTTTCCGCACACCAATAAACTAAAAGTCCATCAAAATTCGTGTTTTTTTTAATTCGTGTTTTTTTAAAATTCCTGTGGTGTTAATTTTTAACAGAAGAAGCTGCAGTTAAAATACTAGGACTGTCTAGTTCCTGCCAAAGCTATACCAAGCACATAAAAATAATTCCAGTGACAGTAAAAAATTTCTGTTTTTGTAGGACCTCTTGGACTTATTCACTCTCAAGGAAGGATTTTGATTTCATTTTTTATTCAATTCTTCAGAAATCTTTTGAGAACAATCCAATCAAGATCTATATTATGCACATGAGATACATCTACCTGACATTGTAAGCTTCTATTAGCTATATATCTAGTACAACTGGAAATATTCATTCAAACAAAGTATAATATTTTTCCTCAAAGTAGATTTTTGTGAATTTTGTGAGTACGCTATGCACTAAAACATGCACATGTTCACACACAAACATGCACTTGTTCACACACAAACAAATGGGCCACATTCACTAAACATTGGGTAATACTTTATATACCTCATTACATTGGCCAGGTCCCAACTGTAACACAGTGAGTAAGCAGATAACATATCACTTCTATTTAATCAATAAAACTGAAACTGAATGTTATAATACTGTTTATTCATCACTAGCAATTCTTAACATTTATAACCACAATCAGTGGCAGAGCACTTGTGCGTTAAGCAAGCAGTCCTGGGTTCGATTCCCGAACCAAATATTTTTAATTCTGCAGTGCTTAAAAATAACGAAGCATGTGATAAAGAGAGAATACATAAAACATATAATTATACTTTGTACTATAGTACGTTCAAAGTGTCCAATCAGATTGCTCAATTCGAGGTGAATAAATTTCATACACCCTACTAGGAGGTGAACAAGGGAACCATCTAATCAAAATTCGTTATTGTGCGCTTCATAATATAGCCTAGAGCCATAGTACAAGTCAGTTGCACTCCTCTGCTTGGTTGGTATGGGATTTATGCTATCCTCGGGCCTTTGGCCCTCTAAATCCCGTACCAACCTACTCTGTGTGGCGTGACCTATAAATAACAATTATTTATGAAAACAATCACTGAAAATATCGTGTTCAAGGGTGGAAAAGGATAACAAACTTGACTCACAAATAACTGACATCATTCACAAACCATTGTTTATGATTGAAATTAAAAAAATACAATAACAAAATTCTAATAGTCATAATAATAATATGTGATAATACAAATATACACAAATAGTTGCGTAGTAGTCGTGAGTCTCTACTTCATTCATGTAGGCAGTATCTGCAGTTTCTTCATCTTCTCTTTGTAAGTAGTTTAATTCAAGTTGTTTTTGTTCTCTGTGATGTGTCTCCTCATCAGTAAGGTTATCATTATTGTCTCCTTTTAATTGAGCAGGAACACCATAAGCAGGATTGGCAGTTAGTGCAGAATCTTCACAAGAACTCTTTTTTCTTTTGTATATGTTCTACAGCATATTGGATATAACATGTATTTTTATATAAATATGAATGTGAATCAATGCAGGATATTCTAATTATTATCTTTTATAAGGAGAGTAAACAAGTCAACGTGTGTCAATCATCTGTAATGTTTTTTCTTTCATTATCTTAATCGTATTCTACTTCTGTGTAGTTGTATCTCAATTTGCTGTTGTAAATTCAATCCTCAGTTTCGTTCATTTAAAGCAATATGCTTAATAGTCATGATAGGATCCCATTTATCCAACTGCTAATTATGTTAATTTTAAGTGTGCACTTTAAGGTGCAATTACATCACATTTATCTACAATTCTGTACAAAGGGATTAATGCAATCAGTTTTAGCATGCTATCAACACTAAAGCCAATGTCCAACAAGATTTTATTGCTGCAAAATTACATGTAATGGTTGTTATATAACTCACCTTTTTTCTTTTGATATCATTTTATATTTCTTCAAAGTAACAATTAGCACTAATATTATTAGCCAATTGAAGATAGCAAAAGTAGATAGAATAGCAATTATAATATAGAGAGTAGAAATATCTGTATCTGAGATATAAATGAAATATGTTCATGGATTGAAAGTTTTTTTATTTCTACTTCATCAAACCTTTCATCCTTTGACAGCTTTCTATACAATGTTCTGATGCACACATGCAGTTAGAATTACTACAGCATATACCTTCATTTAAACAGGTCACAGGGGAAGTAGAGATATTGCTAACAGATAAAGAACTGTCTGTATGTGTGTTAGCATGGGTAGTAGATGACAGACTTTGTTCACAGTGTTCTCCAGTCCAGTGTGGAGGACACTGGCAAGTATTCTTGTAGACACATCTTCCTCCATTCATACAGTGAGGACTACATTCTGTGGAAAGAAAAATGTTAAGTCTATAATAGAAATAATTCATGTGAGTAAACTTTACCTCCATAACATGTACAGTTAAGTCCTTGTGGTATTGTACAATTAGAGCATGAGGAGGACTGACTGCAGTAGGAAATGTCAGAACAAATTTCTCTTTGGCACATCACAAAAGCTGTAATTTATGACTTTGTTTAATTTACTGCTTAGTGATAATACAGTAACTCACATGTACAGATAATTCCAGCCCACTCAGAGCAAGTACCTTCTGAAGATTGGCAATAATTTAGCGTTGTCTGTACCTGCACATCCTTGTATTTCTATTCCTCTAGTAATTGTGTCAGGAGGGACAGAACAAAGACCTCCTGTGTTAGCTTCAAATAAAACACAAACATTGAAATTCTCTAAGAGTACAATTTACAAGTTCTAATGATTAATTTTTGAGTGTAACTTCAACTATAGCTAAATATATAGTTATAGCCTGAGGTTACTTACCTAATGTTGTAGTGTTAGGATATCCTAACTGGTTACAGGCTACTCTAGCCTCTGTGTCAGTCCATTGTTCTCCTCCACACACTGGCATCCACTGAGGGCCAGAATTTGTGTTTGTACATATTTTCAGATAGCCTTCATAACCATCATCTCCTAGCCACATACTAGAACTTCCATTAGTTGTATTCACTCTTCTGATGATATCAAGTGAAGGGCAATCTTTAAAAACATATTCTTCAATGATCATTATTAAATAAGTTGAACTCTTACTTGCTAGCACTTGAAGTACACAATGAAATAAAGCACTCAATAGTGCCACTAAACTGTAGAATTTCAACATTTAAGTGAGTAGTTTAGGATGTATTTTGGATTATATTTATATTATCTGTTTGTCCCTTTGAAGTTGTTTAGAGTTTCATGATGTCACTGTTTATGTAACACAACTTTTATAATGATTTCAATTAAAACTCGATGCTATTGAATTAGACTTAGTCAATCTAACCGAGGTAACAGAAGTTTAAACACATTTGTGTTATAAAATGGAAGTTTTTCTTAGTTTAATTAATAACCTATACGTGTTTACCTAGATGTTATGACTTCTGATGATGACTTTGGTAAAAACACAACCCAATTATAGTAACTCCAAAAGTGTCTTTACTATTTTCACTCACAAACAATCATTATATGATTGAAAGAAAAAGGGATGGACCACAACATCTAGCTTAATATGTCTTTTAGTATAAAACTTAAGTTCCGTTATTATTACATTGATAATTTGAAGGAAAACAATAAAGTTAATACTCAGAGATAGTGGAATAATATTCCAGATTCTCTACTTCACTCAAGTTTCTGGTTTCAACAATATCTTCTTGTAGTTCATGTTGGACTGGTTCTCTGTGATGTGACTCCTCATTAGTTGGATTATCATTATTGTTTCTTTTTAATTGAGTATGAACACCATTTGAAGGATTGACAGTTAGTGCAGCTTCTTCAGAAGTACTCCTTTTTTTTATCAGATTTATGTCTACATTATAATAGTCATATAAATATTGAGCGTATAGCACATAATTTTATTTTAGAGAACCTTATACTGGGTAAGTAGAAACAAAGAATGAGTTAAATATAAGTTTGTTTGTATTTAGCTATCTCTTTAAATTTCCAAAATGAAGATGAATTCAATATGTTTGGGAATATAAATTTATCAACAGATGTATTTAACAAAACTATATGAAGTATGCCATGATTTTATAACTTGATGTAATATATAGCTGAATAAATTGGTAATAGGTAAATCATTTTCAGTGAATAAATTTAAAGTCTACTCATTGTAGACTTATAAAATCATTTAAAGAATTTCTAGGCATACAAAACGCACTGTGCCCAGAGAACTAAAAGTTTCATACGCAAATATATTTCAATATAACACATAGTCTTGATGTAGGTGAAAATAATGGCAAGATTAAATTTGATTTCATAATATCCCACTGACCTCCTATGATCCTTTGCATTTCTGTTGAAAAGAACTACTAATATTATTATAATGAGACAACTGAAAATCAGTAGAGTAGAAAAAACAGCAATGATGATGTAGAGAGTGAAATTCTCATACTCTGCACCTGAAATATACAACGAATGAACACTCATGGGAGGTTATGAAATTCTACCTGTGTAAAACATATTGTCTTTTTTACATTCAACTAATACATATTCCTTCATTTGGACTTGTTTAGAGTTTCATGATGCCACTGCTTAGGTAACATTAACAATCTATTTTTTGAAGTGGCCATATTATTTTATCATGTTGAACTCTGTGATTTAGAAAATTGTCACTATGTGCTATGCTATGATTGCTGCAGTGAAGATGACAATGAGATCAAAGTGCATATCTTGGATTGTAAGTTAATAAAATATTATTGACACTGCTTTACAAGTGTGTTTCTCATTACTTAATGGAATAGAGTGAATTGATTTAAAGAATAGGACTAAGTTTGATGATAAATATTGCTTAATTAATGTGTTTGTCTTTTAATTTTATTTAACGGGATATTGAATGTAAAGATTTCCTCTGGTACCATATTTTTTACAAAACATGCATCGTTGTAATTATCAAGAACTTCACCCACCTCAAATGAACACAAAAATAGAACTAAAACTTAACTTTAGTTGACAACTATAGTTTAAAAATCCAATTCAGTAGCATTAAAATAACAATAAAGACTAAACTCAAGTTCACTAAAACAACGCTGGATAGCTATAATAATAATATAATATGATCAGTTTTCATGTAGAGTTGATAGTAGTGCTAAATAACATGTTGGATCCCATGAAATTCAGCTACCAACAAATAACAAAAACAGAAACAAAAACAGCAACAACTAAAATCAAATAAAATATTCACACAATTGGTTAGCTATTATGAATAATTTTAATATAATTGTTAGCAGCAACAGCAAAAACAGCAAACCTGACAGCTTTAACTGTTGCATATGGGACTTTCCTCTCCCTGCTGGGTTTTATTGTGACCGTCTTTTCTGGTACAGTTATTGGTCTTGCATGACCATATTTGCACTACTGCATTAAGATATAATTAACACACTTTTTTTATTTATCTAAAGCCAGATTTTTTAGTATTACATATAAATAAGATAAAATTAAATTATAAAATTTTTAAAGCTGTACAAGCTGATCTATTTTTAAGTCATATGCAAATTAAACTTTTTGTATGTACTCAAAGAAAGGTATATATTTGAATTTCATGTGGGTTAGTATCATTTTGTTAGGACAGAATGAGTGAATGATAACACCTTTTGGGATAAATTCAAATCTTCATCTTGGAGGTATATAAGATGCATAGTTTACTTTCATGTATCTCATTCAGTCTGTCTTCATTTACTGACTCTTCCATTGTCCTAATCTTCGCATGTCTCTCTTTTTTGTGTTAGTGTATAACAAATTGTTATAAACATACAACATCAATTGAAAGAATGTGCTAAATGTAAAACTGCATTCTAGAAAGAAAAAGTGTGTAAGGTCGAGTGAAAAGAACACGAGGCAAACTTTCACTTGTTTCATTATTTAGTGCTCTGTAGAAGTAGTAAACAAATAAATAAATAAATAAATAAAGTTGATCTTACATGTTGCAATAATAATTTATGTACAATTCAGATAATATTATTTACTGAAGCTAAGTTATAATAATAATAATAATAATAATAATAATAAAACAGTGCAGTTACCTTTTGTTTTTGTGTTTTTTTAATATTGTAGAATAATTAAAGAGGAAACAAAAGTAGGTATGGCTTTTTGCGCCTTCAAAATCAGAACTCCCCATTGCAAAATTCTGGCTACGGGCCTGCTTCATCACAAATACAGCTAGTTGATAACTGGTCAGCGCACTCACCTAAGGTACATGTGGGCAGGGAGATAGTCTCGTGCAGCCAGACCCTTTACCAAGTATGCTAGCATATTGAATCCATTCATGAAGCTGGAGCAAAAAATAATCAGGTATACCGCATTCACTGGAACTTACTGCCAATCTCCTAGTTTGCTGATGGTGCAAACACAACTTGGCTCTATGTCAGTTGACCAGACCATTTCCCACCTTACGGTTGGTCAAGGGGTAGCTATGCGAGACTAGGGATTCTAGACTAGACTTCTGATTAATAAAGCAATTACCGCTTCCTAACGAGAGACAAGAAATTTGTTGCATGCAGAATTAATTTGAGATATATGGCCCATAGAAAATTTTAAATTAAGTTGTACGAATTGTGGTATTCTAATTATGAGCTAATTAACTTTTCGTATCAGTTTGATAGCAAGAGCATACTCATTGCAACAGCCAGATACTAGCTAAATGTCCAGGATAATAGAATAATTATCTTCGACTGATTCTTGACTCTGTCAGTACTATCCACGATGTCTTCCTCTGAGAAGGATATTAATTTATGTGATCCTTCACTTTGACATAATTCCTCACGAATTAAGTTGTCATTATTGTGTCCTTTTAATTTAGCATGGACATCATAAGAAGGGTTTGTAGCCAGCACAGCTTCTTCTGAAGAGCTCGCCAGGTTTTGTGAGACTCTAGAACGACAGTAGTTACGTAAATATAATCATTTTGGTGGTGGACATTTAATCCTCTACAAACTTTTTTCAATCGTGAGAGAGGAATTTATGTCTATTACCTTCTTGCTTTTCACTATTTGGCAGAATACCTTTGGGACTAAAATAGGCAATTTAATATATGATGGATACTGCACACAACATTAAATGTGCATAATACACGAAAGCTTCTTTGTTAGATATTGTAATTATGAAAGGTGTGAACAATAGGTTATATTTGGAACTAGACATTATCATTACTATGAATGAAAACTGTATTAGATATGACAAAACTGAACATTTTTGGACTTGCACAGGATGCAGTAAGACCTTATGCAGACAGAAGATAGGCAAGGATAAAAGTTGGTAATTTTCTTGTTGAGGAGAAGAAGTGAAGACTAATACTTGTCAGTAGTGTTTATTCATTCAAGTGTGGTCTTGCTAAAATTATTTTACCAGCCTTCATGTAGAGTCATACGGAGTGCTCTGTAACATGTTGTTGGTGATTACCTGATGATATGGATGTATTAGTAAGATACTGGGTTTTCTAAAATGCCTACATGACATTTACTTGTAGTCTTATGTGTAGCATTAGTATTTGGAGATTACCTAACAATATGGAGGTATATATAAATAGAAACTGAGATTCAAATGCAAACATGAATTCAACTTGTGGTCATATGAGTAGCATAAGTATTATTGATAATTATCTATTAGTAGGGATGTATAAATAGATACTGAGATTTCTATAATGCAAACACGACAATATCTCCACTCCTTGGAGTGTGATAGTGCAAGGGTCATTGCACTTCTCTTCCAGCTACATGCATTGTGTAGCAAAGGCCAGGTCCTACTTGGGTATCTTGAAGGGATTGTAGAGGGTGGGTTTGAGGATGTTGCAAATATACACTCCCCAAAACAAATAAATCGGGAAGGTATTAACTGCAGGTGGATCAAGTAGGGAGGGAAGCAGTGGCTGCTGGAAGCTCTGTAACATGTTGAGTCCCATGAAATACTGCTACCAAGAGACTAAAAACAAACGAAACATTCCAAAATAGGTTTTCTGAATAATTTTAACATAAGCAACTGCAACAAGCAAACCCCACAGCTTTAATTGTTGTAACATTAGACTTCCCTCTCTGTACTAGTCTTTGTTGTAACACACTTTTCTGCTACAGTAATTGGTCTTGCATATCTAATGATTATAATGTCAACAATGGCCACAATTTAACTACATCATTGCATCTCTGTATTTAGCTATAGCCAATATTTTTAGCATTAAAGCCTAAAGTGAATCCTACTACAGTAGACCCTCAGTTATCCAAACCCCGTTTATCCGAACTCTCGCTAATCCGAACACCGTTTTTAGGAATTATAATGATATTAATTGGAATTTTGCTGTGCTTTAAATAGATAAGATATTAAGACTCCATTCAAAATGCCTTATTTAGAATATCCGAACATTTCCAATATCCGAACAACCCTTGGTCCTGAGGTGTTCGGATAACTGAGGGTCTACTGTAACTGTTTATGAAGTTTACTTTCATAGTGCATGTGGTACCAGGTGGTAGAGGTGGATCAGGTGGTACAGTGTGGTATCACTTGGTACAATGTTGCATCACTTCTGTGAATTGAAATGACTTTGATGGAGTTGTTTAT
>WLWI01001604.1_pt1 | contig 19540 bp, 19 predicted proteins | sample 6701501 | NCBI WGS metagenome assembly WLWI01 (sample SAMN12718690, study PRJNA515312) | sponge metagenome | isolation source: marine sponge | host: Mycale hentscheli | place: New Zealand: South Island, Marlborough, Capsize Point | collected 2014-11-01
AAGAGAGAAAGACAACCAAAACACGAAAATTAAAATAAAGAACAAAGAGGAGGGGAGGGGGGGGGGGGTTGTTGTTTTTTTTTGTTTTTATGGGGGGGGGGGGGGGGGGGGGGGGGGGGGGGGGGGGGGGGGGGGGGGGGGGGGGGCACTCGCCTCCCCTTGAAGTAATTCACCCACCCCCCTTGAAATATTCTTAAAATTTGTAAGCAAAATGCTAAGTTAAAAAATGAATAATTGTGAAGGTGATTGAAAATGCTTAATCATAACTTTATTGCTGTTCTAATTATTGTCTTGGTAATCTAAGCCCATCTCCTCTTTTATCTTAATTATGTATGAAAGTTATGACCCCCTTGAGATAGCACAAGCTCAATCTCACCCCCTCTTAGATTAATTCCTAAATGAACCCCTGGCAAACTGATGACATTAGGATCTAGCCAACTGCTAGCCCAAGTTATCTCAGTGGTTTAATGAAAGTAGTTACACATTCATACTTGTATGCAGTTCGAAAGCTCACCCCTTAGTTGCTAGACACCTTCGCTTAGGGATAAGAGAATTTTAAACTGCTGAGTAACTTATAGAATTGCTGCAGATAACTGCAGAGAAAAGATGTACAAAATCACCAAAGAAGGGATAAATAATTCACATAATTTCCCAGTTTAATTCACACACCTTCCCAGATCAGTTCACCTACTTGACCCTAATTAATAGACACTAGACTGCCTAGTCATCATGAAATCATGCCCCAGGCAATACCTGACAAGGCTATACTGAGTCTGCAACCTGTGTAATGTACCATGCTGAGTACACTTTCCCCCTTATCCTTGCATCTTGGGACCAAAATATATCCCAATTACTCTTGTAGAAGTTCATCAACTGTTAGCACTGCACGCATGCTTTGCGATGATTACTGAAACCACTTGGTCAGTCTGTGAATCAGTCAACAGTGGATCTGAATGGGGGCCCCTCAAGAGGTATAGCTATCTCTGCACTATTGGCTTCTTACCAAATCCTATTGGACTCCTGCCACCAAAATCTTTTTTTTATTTATTTTTATTTTTATTTTTTTTATGTTGTTGTTGTTGTCTTTGTTTTTGGCGGAAGTGTGAGGGGATAAAGCACAAAGTGTTTAGTATGTTTGCAGTAGATAATTGGCTCAGTGTTTTTACTAAATGCTCATTTACACCCCGGTGTGGCCAGCTATTCTCTACCAATACTTTTTCAGTCTCAATAATATTTTGTAGTCAATACAGTGCACCCAGTTGAGAAATGTAAGTCCTCATAAAAGACAGCAATGTGCATCGTGCATGTTGCTCCATTATGATACAACAGTGGCGTAAGGTTGATTTCACCAAGGTTAGAGCATGCAGTATTGGGTCAGATTGGAAATACAATCCTAGTTCAAGTTTCCAAGTGTGATGTTATAGAGAAGCCCTGACGTGTGTTTATTGACATAACTAACTCGTGCCCAGTGCACTTATGAGAGTTATTGTAGTGCCACAGCTATGCGCTGATAGACTGAGTTTAAACAGAGTAATTCAAGTTGTGATTTAAAATCTGTATTGGGAGTATTGTATGTGATAGATGTGTGGTTGGTATTGCTACTAGGGAGGACTATGGGCTATAATATAACACAAAACATGGGAATTGGAGAAAGTGGTTAAAATTTCAATTTACTGGCATAATATTACTGAGTATTGTTTTGTTTTGTTTTGGTTTTTCAAGGTTGCATTTTGTTTTGAAACAAAAATAATTATGTTTATTCTTATTATATTATAGATCATGTCATTTCTAATCACTCAGCTAGTGAGGAGGTTTGAATACCAGGCAGATGCCTTTGCTCTCTCTCTTGGCCACTCCAAATCTCTGAGCTCAGCCCTGGTGACCTTGCACCAGGACAACCTTGGGTTCCCAGTCGCTGATCCTCTCTACTCCGCCTTCCACCACTCCCACCCTACTCTATTGGAGCGACTCCAGGTTCTCAAGACCAAGGCAGACTAACAACCTGATTATTATAGCTGGTCTTACTGTATGTTAGTCCTAGCACCAGTTGCAGCACTCTTTATGATGAATATCATTATTATTTGAAGTGTTTGCTCGCTTGGCATGTGGTAATTATTCTGGCGGTGCGGTTGATTGGGTCGGCATTCCTACGCGCTCTCTATGAATAAAGTTAGAGGAGTGGGAGGTCCGCTGAGTTTGTATGTACGCAGTTTTCTGGAGTAGTTCTAGAAGGAGGTACAGCTTAACTTGTTGCAATGGGGCAGAAGTCGTCCCGCGCCTTGGTCGTGGAGATTAGACGAGCTGTGCGCGAGAACAGGCGCGATCTACCGGAGGTGGAGCTCAAAGACCTGCAGCTTACCGAAAGGGCTGTCCGCAAGCTAGCAGATGCGCTCAGAAAAAATGAGTAAGTGAGCTATATCTAAGTATTCCATAGCACTTAACTTAAACTAAAGTACTGGTCAATGAATAGGGGAACAGTTCGTTTGTTTGTTTTTTATTAAGGGGAGAATGTCTTTGAAGAATGATAAACGGAATTAAGTCTCAACAATATTTTGCCATTACTTGTATTTCTTCTGTTACTTAACACTTCATAATCATTGATATAGGTCTGAAATCATTATTTATCAATGACCAATCTGTATGCCATAAGCTTTAATACAATGTATAGCTCATACTGGATTCATCCGTAATGTTCTTTACAATGCAGTGTTGTGTGGCATTTGTCTCTGAGTGGATGTGATGTGACTCTGCCGGGCATACAGGCCGTGTCCAACCTTCTGTGCAGCTCCTCCCACACTTCTAACATACGGAAACTCAATCTGTCCAACAATGAGAATGTAAGTTTACTCATTTTTCTGACAGCTCCGAGCAGGAGCTACTGAACAGGTGGATATTTTCAGGAAATGAAATTACAGAATGCTACTTGGTGTTGATTGAGTGTAATCATAAAGCCGTCATTACAGAGGCAGAGGCAGCAAACCAAAAATGGGGCGGGGGCTGAAATCAACAACAACTGTACAGCATAAATTAGCAAAAATTTGGCCAAACCAATTTTCAGTTTGTTCCAAAACTTTCAGCTACGAAATGTATTGGTGTAAACAATTGTGCACACCAACCACTGAAATCAAATTTGTCTCTAGTGTGGGTATGGTTGTTCAAAACAGGTTAATTAAAGGGAGTGGCTTTTGATACTCTACCTTATATGCAGGTTGTTAAGCGGCCCCAATTTTGTTAATCCCTCTTGTTAAGTGCCCAACTTTTATTTATATCTTATCAACTTGAAACTCCAGAATCAGTTTTGACATGCGCAGTGCACTCAAGTGGTGGCATCGATGGCAGAATTAAAATTATGCATTACATGTATATGATATGTTTGACCACACCCATGGTCGGACCGGTTAAAAAGTACTTTCTATGGGTCTGCAAGACACCCTATTGAAATCAATCGGACCAATAGCTATTTGGCAACTGATAATAACGCAACGACTCAGAGAAGTCAAATATATTGTCTGAGAATATTGTCGCTGTGAGAACGCGTTGCAATAAAATAAGCCTCAGGTAACATAATACATATATTTGCAACTTCTCTTGCAACTGCTAGCGGTTACACACACCTGGCAGAACCAGGATGCCTGTGCAGTAAGCAGGCACTGTGAGTGCAAGCAAAGCTCCAGGAGCCAGGCTAGGAACCCCAGGAGAATAAGCCTTCCTCACAGCAAGTGGTGTGGGAACTCTAAGTCCCACCTGGACCTTTGCTGATTCATGAGAAAAGGCCTTGAATTTGCACCCCAGCAAATTCCAGGCACCCAATCACAGCTGGGTAGACTGGTGGGGCTGGTGGGAGGCAGATGGAAAACTATATGGAACACACACACTTAAACATGTGAAGTATGTGTGTGTGTGTGTGTGTTCTTTGCAGTCAACCATGAAGACTATATTAAAGTGTAATAATTATAATAATAGATATTGATTGAGGAAATAATAAATAATTGTATTAGTTGATGTGCAAATTCATTTTCAGATTGGATCGGCAGGTGCAGCTTGTTTGGCTGAAGTTCTGCGTACCAATGGAGTATTGGAGCACCTGTCCCTCAACAACTGTGATATCGGGGATGAGGGCATGCAACCCATAGCCAATGGTAAGATCTCGAGTGTCATGCTCACACTATAGTTCACCATTCATACTTGAACATACAAGCTGTGCTCTATTCTCTCTCTCTCTCTCTCTCTCTCTCTCTGTGTGTGTGTGTGTGTGTGTGTGTGTGCTGATGATATCGTGATTTCTCTGCATCTTTAGCTTTGGCACAGAATCGGACTCTACTCACGTTAGAACTTGGCACCAACAATTTGACCGACCACACGGCCCAGCTCATGGGGGCCACACTCCAGACCAACATGACTCTGGAGGGTCTGTCTCTCTGGCAGAATGACATCTCTGCACAAGGAGCCCATGACCTTGCCGATGGGTTGAAGGTGCGGTAACAAGTGCAACAAACCACTTAGTTGTTGTTGCTGCTGTTGTTGTTGTTGTTGTTGTTGTTGTTGTTTTAATAATTTCATTATCTTCTTTTGCAGTTCTATCCCTTTGAGTCAGGTCATTGAGTGTAGGCTGATGAGATTTTATTTATTTGAACATTTGCTTGAAAACATTTCAAATCAGCTGGTGAAGTGCTTGATTTCATATATAGCTGCTCTATTAAGTGATTGCAGACACAGTGTGTTAATTTCACTCTGTATTGTATTTCAGAACAACCGAAAGCTGCTCTGGCTCGGCCTAGGCAGCAACTATGTTGGTGCGGATGGAACGTGGGCACTGTGTCAAGGTCTCCATGACAATTCAAGTTTGCTGTGGCTGGGTCTGGGAGGCAATGAACTGGGAGATCGGGGTGCATTGCACCTGGCTACTTTACTGCAAAGTAAGGATTGTGTGGTAGCTGCTGTACAAATGCCCAGGAAAGACTTGGCAATTAAATTGTTGAAACACAAAATATTGACAATCATGCAGCACTCACTTGATTTGCTTCATTGTAAGCCTACTCTTTTTTAAGTACACAATGCAAGACACATAGCAGCACTAAATAAACACATTGAATTGCATTGTTATTATAATTGTTGTTGTTATTATTATTATTATTATTATTATTATTATTATTATTATTATTATAGGTCAGGCTTCTTGTCTACGTTCTATTGGGTTAGGAGGCAATGATATTCACGATGAAGGAGTGGAACATCTTGCTAACGCCCTCAAGTCCAACTCAAGATTGCAGTCTCTTGGGCTAGGTGGCAATCAAATAGGTGTGTGTTTGTGTGTTTTTGTGTATGAACTCGGGAGGAGAGATAAGTAAGTCATTACACACAAATACCTGCTACAGACCCCAAGAATAGATTTTAAAATAGAGGTGGTTCTATTTGTGTATGTAAAGATAGCATAGACTCCAACTTTTTTCAAATTAGCTTCAGAGACCGTACGTATCTCCTCCCCCCTTCATTTCTACTACATTTACATGTAACTACTCGAGCAACAAATATTTCTTGTAGCACGCTGCAAATGATATATAGTGACATTTCTGTAATTTGTAAGTTAAGGAGTAAGTGACTATGGTAATTGTAATTATTAACATTGCTGTAGCTTCCTTGCACTGTTTGAAAAAGAGATATCAAACAGGTGTGGTCATGACAACTTTTCTTATAATAAATTGTGATTAATATAAATGAAATGCTTCAAATTTGGATGCTGATTGGTATGAATTTTCGCTGCACAGAAAAATGTTTTCCTGTTCGAGTGTGATTTTTACCAGTTGTATTTACACTGCCGTGCACTATCTGCATTAGTGGAGGTGAGCGAGGTCCTATTTATAGACATATAGGTGAAAAAATATCTCGATACGGATGATAATTCCTCATTGATATAATTTTAGCTAGCTGACAATTTTCTAGGACAAATGAGGATACCTTCTAGGACTTGGGACAAAGTAAAAAACAACAACATCCAGGGCAGTCCTTGAAATTTCAAGACTGTTGGGGTCTGTATAATAGTTAGGTGCTGCCTCAGCGATTTTAAGTTCCTGAAGACCCTAGGCTGTAGTACACTGCCACTAGGGCCAGGGGCCCTAAATACGGTAGTTCACGACGACTGTGCAGCGCCTAACTAATTTAAAGCATAGCGACATTTCCACACAATGCAATCGATGGTGAAGCACATTGCCTGATGAATTTTGAACATAGCTACATTTCCTAACACCTCAATTGGAGGGACACTATGTATCCCTGCCCTCAAGGCAGGACACTAAGTTAATAATGTCCTTCTATAAAGGAACTAGTATAAGTGATTTTGAGTCTCACTGTCAAAATACAAAAACTACATCAATGAAGTACCAAAGGTGCAAACCCTCAGCACTACTATACGCTAGCTAGCTATTACAAAATCTGGTAAAAAAATAAAATCAAAGTTCCATCGAACTGGGATGTGGTTTGAGTTTTAAAATCCTCCCCATCTTTCGTAAAATAATCTCTGTTGCTATTTATAATTATATTCTAGCTGACGATGGAGGCCGAGCACTTGGAGAGATGCTCAAAAAGAATCAGGAACTAAAGAAGCTACTGCTGTCCAGCAATCTGCTTGGTGACAGTGGAGTAACTTACCTTGCCGATGCCCTAACTGTCAATACTGGACTGAGCATGCTATTGCTGGCAGACAACCCGTTTGGTGATGAAGGAGGATGGAAGATGGCCGATGTGCTGTGCAGGAGCAACAGATCCCTGCAAGTGTTGGACATTCATGGCACTAGGATGACCAAGCAGGCAGAAAAACAAGTAAGCAGCAATGTTGGTTTGGCTTCGAGTAGCATGGGGGTGTGTCTCCAACCCCTCCCATACACCAACAAGGAAAAGAAATTTTTTTAGGCCTAGTATTTTTTTTTCAAGTCATAATAAGTAGTAGTGGTTGTTATGGCAACAAATGTCATTGAAAACCCTTTACAAAAAAATACAGAAGCTTAGCCAGTTACAATTACTTCTTTTTTTTTGTAGTCGTACTTTGTGCAGTCTCGTGAGAGACACGGTTTGCATAATGTGTTGTTGTTGTTGTTTTCTGGAGTAAGTGATGCAGCCTCTAGAGAAAATAAAAATGTGACAGAAATGCAGCTAGGAAATTGTGTCTCAATTATTCAACATCAATTGCTTATGACTAAAATGAGGTTCATTCCCATCCATAACTAGACAGATTGATAGGATATATTTCAACTGATCACATATGGGCTTGCATTTGCATTAACATCTTAGAGCCGTGCTACAAAGGAGACTTGATAACTGTATGGGTTCTGATACAATTCTGTGAGTGATAGCAAGTAAATTTGATTGATTACAACACCAGCCGAGATTAAAAATTGTGTCCGGTATGCATACTATAATCTGTGTATGTGATTTAGGTGGTGGATTTCCTTAACAGAGACAGTGTGCTCACCAAGCTGGGATCAGGTTATGGGGAGACAGTTTCCAGGCATGCAGCTTCAGGTGCCCAACAAGTTCTGGGGCAGGCCAACAGACAAGCTCGCCAAAGACAAGAAGAGCACTTCAGACAACAGGCACCCAGCACTGCAGCACCTCTCACACACTCACAGCTGGCATCCCAATTATCACCATCACACCTCTACTGATCACACTCCACCTTCCTCACACTCTATGTACGCGAGACTACAAATATCTGCCATATCTCAACAAGCTTCTTTTTTTTTTTTTGCTGATTATTATTTATACTACATGCATCAATGTGGACTTTTCTATTTTTAAACTAAACTTATGGAAGAATAAATCAGAATGTCACATGGGGTCTACAGAGCTGTATTGGTATAATTCTAGTTGTAGTTAGTAACGAAACTAACAACTCCCTGTTGAAAATGTGCACACTTCTCAATACAAATGGTACAATAAATACTATATTATATTAATGATGACAATACATAGGTAAAAACAAATGAATTTTGCATTTGGGACACGTGAGATATTGAGACAAAAAAAAAAAGAAAAAAAAGAGAGAGAGTGAGAGAAAGAAAACTAACAACCCTCTTTCTGCTACTTGCAACAGGTTCTAGTCGTCTTTGCCGGTCTGAAGAAGCTTGAGTGCTTTGTTGAGAAACTTGATAGCACCTGGAGTGTCATCATAATCAAGAGCACTTGAAGCAAACTTGCAGTACTTCTGTGTTTGGGTCACTTCTTCAGGACCCAGCTTGACAGCAGCACTTCCGCTGCTGCTACTTCCTCCAGAAGGAGCCGGAGATGGAATGGAAGTGAAGCTGCTGCTGCCCCCACTTCCAGAGTTGGGATATGGAGGATAAGGGGTACTATCGGAAGGCATTGAGGATGGAGCAACAGGAAAGGTAGGGTAGGAAGACATGTTGGGGGTTGGCTCAGAAAATGTACTGCCTGGCCCGGGCATACTGCTATGGGGGATGTTTGTCCGTGGCACTGGAACAGGTCGGTCTTGATTGGATGGAGGTTGCGGAGGATAGTAGCTACTTGTGGATGGACCAGGATCTGATGGTGCCCCACCTCCATAGCCAGGCTGGGGCATGGGAGGTCCTCCGAAATTGTCTCCTTCGTATTCCTCTTCTTCCTGTACAGGCGGCCCAGGAGTGGGGGTAATACCTGCCTTCAAACAACGCTCTATCTCTACAGCCTTCCACTTAGCATATTTAGTCAGCTTCTCGATCTAATCATTTCGTGTGTGTGTGTATGTACATACGTAAAATGTAACCATGAGGTGACAATAATATTACACACATAAGTGAGTTTTGCTAGTCAGTACAAGTATTCTTATCATGCTGTCCCCCATACTGTAACCTACGTACCTGTTCATCTACTTCTCCAAACTGGTTGAGGCATGTCAAAAGATATGAGGCCGAATAAAAACATTTGGTAACTGTCCTTCACGTACAAATACACAAACAAACAAACAAATAACACAACACACACAAGTATGTCAGCATTTTGATATCAGATATAATTAACAAATACCTTATTCCAGAAATCCCAATACAACTACAGTCACATTTTTCAAGCAGAGAGTAAAATATTGAAACACCTAAACAACTGAAGTCTAATTTAGGTTCCCAGAAAGAAAATACATGTACATGGATTTGTAAAAACTTCACAATCTCTCAAATATTGCCAGCTTTCATATAATAATGACATAATTAGATAAATTGATTAAATACTATTGAGTAGAAATCTAAAAAAAAGAAAATAATAATAATAATAAAAAGAAGATAAAAATACATAAATAAAAAAAAAAGAAAAAAAAAGTGGTATATAACTCAAGCACAAGCAATGTCTAAGTTTGTAATCTGCTAGTGAACAATACAACACTACACTGTATGCAATTCATAGTACTGAATATAATTCTAGAGACAGCTCTTCCTATAATGGTACCACAACACAATGGTATTATGGTGAACCAGAAACTACTAACTTGTCAAAAATTCCTTGTCGATCTTTTACATCTGCTACATTGAACATCTTCAAGCCAATGCTCTCCACATGGGACTGGGCAACCACATTATCGGATACACACTCTGCAAGGCTTGGGTTCCTCTTTAGTACCACCTTCATCTAACCAAATATCAATAAATCATTATGTAGATTAAAATAGTAGCAACCAATGAACCAACCTTTTCCACACTGTCCATCAAGTTTAAAAGATAGACCTTGGCAGCTGGATCTCTCTTAACTTCACCCATGCCTTCCTGAATTGCATACATTTTCACTGCAATAAATCATACAGTGAAGTAACAACTTTGTAAATACATTAATGGGCGAGTGAGACACAGGTGTAACTCAATGGGATTCATTTTTACACACAACCTCTTGTTTTGCACACATTCCTAACTATGGCAATTGGTAAAGCATTTTAAAAATGATTAGAGAGTAATGAACTCATCAACAATTTCTGGGAGTTAACGGGATCATTAACTGAGGTTAATAGGCAACGACCAATACCGTACGCAGGCGCGTTGTAGCAAGCAAAGTCTAGATTCGAGCGAGAGTGCAAGCTAGAGTGGCCGGGGCAGAGTAGTTAGATCAAACGTACCTCCTGCCCACCCCACAATATCAGTAAGGGGCTAGTGCCCCTACTGTTGACAGGTACCTGCAGGGCCGAGGGGGAACGCCCACAGGGCTCACCCTATCAACTATCCTGACCAATTCCAGCACGGGGGTGAGTCAGGAACGCGGGGTGACAGCCTTAAAAGACTATGTTACTTCTCTTATGCAATATTTAATGGCAAATAATCTTTGGTTTCAATTTTTGTTGCTAAATATTACACTAGGACACAGGGTTTGACTTTTGCATACCGTCAAAAGGGAATATATCTCCATTTTAGTGTGCTGTTAAGTACTTCACTAGTTTCCTGAAAAATAGAGGTGAAGAAAACTATAGAGATATCTGGTGGCTGTAGCTCATAGTGAGATCTTGTTTTAGATCATACTATAAAGAACATTTTATCGTATGAATATAAAGGAAATTAGTAAATCGTAATGTGTTATAAAAATGTATATCTTACAGGTTATTAATAAGATAGAAGATTCCCATAATTGAGATTTTATATGTAGTCAGCAGTCCAGTCAGCAGTTTATTTGTGTTGGGAACTTAAGACAATATAAAATAAGCTTGACGCAGTGCTCAGACTTCTATCAACTTGTAATAGGGAAAAGGGGAGTGTGCACAGTAAAATGAACTAGATAATTCAAAACTATCCTTGCCAGAATTGCGCAGCCCCCATATTTGTATTACAGACAACAGACTAACACTGAAAGCAAATCTGGAGGAGGAACATAAAAGAAATGCCAGACCTTGTTCCTCTCTAGTTCAAAGAAGAACAATAAAACTAGGCAATAATTCGATCCTGTCGAAGTTTATAAATTTTGGCTTACAGTCCAGAGCATTAAGAACAATCTATGTATCCTATGGAGATGGACATAATAGCCTGAAAGATAAAATACAGGTTTCAATTTTGTACTGTTCCTTATGGGAAAGTTGTGGTAACGTTAAATAAAACTACAATATATGGCAGCACATTCGATGTATACAACGTAACAAGTCAAACTGAGGGGATTGTTTTTCGGCCTTTTAGAGGGGCATTTGGCGCCCTGAAATTTTTAATTATTGTGATCTTCATGGTGACACTTACAATTTAGTGATTTGACCCTTCTCAAGGCTGGTTCCCTGCTTAAAGGGCTGCTCAAATAAGTAAGCGCTACTACTGGCCAATTAGGTAATTATGCAACCCACCCTTAAGTTGCACTCACCATGATAAGCAACAACAGGGTCCCTTTCCTCAAACTGCTTTGAGAGCGTAATATAGGGCTGTATTTTCTTTAAAGACGAAGGCAATCCAGGGGAGGCCATGTCGTATTAGACACTATTCTGCCCTCACCGCACTAACTATCTCCCTAGCTATTAGCTCAGAGCTGCAACACACACAAGTCGTACGTGTTGTTGTTAGCAAGCCCAATTTTGACGACCTACCAAGTTTATTTCCTTGTGACTATCACGTGATAACCAGCGCGCTCTCTCTCTCTCTCTTTCTCTCAAGCTATATATATAACGCTCTAGACCCAGCCCACAACAGCATTCTGGTAAGCTATTTACTTTTTACTCTTCAAGTATTCCTATCTTAGTATCTATTTGTTTAGTAGTGGTAGTGGAGTTAAAGTTCTTGGACAATTTGCAATGAGAGAGATAAAGTAGTCGTTCTAGTATCACAAGGTAAGCAACAGAGAGAAATGATTGAAAGCTTTTCTTTTGCGAATTTAAAAGGTGCTGCTGTGTGAGAAGAACCACTTAACTTAGCTTATCAGTACTGTACCTGCATATTGGCTCAATTAGAGGGCTAAGCAGTTGGAAGTGTGTCGAGATAATGGCTCAGTTGTTAGTATTTCAGCATCCTAAGACTTAGCTAGTCCTACTTAGGATGGGTTTAGCTATTCTATAAAAATCTAACTTTTGGTGTTTAAGTTAAAAACAATGCTAAGAGCAACAACTGTGTAGTTTAATTGCTTTCAACTAAGACATCTACTATTTGTGTTTAGCAATAAGAAATAAATACTGTGTAAATGGTCCATCAGTATGGCAACTAAAGTTTGCATGGTGGCAGTGATGACTGTGTAGGTGGCTGCTATGTGAGTGTGTACATGGGTGAGCATTTGTGTGAGTGTACGTGGATGAGCGTGTATGTGTGTGCATTTGTGAGTGTGTGTGTATGTGTGTGTGTGTGTTACATCTTAACAGAGTTGAAGGTTTCAGTCAACCTATTAGCCCTTGTGCTAACTGGCATTGTTGAAAGAAGTGTTAGTGTGTGTTTAGTGACAGAGGTTATTATTGCACCACCTTGGGGGATGTATGGGCTGATGAAGTCCCCTGGATATTATACAAATAAGGAAATATTTGAAGTTCTGTACTTAATTCCAGTCGGAGAAAAGGACAGTTTTTGGTGTGTGTGGTTTTTGGTGTGTGTGTGTGTGTGTGGTTACTAGTCCGCAATTGTTTTAATTTTGGTTCACTAATATTTCAGTTTTAGTCGAACTAATTGTCAATGTTACCTTACAAGTACACACATTAATTTTTTAATTATTTCTACCAATGAAAATGACTTTCTCTGCAGTTGGCCTCACACCCATTGAAAATGGAATTATAAATATAGATACATAATAATGATGAATACACAAAATACAATATAATAATACTACTAATAATTAATAATAATAAATGGAAGAAACATAACTGGTTGGTGACCTTTGATAATTATAAGTTATAAGATGTTGAATGAATGAAGTATGCATTCGTGTGTGATTATTCTCAAGAATTAAATAATGTGTGAGGGATTAGGACGAAGTGAGCAGAGCAGCTAGATATAGGGGAGAACCAAGTGATAAGATGTTGATAGGAATACAGTATCAAGAGAGCAGCTAAATGAATTTTGTGCAGAGTGGGCTGCTAGACGTGTGGAGAATACATTGCTACCAGTCCTGCTATGTGAGAGTTCTAAATAGCCCAGCACCGGTGCTTGATTTGGATGTATTGTTTGTGGATGGATAGAATGATTCAATAAGTTGCTTTATTTATGGGATGGAATAACTAATCGATGATTGTTGATAAACTAGAAAATTGTGTGATATGACTTTTGGGGATTGTGAAGTTGTAGTAAGATCATCAGTTATCTGGTGTAAGCGAGTACGTGTCGGAGCTAAATATGAATGATACAGTCAAGTGTTCTTTCTTGTACAAGGACACTGTTTCACACGTAACTTAATAGAGTGGATGATTGGAACATGCAGTGATAGTTACTTTTAAAAAAAAAAAAGTAAGTGAAAAAGGGGGAAATGGAATGGCAATGCATATTTAATATTAGAATGAGACCTATAATGAATCATGCTGGCTTATCAAACAGCCCTCTGTCAGTGAAGATGCATGTTTATGTGATGAAGTATCAGTATGGGCTAATAGAGCGCAGGATGCTTTAGAGGTGATATACTCTCTGCGGTATTATAGCGAAGCTTGAGGGACAGTGAGTCAGTAGTGGCATGAAGTGTGTACGAGTGTAGTTGCTTGGTGTATTGGCATTTACCTGTTGACTGGGAGTAGTTTTTGTTGGTATCTATGCAAGATGCCTGTGGTACATATCTGTGCATTCCATTGGATTGTGTCGATGTAGTGAAGTCTATTTCACAACTCACTCACAAACACAGTATGATTGCTCGATACACAATGAAAGTGCTTGTGTATTAGACCTATTGGAAGCCTGTTTTTAAGGAAATAGAAAAGAGAGGGTGAACGTAGATTTCTGTGTCATAGCATGTTATGCGTTGGACACAAGCAAGGCTAGTTATAGAGTTAAAGGATTGAAGAGGATTAGGTTTATTTGTGTGCTAATCACAAAGTGCAGTAGACTTGTATTGGAAGAACACAACGTTCACTCTTTTCATTTAAGTAAATATGCAGCTATGAAAGAAAGGTAGAAGAAGGAATGGTCAGGCGTGGCAAGATTTAGCAGAAGTCTTGCCAAATTACGGTACTGATCCTGTTGTTTAGACTGTCTTTCTTTCTGCTGTTCGTGTTTGTAGTACAAGCACAAACACAGGATTGTTACATTTTCATCCCCCACCATCTGTGTGAGTAATGATACTGTTGGAGCAGTGGTTGAGTAAAAGGTGCAAGAATAGCATAATACCAGTAGTCAGTGTGTTGGGTTGCTATTTACTTCACTAAAGTAGAAGGGGTTTGCAGTTAGTAATCGTATTGCTCAGTCTAACTCCAAATGTTTACTTGCATTGGTAGTGGTAAATTTGGCAAAATTCACATGGCCAGGTTAGGGCATTGGATAAGACAATGGATGGGGAACAAACTTAGAATGGCAAGGTATAATAATTCTTTATACATAGCTCGTTAATGGCACTGCAAGTAACTTGATAGAGTTTGACCAGATGTAAAACAGTAATGAGGAAAAAATTGAAAATTTGTAGCCCAAATCAATGGGCTTACGTGTTCTTGTTTCTGTGTGCTCTGGTCCAGTGGTATTGCCTCTGGTCCAGTGGTATTGCCTCTGGTATGCACTCTGTCTGTTTATATAAAATGTTTACATCCTCTATCCATTCCAAAGAATCCTTATCAACAGTGGTGCAAGTTTCAAGTCTGGAGGTTTTAAGTTAAATTTTAGACCAGATCTTAATATTAATTTGTAGTAGCACTATGTTGAATGTTTTACTGTGGGTGTATGTGTAGAGAAGCTTTCAAAGATGTGAGGATTTGATCTTTATTAAACTGAAAGTAGTTGTTATTGATTTGATTCCATCTTGTTGTGGAGTTTTTGTCTTAAAAGAGTCTTTGAAATTAGTCGTTGCTAAAGCTAAAGCTAGTATTTATAATAAATTGAAAGTAAATATAATGGATGGCATATACATGCACTGCAAACTCCTCTTCTTCCCCAACCCCCTGTCTCCCTCCCTTTTTTTTTCTCTTCAGGATATGCACATTAATATAATTTCACATTTCCTTGTAGGCTGTGGCAGTGATAAAGCTAAAACCTTCTTCTTGTTGGTAATACAGTAGAATGTCAGTTATCCAAACACATTGGGACAGAGAAGTGTTCAGATCACTGAACACCATAGAAAATGTATTATAAAACACTAATGAATGGGCGTGGTCAAGCAGTTCTTCATGTCCACATGTGCTGCTATTAGATTTTGGGTGTTCAGTTAACTGAAGTGTTCGGATTACTGACATCCTACTGTAGTAGTAGTAGTAGTAATCATCATCATGTTATTTATCATCATTATAAATTCATCAGAGATATCCGAGAGGTGGGCCCGTAAAGGGAGCAGAAACATTGGTTTTATAATAGCGCTGAGTAAAATATACTATTTTATGATATGGTTATAGTACCACACTATCACTGTTTGATAATGAATACCTTTTTGTCTCTATTTATACAATTTAATAAGTTCAACCAGCTTTGGAGATTAAGTTCAACCAGCTTTGGAGCTTTGGAGATTAAGTTCAACTAGCTTTGGAGATAAGAATAGTAGTTGCAGTTAATGTTAGAATAAGGATGACTTAGCGAAATAAGAAAGTGTGAGAGAATATTAAGTTTTGGAACTAATGTGGGCATTAAAAAAAATACCGTATATATTTTTCTTGAAATTATACTTTCAAAACTTGTTTTAATCTATTGGTTTTCCTCTCTCTCCCTACAGATTAAGTATGTCTCTGTTGCAAGACAACGATTACTCTAGTGATGATGATGATGACCTGTTTGCCGTCAAAGACTCGTCAGGCCGCAGCTCTGGGAAGAGCAAGAAGAATGAGAAGAAAGGACGCAGTGGGGAAGACAAGAAATCTTCTCGAGCAAAGAACAAAGAGAATATTGTGAAGGAGAAAACTCCCAAGAAAGGCAAGGTGCCAACTAAGAGCTCTACTTCATGGTCTCCCCCGGACTCTCCTGAACAAGCTTCCCTTCCAGCTGAGGCAAAAAACATAGTGTTTCGAACCCCAGTCAATCCAACAGGTGCAGGTAGTGGAGTGGGAGGCGGCCAGCTGCAACCGTCCCCGAATGTCAAGAACCAGCGAAAAAGATATTCCCAGCTGGCTTCCAGCTCAGAGGATGAAGAAAATGAAATGAGTGGAGTTTTATTGTCCAACAAGCCTGTTCTGCAGGACATGTCTGATCTACCCGGTGGCAGTACCACTTCACAACAACAGCAGCAACAACAATATTCCACCAACCCTTTCGTAACAGACAACACTTCACAGTTCTTTTCCAGCAACTCTGGCTTGGGTACCACTGCTATCTCAAGCAACGTCACCTCTTCTCTGGGTGGTGGCATAGCATGGCCTTCCATAGAACAACCTCAGCAGCAGCAGCAGCAGCAACAACAACAACAACCTTGGCTTCCCATGATACCAACTGGGAGTGGCGGTGGTTTGGGTTCGGTAAACCCTCTCGTGTTTACCCCAGACTTTGACCGACCTAGTTCACACCATCAGCAGCAGCAGCTTCAGCAGCAAGCACCAATCACTTTCGACTCGAATATGGTCCATAATGCCAACATGGGTTTTGAGAATGCTCCAGTTCCTCCTCAACAAGCAGCGGTGCCTCAACAAAGTGGGCCGTGGTGGGGACTGGAAGAAGATCCTTTCAAGCCAGAAGATCCGTTCAAGCCTGCTGATCTCACCCAGCTGCTGCAGCCTCTGGTTCAGCAGCAACCAGCTGCCGAGATTTCCGCTGAAGAAGTTGACACCAACCCGTTTCGCCGGCCCGTCTGGCATGCACCACACCCACCAGAAGTGAAAGCCTCTGTGGGCGTGTCTACGACTGAAGTGCCTGTTCAGAGTGTGGATGTGACTCCGCCCCCTGCTGCTGTGGCTCCACCTATCAGTGGTGAAGATTGGAGCATTTCAGAAGATCTGCGTGCGAAGTGTGTACAGCAGTTTCACACCTTGCAACCAGTCAATGGTGTATTGGAAGGGAACAAGGCCAGGCAATTCTTTGGACAATCTAAACTCCCGTATCAAGAACTGTCAGCGATATGGTATGGTGTAGTCATTTTAACAGTATTTGTGGGTGGAACTGTTATTTATTAATTAATAAGTTTTATAAAGTGCACTCCATCATTATTAGTATTAGTATAAGTGGCAGATTGTAAGAAAAAGAAAAAGGAAACTGATTGTAAAATTTTAATATTTTTCTTGCTAGAGGTGAGCTCAATTAACTGAAAAAGCTTGCAAGTGTATCCAGCTCTCCATAATATTGGTTCATTTTGTTCCACTATAGTAAAAAAAAAAAGTTTTGAATGAGTACTTGTCACATTTATATGGAGTCGTTGTCTGTTATGAATGGCTTTTGTTTGTTACGCAGCAATTGGACTGTCCTACACAGAGTTGCAAGTGATATGAGAAGCTAGCGTTGGTTGGTTGTAACTGGACCATGGAATGTTTAGCATTCCTGGACTTTGTGATCTCATTCCCGCAGTTAATATGAGTGGGAGGAGTTGAGTGTGAAGTGTAAATTGTTTCGCTCAGAGAGAGAGAGAGAGAGAGAGTTGTACATGAAAACATTTCCTTGCAAGTGAAGTTATCAGTGTGTAACTGCCTAGATATTCAATTGCTCAATTCGTTAAAATCTCAGGATGTTTGTCGTGCCAAGTATCATTTTAAGCTACAGTGCAAGATTGTAGTTGTGCGCCCTCATTTGTGTGTGCGTGCGTGTGTATGTGTGCAGGAGACTGTCAGACAGAGACCAAGACAATGCTCTCTCTCAAGAAGAGTTCTGCATTGCCATGAAGCTAGTGTTGATCCGTCGTAAAGGAGTGGCCATTCCTTCGTCATTGCCTGAGGCATTAACATCGAATATCTCAGGTATTGCTGGCAACCTTGTGCTTGTTAATTCATTACATGCTCACTATACTACTGGCTGTTCAAAACAATAACGATTATATTATAGGTAAATTATGTAGGTGACACTAGGATTTTAGACTATTTTGCTTTTCCCTTCCTAAAATGGTTTCTCTTTTTGAATATCCTCATCTGAAAATTTTAATGCTCTTTCCATGTATCTACTCACTTTCTCTCCCTTTCCTTTCCTTGTTTTGAACGCAGTGGGGCAATATATTTCTACTTCCTTCCTCCTCCCCTCCCAAACTTCGAGAGTAGTGAATGCTATGTATTTATGTGTGTTTAGTTGGCAGCAACTGGCCACCCTCCACTGCATCAATGTCTGCTTCCAGTGTTCCCAAAGAGAGCGTTTCTCCAACTTTGGATGATCCACGTGAAGTTTCCCCTGCACTGGTGGACCTACACGAGCCCCGGGGGGCAGTGGACCAAGGTGAGAACTATGCAGCACAGAAATTTTTGGTTGGGGGGGAGGGGGGGGTGGAGTAGAGAGAAGGGGTATAAATGAGTGTATCCGCTCTCAATGTGCTTGGCCCAACATTGTTTTCTAGATTCTTAGAGTCCGTAGTATTTTACTGTCATTCTCAGAAATGTTTGCTTTCAATCAGTAATTCAGCCTAGATATCTCTCTCTTATTCTTTGTTTTGTTGGTTTGCACATCTATTTGTTGTTGTTTTGTTGTTGTTTTTTCTTTTCTCATTCTAGACTCTCTCCTGGTTGTTCTGGACGACTCGTCAATCGGTGTGTTAGATGAAGGCAGTAGCGAGGACCAGGTGACCCAGCATCCCACTGTGGGGCGCATCATATCACTGGACTCTGACTCAGGATCGGGGGACCATCCGTTGGTGGGCAATGAAGACGAGGAGGAAGAAGAGGATGAAGACTCTGTCCTTGTCAAACTAGATGACAAACCAGCGCCCAAACCGTCCAAACCCTCCAAGCCGGCACCTCCTAAACCTCGTGTGCCTAGATTCAGCCGGCCTCCTCCTCCTGCCGTTGTGAAAAAGAAGACTTCACCCACAGCTGCAGTGACCAGAGTGAGTTCTTCTGGAGATATTTCTCCTACGCAGATGTCTCCTCTTCATCCTTCTGTGTCCCCTCCTCCTCCGCTCTCTACCTCATCTGCCCCGGACGTGATGCCACATATCATAGACAGTAGCACCAGGATCACCTCCCAGCCACCACCTAAGCCACCACGGTAAGTGGGTGGAGCTACTGGGCCACAACAATGTGATCTTCAATTGGTGATGAAAATCAGGTGTAACAAATGACCCTCTTATTTAACTCAGATTGTTTTTAAACAAAAATTGTCCATTATTTTTACCTTTAGTTTGAGCAGAAATTTTAGAATATCGCTTGCCAGTGCTGACTAACTTGCAAAGTGTATACAATTATTATAAGTAGTGTTGTCAAACTATATGTAATGCTAATTAGTAGTAACAGTAGTGTTGTTGTGTTGGTATTAGAGCTGGTTGTACAGTAAACATGGGTTAGTACTTCTTTCCCCTCCCCCCCCCCCCCCCGCCCCCCCCCGCCGCGCGCCCCCCCCCCCCGCCCTGCTCGCGGAGCGGGTCCACTTCGATTGGGGCTCATGCTTCT
>WLWI01001605.1_pt1 | contig 19536 bp, 14 predicted proteins | sample 6701501 | NCBI WGS metagenome assembly WLWI01 (sample SAMN12718690, study PRJNA515312) | sponge metagenome | isolation source: marine sponge | host: Mycale hentscheli | place: New Zealand: South Island, Marlborough, Capsize Point | collected 2014-11-01
GGTATAGGATAGGTGGTATAGGATTGGTATAGGATAGGTGGTATAGGATTGGTATAGGATAGGTGGTATAGGATTGGTATAGGATAGGTGGTATAGGATTGGTATAGGATAGGTGGTATAGGATTGGTGTAGGATAGGTGGTATAGGACTGGTATAGGATAGGTGGTATAGGATTGGTATAGGATAGGTGGTATAGGATTGGTATAGGATAGGTGGTATAGGATTGGTATAGGATAGGTGGTATAGGATTGGTATAGGATAGGTGGTATAGGATTGGTATAGGATAAGTGGTATAGGATTGGTATAGGATAGGTGGTATAGGATTGGTATAGGATAGGTGGTATAGGATTGGTATAGGATAGGTGGTATAGGATTGGTATAGGATAGGTGGTATATGATTGGTATAGGATAGGTGGTATAGGATTGGTATAGGATAGGTACAGGAGGATAGGTAACTTCCTATAATGTGGGAAAAGGAAATTTCATTTTTGGTCTAGTGGCAATACCAAAACAAGACACTCTACCTCAAATTAAAAGTCATGCACATAAAGCTCTCATAGACTAGAATAATTTGTAAGTAAGTGCAGTGTAGTAGAATCATCAAGATTGTACGAACTAGAGCCGATTATTGGAATTATTATAATCCCTAACCTAAAAATTGACTTTTTTTTGCTACACTAACTAGTGTTGGAACTTACCAGACATAAGTCTGAATCAACCATTTGTGTTTGTGCTCTTAATGTCGTAGAAACCATTAGATCTGGTAAATGCTACATTCTTTAAAATTATAAGGATGTAGTATACAACTAACTGGAGTCATGTGACTTAAAAGCAAGCATAACAACAACAAACAAAAAACATGTCAACATGTGTTCTTGGCAATAATGTAAAACATTGAAGTCATGGCACATTATTTGGTATCCATAAACTGCAAAGATAATTAAATGTTTTTAGGGGCAACCATCACTTCTTTGTGGTCAGTATGGGACTACGTTCATATGAACAAAATTTTATAAAATAAATAAATAACATTCAACAAATAAGAGTAATTAAACAAATAAAATAAGTAAATAAATAATTAAATAAATGCATAAATAATAAATAAATAAAATAAGTAAATAAATAATTAAATAAATGCATAAATAATAAATAAATAAAATACATAATGAATGAACAAACGCAAAAAGTCACAAAGAAAACAAATAAAAAATAAATAAATGATATTTTTATGCACAATCCCTCTGGCTAACTTTGCTTTCTTGTTAATTCATCAAAATTTTGCTACTTTATATATTATATATATATATATATATATATATATATATATATATATGTATACATTTGGATTAACCTCAGTTTTGTATATGCATCTGGAATGTATTCTTCATATGCAACTGGAAAAACTTTAATGTCAACCAATGCACTTCTAGCAAGTCTCCAAGACACCTTTTTGATAGCTAAATAATGGTTCTTCAAGGGTCTCTTCCCCTCCACAGTGTGCCTAATGACATGGTACCCACCTCTCAGGAACCGGTCAGTAGAATCAGCTATGTACATGTCTTCCACTACCAAGGCCTCATCATTCTGTGTATATCAAACAAATGCATTATATACAAGCAATAGATTATTTATAATCAAAATAAATGATTTAAAATTTTAGGTGTGTTAAAAACACAATCTTTTATTTCCCTTACCTCCCTGTACCTGGAGATGCAGAGATATCTAGTCTCTTGTTCTTGTTCTGCTCTTTCCCACAGCTGGGCATCAAGAAAGGATGCTTCAGCCCTCTCAATCTACAATAAAGTAGTAAATATTCTTCTTCTGAAAAGCAATTTACAAGGAAATTAAATAATAAATAAGTAGACAGTAAAAGCAACTCTGACATTAACCCCAACCCCTGAGTGATCCTTCTTACATAGTAATAGGTATCCTATAGTAGAGTAAGATTTAACAGATATTGTGCCAGAAAAATGAATTTGCACGTATCATATTCTTTAGGGTGTACTCAATGAACTCAGAAGAGGTGCCACAACAAAGCAATAAGGCTTTAAACCTGTGAAAATTAATACAAGATGAACCTCGCCCTCACGAGACTGCAAAATTGGCTTATGAGTAGCTACTTTAAAAATATGAAGAATTTATCAAATAGGCTAACCACAGCAAAGTTTAAACCTTTGCTTTAAATAATTTTAATTATATAAAATGGAGCAAAAATTTCCATTATTTCAAATTTAATATGTAAATTATTCATAAAACTATTGGTACTTAGTAGAATTTGATTAGTAGAATTGTAGGTACCGAGTTTGAAGATAATAAACATTCAAATGTGTATTCCAGCTAAAGCAAAATTCTGCAGTGCTATTGCGTAGGAAATTTGTAGTTTGAAATAGAATTTCATTGATACTGTTCTTTTTTTACTACTTATTTGATGAATTTAGCTCAGTATATCCTAACTAATGTATGCTATCACAGCACATTATTTCTCAAGCATTAATTTTCATTTTAAATTGAAATGGAATAAATCAGAGCAGGAGTACGATTTTGTGTGATTCTCCTACTGGGCTCATTAAGTACACTGTAAAGATATAATATGTGAACAATGTCACACATTAACAAGTAATAAATGTCAGCAATGTACAATATTGCTTCACTTTATAGCTATAATTGAAGCATAGGTATAAATTTTGTTGTGGTTAGCCTACTGGATGAATTCTCCATATTTTAAAGTATTTATGTGCCAAGTTTTTGTAAGGGTGTGGTTCTTCTTGTATTAATTTTTGCATGTTTAAAGCCAATATAGCTAATGGAATTTCAAAGCAGAAACATGATTTATTGTGGCACCCCTTTCTGGTTTCCTTGACTACACCCCATGTTCAAATGTTTACACTTTTATCTGCTCTGTCATAAAACCACACAAATTTGGCCTAGCTAATCACCTTTGCTGCCTTCATTCAAGTTTTTTTTTTTAATTAAAATTTTTTTATTTTTTTATTTTTATAGATTATGTCATTTCCTCCCCAGAACATATTTTATAGCTTACTGAAATATATCCCTTGGGTACTTTATCCAGTGAACACACAAACACAATATCTGTGATGGCCTTCCAATTCATTATGAATTCTCAAGATAAGTTGGCAATATGTATTGGAGTTGTTGCAGTTACTTCTCTACTCAGAACCGTGCTGGTAGTGCAGAGGACACCAACAAATCCTGATTAAGTATAAGTAACTATACCCCAGCCATACAGTCCCTTCCGCCCAATCCAAAAACGCCAAGGGAAGATATGAATTTGTTTGCTGTGTGACGCCAATTTATCGTCGGTTTGGATTACAAAATTTTTATTATGATATGAATAGAATTATTACTTCCGCTAGCCAGTTCATCTGAAGTAATTATCTTCAGCGAACAGTGTGTTAGAATAATACTCTGTCTACTCACTATACTGTGACAATTCAGTGAGCAAGCGCTGCGAGAGAAGGTGTGATACTCATGGACATGTTCAATTGAAATTATGGGATTCAGATGTATAGGATAGACTATAGTTAGTTGAACGCGCAGAAGATTACCTGGAAACCAGTAAGTTTACAGAGTGCATAGCTAGCCATTTAAAGCAATCGTTTTTCTGACTCGGGTCGCTTCATAAACCATGGGTTCGAAGAATAATTGCTGATAACCGTCCCGACTCCGAGGGCGGTTATCTAGCTATAACTACGTTCTAAAACCAAATAAAAGAGGATAATGTAGTTTTGAGGGGAAAATATGTCCAGATGGTGCAGCGAGGGTCATTTCCAAACACTGACACAAGAGTATTTCGTTCCTTTTCCGCTGCCTTAAAAAACAACAATAAAAAACAGTGGGGGGATAGTGTAGTCTGGCGTAGCCAGTCCCTTTACCGAACCGCTTTCTGCGCGATTTGCGCGCTAAGTGGGTCTGGCACCGCAATATGATAATGATGATACCAGGTGACAAGACTTTATACTCCGATAAGGAATTTCCTTCGTAGATAAAAGAAACCATGATATATCACCTTATACCACATTTATTTGTGCATTTCACTATATTTTGTCAAAAAAACATCTTCAGCTTGCAATTTAAATCTCTTTAAGACCTAAGCAGTTTTTAGGTCCTCCAGGGAGGGATTCTTATATATGTAGTGCCCCCGCCTTTAGGGCAGGGCTTCTATGATGTAGAGTACCTCCAATTGTGTTGTTAGGAACTGTTGCTAGGTTCTAAATTAGTTAGGCGGGGCGGCAGTCGTTAACTACTGTTTTTAGGGTCCCTCAGGCTCTAAGTGTAGCGCCCTTGCTGCGCTTGGGACGCTACAATCAAGGGCCTTCAGGGACCCTAAATACAGTAGTTCCCTCTGGAGCAGCGCCTAATTATTATTTGGTAACTAAGGCTATAGTTGCTATACATTCTAAAACAAATAGACTAAATATTGGGAACTACAGCTGGTTACAGCCTGCAGCCCTTGAGGTTCTGTGGGCGGTAGATCCCTCGCTGTCGTTTTCTATCTATTATAGAGTTCCTCTGTCATAATACAAAAACTACACCAGCTATGTTCTAAATATATGCTCATACCCTCCCCTCTTATATTATTTATTTTTTTGTGTTAATTCACAACAGGCTGGCAAATATGTTTGATTTAATTTAGTTAGAGGCATTTTAAATGAGATGACTGAGAAAAGTTTCATGATAATGACGTCTTTAGCATTATCTTTTCCCTGAAAAATAAAATAATATAATTATTAGAGTGCCATGCAAATAGGATTCATTAATACAAACAACAACAAAAACAACAACACCTTTATTATAGTTTTTTAGATACCAGTTTATGAAGCGTTTGCCCGAGATAACTTATCATGCAAAGGTGACTTATTAATGGGTGAAAACAAAGCAAAAAATGTGTGTGAAATAAAAAGTTCCTGTCTTGATGTCTCCACCACTTGATCCCAGCTGGCCAGGCACCAAACTACAGCTAGCTACACACTCCCAATTCAACAACAGTTCAATTTCATAGAGGACAGATTATTCGAGCATGGTGTGACTACAATAATCAATAAAACTGAAATGAAGCCACAATCATGATGATGAATATGCACTAAAACTTGTATTAGCGACCCCTCCGAAAGGCGACCGACCTCTCTGGAGAGACCAAATCATGTGCCCCTGATTGCGGTCACGTGTAAGCTAATAAAAAAAGAAGCATACTACACTACTTCTACAGTATTCAATTTTGTCTGGGACGAAAGGACTTTCCTAAATGCTCGCTGAAAGTTTGATGCTTCTATTTACTCTTCATAAAAAAAGCGCAGGAAATAATATCCACAGGACAGGAAATGTATGCTATTAGGAAAAAAATCACCTGGCTTGCTACCAAAATAAAGACTGGTGTGGTTCCTTGCAAATACCGCCTCAAGCAATCCTTTTATTCTGAACGTTTTTTTAAAACAGAAAATTGCATCTCCAGTGGTAGCACATCCTTATCTAAGTAGATAAATGTGGTGGAGAAATAGCTAAGTTAGCTACTAGTAGCCACAAGAAGGCAATTGAGACTTCAGAAGAAGAAAATCTTGTAAGATGCTTGTCATCAGGACACCATATTCAGATAACTGCAATAAGAAATGCATCAATTAATGAATGTATATTTAATTCAATTTTCCAAAACTCTTTATCACAAATAATGACATTTACAAAAGAACCTCCGAGAAAGGACCAACTTCTGAGAAGAGACCAAAAGTCCCGTCCCCAATGTGGTCACTATTCGGAGGTTTTACTGTAATTAAATGTCTAACAATGCGGTAAAGTGAGAACAAAAGTGGTAGCTATATGCTCAAAAATTTCTTCATTTTGAGATAGCACGGGGAAGACTTAAGCCTGTGTAGGTCTTCATGGTTTAAATCATAGTTAATTAAGCAAAAGGTGAATGTGAGAAGCCTTCAATGGGATGAGATTTAAATTTGTAATACTTCTGGACATGGCTTACTAGACATGTCCTGGTCAACTCTTACTATGGTCTCTCCTTAGCTGGCTGTTGACTTATATAAAGGGTAGACTCTACACTGAAGCAGATAGAAGGAACTTGAAGTTCGGGCAAGTAAGGACATGGACACTTACTTTGCAGATTGTTTGCATATGTACTCCTTATATGATACACCTGGATGGGTGGTTAGTACGATATAGCTGGCCACCATTTACTGGGAGATATTCATGTGCTCCGATTTGTACACCATAATATGCTGTCTTTAAAACCTATACAATACAACTTTGGGCAATGTCAGTAGAGTGCTGAATCTCTGGTGGCAGTGACCAGTCAACAGCCATTATTATTGGGCATGGTGGGGAGCAAACTGTTTGGTGGTTCAGGAAAGGATTATTCAGACTGAAAGAGAGAGCAAACCCCGACAACCTAAATTTAAAACGCATTATATAGCATGCTTGGCAAGAAAAGTTATACTTTTGATCAAAAGGGCTCCCATTGTCTGAAGTAACTTACTTTTTATCATCTCACTTACTTATCAAATCCTTTGTAAGAGCCACCATGAAGCAGATACAGAGATCATTAATACTCCTGCAATAGGTTGAGAGAAAATATACAAGTTAAAGTTAATGCATAATAAATGCTAACTATAATACGTTCTTGCATGTGATGATGAAAAAAACAACAACAGCAACAGCAAAAAATAATTGAAAATTGCATTAGGCATGATGAAATAAAATGGCTGTATCACTTACCTGAGTATAGTGTACTCTTTGGCAACTGAGTCTCTGTCCTTTTTCTGACACATGATAATGTCTATGACCATGGCTTTAGCAGTTGCCCTAGGGACTTTCTTGACAGCAATTCGCTTGTTTTTCAATGGTCTCTCTCCTTCTACTGTAGATGTGATGACATCATAGCCACTCGGCGGTTCCTCTGAAATATGAAATACTTGTATATCTTCGATCAATAGGTCATCAATCTGCTTGTACATAAGTATAATTATAACAATTTGTTCATTAGAATTGGCAAGCAAATGAAGCAGGTGAAACATTGTTAGGTGTAGTACTCTAATAAAGTGTAGCTAATGAGTGAGTTTGTTTTTTTAAATACGCCTTAGTTGCTTTGTTCATTTGCTACTAGCTAAACACTCCTGGTAAGCGGTCCCAATAGCATGTGTGACAAAATACATTTTCTTATTTCTTTTTAGTGTAGATATTACAAAGTCAGATTTCAGGGTCAGATTGACTGCTGTGACATTATTGAGAAAATACAAATTCTTTTGAAATACAGAAATAAAGCAGCTTGAACTAGTTGCTGTTAATGGATTCATTGAACGAAGATGAAAATGACAATATTGTTTTTTTCCCCTTCAACAAAAGATTGTTTTCAGATAGAGCAGGACCTACTAGTAGTTTCTCATTAAAATTCCGGTAAAAAAAAAAAAAAAAAAAAAAGTAATTAATGTGATTTTACTCAGGCTTTATTTTATGGTACTAAACAGATCAGAATTTTACTTTTATTGTTGTCTGTGTGTAAAGATTTACCATAGAACATTAACTCTTAACCTATCTTTGGTTTATTAAAGTCTATACTATAATTATAACAATTCCTACCTAATTTGAGCTACTTTATTTATTACTGCTGAGCTTAAAATGCAAAGTTATGTTGGATGTTCTATCATTTCCATGTTCCTTCCTTATGATGCTGGTGTAGGTTTTGGTGTTGCAAATTTTGGAGACAAAATTGAGAAAGCAGTTCACCCATCAGTGAGTTAGCATCACACCATGTGAAGTTTATCATAATTATTCATTTAATAAAAGGGAATATCACGAGTCTGCTGGCTTTGTATTTACAAGAGTGCAGTAGGCATGATGAGCATGAGCGTAAATACAGCCAATCAGATGAGTGATACTCTGCGGTATTCTAAAATTTAATATGTACTGCTCATGCGTGAATATCGTAGCAATGAGTTTATGGTAGAATGAAGACTTGTATTACCTGGGGGGGATGTAATAACCCATGTGATAGCTTACAGACGCAGATGATATGGAAATATATTGCCTTCAGCCACATCCTGTTTTTTTTTAATGCATTTCCTATGTGGCAACAGGTATTATTATGTTCAGTACATAATAAATATTGTCTGAACCATTAGCTTATGCAAACAATCACTAATTACTTTATGTTTGCAAGCAAGTGATTGCTTTTTATTTCAAGGGAAAAAATGATCAAACCAAAATGAAATTATAAAACCCACTGACTCCCACTGTAGAATTACCTGATTGTCTTTAGATAAGCATAAGTATCTGGTTTCTGACCTATCATAAAACGTTCCTTGTCTCCACAACTGGGCATTGCGAATTGAGGAACAACTATGAATCTGCAATATTTAAAAAAATATTGTAGTCTGTTAAATTGTAATTTTGTTTATAAGTAACAACTTCCAAGCATGATAAGATATAATTATTTAAATAAAAAAATAATACATTTCAGATTCTCATTTCATGCATTTATTTATTTCCACGGATAAAGTTTGCAGTAAAGTAGCTAGTAGCTGAAATGTTGCTTCTTTATCAAATAACCCAATGCATAGTCAATTGTACTTATTTATACTACAGTGAAATATCCTAGTGCACAAGCTTCCCTAATGTAAATATTTTAAATGGTCTATTGGCCTCTAATTAAAACTATCTTTAAAATGTCATTGACTACTTATGAGTATATCTTATTGACTCTGTACATTTCATAGGCAAATTTGGTGGCTATTCCCTTATCCTTATATGCACCAAATAACTACTCAATAACTATTCTTAGATGTCTATTTCATCAAGTGAAAGAAAGGTATACATTTACCAAATAACAGTAGTCATGTGACTACTTACCACTCTATAGCCCGTAGGAATATTTTGCAGCAAACAAACAAGCATAATATCCGTAATCGGATGCACCAGAACTTCTCTCAAGTACAATTGCTCTGCTGGAGATATTTCAATCATTTCCACATTCTGGAGCTGATTTGAAGATGCCTTCAAGGCCTGATCTGAGTATACATCAGGTCTAGCATTTGTTTCCATGATTTGAGGCGGTGATACCTTGTAAATATTTGGTGCCGTTCGAAAGGTTATCCGTAGATCATTGACTTCTCTGCAAGCAGTATATGTAGCAAATAATAATAATAATAATAATAATAATAATAATAATAATAATAATAATAATAATAATAATAATAATAATAATAATAATAATAATAATAATAATAATGATAAATTAAATTTAAATCGAATTGAAAGTTTACAAAAACCAACCACACCCCTCCCTTGGTCCATATATCTACTCCAATTTTTGTCTGTTTGTTACATAGTATTAATTGTCATGGTGATGCATTCAATATACCCTCCCACTTACGTCAATCTATTGTAAATTGAAGGAACAGCTTTGATTTCTTTTTGACGGCAAATAATAATGTCCACCACAACTCTGCTAGCCTGGGATAGAGGGACCTTCTGAACTAAAAGATGCTGCTCACTCATGGGCTCCTCCCCTTCTACTGTGTGCGTTACAGCTGTAAAACCTTTTTTTACTAATGATTCTGCTGGCCAGGGTATGTAGAGTTTTTCAACAACCATGCCATCGTCCTACAAAAACAAAAGATTGAAATGTCAACCCTTCTTTTTTGTTTGTTTTTAAAAATATTTTTTAAAATAAAATAGTGAAATGTTGCTTCTTTATCAAATAACCCAATGCATAGTTCTAGAGCAACATCAATTTGCAACTCTGCAATACTGGACAAAGAATTAGCTCATCTCAAAACAAACATCAACCATTACAGAAGATCAAAAAGTATGAATTCCATCACAGAAAAAGAATCAAAACTTTTGGTTTTACAATACATCAAAGGCATTAGTGAGAAAATTGAGCGAATTTGCTGTCCCCTGAACATCAAAGTAAATTTTCTGACTTCAACAACTCTTAGAAAATTACTTGTACATGTTAAACAAGCAACACCAATGGAGAAAAAGAAAGGAGTTTATACAGCACACCATGCATGGACTGCAATTCAGTGTATGTGGGTTAAACTGGCAGGAATCTAGAAAAAAGATTGAAAGAACATCAATATGCAGTGAAAAGAATGGATGACAAAAATGGCATCTCAGTACATGCATGGAAGAAATCACACACACAGAGTAAACTGGGATGAATCAAGAGTTTTGAAAATGGTACCAAATTACTTCCATAGGAGGCTAACAGAAGCATTAATTATACAGAGAACCAACACCACTTCAAATTTAGAGAAAGGCCTCAAGCTCAACTCCACATGGACTCTGTTCGTACAAGAACTTTAGCATTAATTGACCCATGGCTAAGTGCATTTTTCTCGTTGACAATTTTGTTTATTTTATTTTAAACAGTCATATATACACCTCACCTCACAACTGAAGGAGGCTTATAAGCCGAAACATTTTTTGAATTATATCAAAAATTTTTAATGCTACTAGCTAAGCTAAAAATATTGAATTACCAAAATAAAAGAGATGGAAGGATTACGTTAAAAAAGCAAAATAGGTACATAAGTTTGAGCCAATAGTGTGTGCATGTATGTGTATTTTTTTTTATAAACTGATACAACTAGCTATATGTATAGGTCAAAATTTAAGTCTTGAACAAATCTGAATGCCACACCAATACATATTATAGTATGAACTAGACTTCTTACCTGGTTCTCTTTTGTGTAGCAGAGATACCTGGTACCTGGACGTCCTGCTCTTTGTGGGTTCCAGAGCTGAGCACTATGACCTGAAGGACATTTCTGTACCTGTAAAACAACAAGATCACACACAGTGCGAGTTGACAGACTCCAATTGATGGGTACCTTTACTTGTTCATATATTTGGCAACGTTAGTAGCACCCTCCAAGCAAACCATCAAACAATGTCTGTCTGCCTGATTACTAATTTATTTATTGTTTGTTAGTTAGTTTGTTTATTTACTTATTTATTTATTATTGGTTAGTTTTATTTATCATTTTGTCTGCTTTATTTATTTGTTTGTTTATTCATCCATTCATTTATTTAGCTCACCACAGTGTATCCTGAAGGGACCTTGTCTAATGAACACACAAACAAAATGTCAGTAATAGCATTTTGCTCTGGATAGTCGCGATTTCTTCTCCTTCGAGCACTTTCTTTGAGATGCAAATGACGATGTGGCCTCTTCTGTCCTGCAAGTTGTCTGACTCTCTCGTTCGCCACACTAGGGATGGCACTGGTTGGAGGAAGAGGTACATTACCGCTAAAGGTCGCTTCATGATCCTGGTCCAGTATCATGGTACTTGACATTAGTGGAGGTCCCTTTGGTAAAGTGTCAACAGAGGAGGAACCTACACTAGTGTTGCTTGTGCATGTATAGTTTGCTTTTGGTGGTGGTCCTTCTCGGCAAAGAATATGAATACCATTCACTTCCCTGTAAACATAGAATAAAGCACAAATAATTGGGAAATGGTATTTCAAACTCAAAACAATAAACTGTTCTTCTTCTAGCATTTAAATACCACTTAAGAGAGCACTTGTTCACGAGTAGCTGGTACAAGCAACTCACGCCATTCTTTTGTATGATTGTGGAAGAGATTCTCTTTCATCTACTGGAATTCCAGATATTTCCACAATAAAACTTGATGCATTAGATATGTGAACTTTCTTGACAGCAAGATAATGTTTTTTCAAGGGTTTTTCCCCTTCCACTGTAAATCCAATCATCTGGTAGCCGTTCCTTAATAGTGGTTCATCAGGACTGGGAATGTACATGGCTTCAATCACATGATCTTTATTCTGGATTATTATTTATTTATTTATTTATTAAATGTTATTATTATTATTATTGTTGCTGCTGTTGTTGTTATCAATATTTGTTATTATTTTATTATTGTTGTTGTTATTATTATTATTATTATTATTATTACTATTATTATCATTATTATTATTACTGTTGTTGCTGTTGTTCAATAAATTCAATAACTCTCAGTTGTAAAAATATACTAACTTCACCTGATGTTTTGACTTCTTGCCGAAGTCCTCCTCAGGGGTCAATGAGGTGGAAATCTCTGTGGTGATTTTATAAACTTCGGCAAGAAGTGGTAATGTTGGGCTAAGCTTTGTTATTATATGCCAGTATATTGGTGTATTGGTATTGTTGTTGTGTTACCATAATTAATTTCACATAGAAATGTTGCATTTGTGCAGACAAAATCACCAACAGTTAATAATCTGAATTCTCCCATGCTGAAACTATTGACTTTTTATCATAATTACCTTCTCTCTACTCACCACATTATCCTTTGTGTAGCAGATATATCTGCTTTCAAGTGGTTTGCCTGCTTCATTCTCCCACAACTGGGCTTCACATCCATTTGCACATTGCTGAAGCTAAAACATCACAAACAAACAAAACAGAGAAACAATGATGAAGGGTCAATGTCCGTTGAAGTTCCTGATGCTTGATTGCGGTCAATAAATACTTGGTTCCAATTATGATGATGTAATGTCAACATGGAATTGTATTGTAAAAGGAGTGGTGGAACAATTAATAATTATACAGATAAATGTATGAATGTATATAATAATTGCACCTTAGGATAAAATATATTATAATGTATGATTAATTCACAAACTGGAAAATCCAGTGTAAGAACTGGTTGAGCAGTCACTATGAATGTAGATAATTTTTTTTGTAAAAACTATTACTCAGAGAAGAGGGCTTTGAGATTGGGGACTGATTTTACACTCCTCCCCCTGGATTAAAAAAAAAATCAATGTTAGTGATATCCAGTAACTCCTGTATTATTACTCCTGTACAATATTTTTAGATGAAGAAAATATTTCATAATTTTATATCTGACTTGGAATGCAGTGGCTAACTGTTCCTTATTAGGTGCTGCCGTTAAATTAGCTAGGTTTACTGATAACTCTCAATGAAAATTCTTATCATAATCTAGCTAGCTCAATTACCGCTACATATCCGTAGGGAACATTGTCCAGTGAGCACACGAACTGAATGTCGGTGATGGGGTGCAAGTATCCCCAACCAAATTGAGATGTTTGACCACCACTCATCTTGTAACCTACAGTGTTCTAGGGGAAGATGTTACTAAGCTGCCACTGGTGTAACACCAAGACAAACTTAGTGTGTAGCCCTCTAGATTTCTGCGTTTCTGCGGACGCCTTCTCTAGGGTGCGAACAAGCGTGCGCAGTTATAGACCTTTGTCTACTTTTGTTTACTTTGTCCACCTTTGCCTTATTCTCGGACTCCCGACAGCGGAGGTTAAACCCTGCTCTCGGTTCGTCTTTGTGCTGTGCTATGCTACGAACAGGTTTCGACGACCCTTACGATGTCCTCCAACCCTTCCCTCTCCTGATGTTGCCCCTGCAATGGCTCCACCAAATGTCTCCAGTGCCCCTGTAGCGCAGTGGCAAGGATTGCTCTAGGTATCTACCTGGGGGACCTGGGGACTTGCAGGAACACTCTTCCAAGGGAATCTCCTGCTCCTCCTGAAGCTGGTGGTTCTCTTCCCCCTCTATCTCCTCTTCCACCCACATCCCTCCCCTCATTAGCCAACCCCCTCCCTCCCCATCTCTATCTACATCCCATCCCCCTTTGCCTCTTCCCACCCTCCCTTCCCTATCCACCATCTTGTGCAGCCATGTCCCTACCCTCCACCACGTTCCCAAGGGTGTCAGAGATATTTGGGCTCTCTCTCTCAGCGACTGCCTCTCAGGGGTAACCTCACAATGGGCCTGCCTTTTCATGCTGCCAAAGTGTGTGCTGGCAAGTCCTGCTTCAGGCTCTTGATTGGATGGTGTGAGATTGTCAGGGTGGTGAAGGCCCGTCTTCAGCGCTGGTCTGAAGATGACTTTGGTTCTCTTTGGTCTGAAGCCCTGAAGTGTAGCCATTCCTCCACCCATAAGGATTCCATGGGGTTTTCCTGGTTCTACTCGATCCTCCAACATCAGACGAGCCAAGGCTGCTGTTCAAGTGGTCTTTACAGCAAGACCCAAGCCCTCTCTTCAGAGGGTCTGGCTTCTCCTTCTCCAGCTATCTTGGAGGAAATGCAAGACCAACACCCCCAGGATGATCCACCACCCTTACCTTGTGGTCCCACTCCACCTCCGGCATCAATCTCTGAGCAGGCCATTTAAAAGGAGTGCATTCATTTCCTAATGGTTCAGCTCCAGGACCTTCCAGCCTCCGTCTGAGTCACCTTCGTGAGGCCGTCGACTGTCCTTCATCCAACCATGCCGCCTTGTTTCTAACCTCTCTTTCAAGGTTATCTATTTCCTCTGTTTCAGTCAGACTTTATCTACTGTTCTCCCCCTGCTATGTAGTTATGCCCTCTGCCTTGCCGTAAAAAATCTGGAGGCCATCACCCTATAACTGTAGGTGAAGCTCTCCGTCGACTAACATCGAAATGCCTCTCCACTGCTGTTCGCCACATTTCCTTCTCCACCTTGACTCCTCTACACCTCGGGGTTGGCATAAAAGGAGGGTGTGAAGTTATTGTGCATGCTACCTCACAGTTACTATCGTCTGACCTCCCTGCTGATCAATGCTGGACTCTTCTTCTGGATTTCTGGAACGCTTTCAACATTATCAACCATGAGGCTATGTTCCATGAAATTTGACTGCGTGTTCCGTCTATCACTGCCTGGTTGGAGTCATGCTATGCCTGTCATCCTCTCCCTTTCTTTGGCGATGAGTCCCTCACCAGTTGCCGTGGGGTGCAGCAGGGAGATCCCTTAGGCCCTCTTGGATTTGCTGTCAATCTCCGTTCCCTCGTAGAGAGGATCAAGACCAGCATTCCCAACCTGAATCTTAATGTCTGGTATCTTGACGTGGCACCCTAATTGGGTCTCCTGATAATCTTGCTGCTGTGCTTCACATCATAGAGAGCTTGGGACCCTCTCAGATTACACCTCAACCGCAGCAAATCCCTCCTTTACATCCCAGAATCTCAGGATGCCTAATCCTCTCCACTGCCTCCTGAAATCCCCGTCACTACCATTTGTTCATACCCTAAACATCATCGGTGGCCCCCTTTCAGAATGGTCCTGGGGGTGCCAGCCCCTCCTCCTGAGGATACTTGGCCAACCCCTGCTCTGCTTGCTACCCCACACATTGAAGCCTCTGTATACTGCAGGCTGCAAGAAATTATTTGCTCACGTGATTAAGACGTGATGCTAGGGAGCATTACCCACAAAAGCTGGTATCTACGAGGAGCTGAAAGCTTCATGTTACCTCAACAATAAGCCAGAAATTAAAAAAAGTAGCACAATGAAAGGTCCTATATCTTCGTTAAGAGTAGTACATATCTAAATCAATGGTTAATTGCCAAAATCAGAGCATGACAGACAGACAAACAGACAGGATGACTACTATAACCCTCGTGCATGCACGCTGAGGGTTAATAATAATAATAATAATAATAATAATATAATAATCATAATAATAATAAAATAATAATATAATAATAATATAATGATAATAGATAACTTTATTTATTGAGTTTAAAAATTTAATTGGCAAATATCATGATTAAAGTGATTGCAAAATGATAGTCCCAAGATTGTTAGGTGATTCAGTATAATCACGGATTATTATTTTTTCTTTTTGGCTACAATGTAAAATGTAATAACTAATGTCAATATTCTTTGATATTGCTTGAACTGATTTACCTGAAACATCTTGTTCCACTGATAGGAAACAAATAATAATATTGTTAATACTCCTGCAATAATGAGATAGAAAACAGAAAATAAATATCTGATGCTACATATAAGGAATGAATACATTTAAAAAAACAGAATGCAAAATAAGTAGAAAGTAATTAGCTCCACCCCATGACTTCTCTTGCTTGACTCCACAAACTAGAAGGAGGACATAGCATTTGCTTATTTAATGGCCTTAATATGGACAGCAGAGAAGTCTCTCCTGTCTGTCTGTCAGTCCATCTGTCCGTCCATCCTCCTGCCTGCCTTGTGACCACAAGGATAGTAATCTCACCAGTTTAGTGCAGCGTAGTTGTCAGGAATTGAATTCATGTCACTTGAGTGATAGAGCTTTATGTCCACAATTCCTCTCCGAGCCTGAGAGGTTGGAGTCCTCAGGATAGCTAGTTTCTTCCATTTTAGCGGCTCCTCTCCCTCCACTGTCTGATTGAGTATGGAATATTTTTCATCCAAAATCACAGAGCGTCTGTCAGGACCTCCGAGAATCAACAAATTTTCCAATAGTCTCTTGTCAGCCTGCATGAAACAAACAACAAAAGCAATAACAAAAATACAAATAGAAGACAATGAACAAAAGCTGCTGTCATCATTATTATTATTTTTGTTATAGTAAATACATTGAAGTAGAAACAGGATAGGATTGCTTGATGAAAGTTTTATTTCATTACTGTAAGCATGCTTATAGTAGCTAATTAACTGAAGTAACGTGTCGTTGTGTGGGATGAAATCTTCCAGAGGAAGCCATTCTGGTTCGCCTCAGAGAATGAAGTCAGTTCTAGATTTGCCCAGCTAAAAAAAAAAAAAAATTAATATCATTTTTTAGTGATGGGTTTTGTATTTGAAAGAATATCACAGCGATATTAGAGCATAAAAAATCCCATGCACAGGGACATGCAATTGCTATTCATCTGAGTTGAATCCCCAAGCTCAGAATATTAAGAGATTAAGTAGTAATAGTTCCACTGACTTGGAATCTAATAATAGTTAGATTTGACTTAAAAAGCAGCTGATTAAGAAAACTACACAAATGAGTCAGTCAACAATTTATATCCTATTAAAATGAGTGGTTCAGCAGTTATGAGGTGTGAGTGAGAGTGCATTTGTAGGCCTGCCAAGGTGGTATAGTAAAGATGTTTTTAAACTGATATTTTGCTATACAACTCTATACCAGTGGTGTGTTGTTCAATAGTGCTGAAGCAGGAGTGATGGAAGGGGCACCATGTATCACAAGCCAATTTACTCTCATTAAAACCACTTAAGGAAAATTTATATTTTCATAGTAACTAAGCTAAATAAAAGCTTTCCAATACAATTAATCCTTAATCTGAATAATGCGTGCTCCCCTGTGCCAATACAATAAATCAGGGGGGCCTGTGCCCACCATGCACCCCCACTTCCATCACCCCTGACAAGTTCGCTTAGCAAATGAATTTTAAATTCACATGACATCAATAGGGTAATCAGTCACATATACATATAACGTTTAAAAATACATTGTAGTGTGCTCTCTGCACTATTTAAAGGTGCATTAATTCAACGTTTAAAGATTACCTGCTTTTTTCTGGTGTAGCACAGGTACCTCGTTTTGGGCAGTCCTCCGGTTAGTGAGAACCAAAGCTGAGCACTGTGACCTGAATCACACGTCTCAATCTGCATGATAGAATTAAACGGCAACAGTTTCTCATGTAGCATCGTAATTTTATGTCAATGTGGCAGTTTAATTTGTAGACAATGCTGTATCTATTAGAACTCTGGTATATACAATACAGCATTTTAAAAAGGAGCCTACTTTGTGAAGGTGGCAGGCTCTAGCTATAAAATAGCTAAAAATAAAATACTATTTTTCTATGGCACCTATCACATTACTTCAACTATAAATTACATTTCTTACTGTTTATCCGATATTCTATGTTGGCTATACTGGTGGTTACCATAGTAATTAAGTTGTGAGTACTGAGTAAAATTGTGACATGCCGTGAAATAGAACCACATGTCACCAAATGAAGTATAATTTATTAAGTTAAAGTGACACGCTTCTTGCAGTGATATTATCATTCATTGGTTACAGTGCTAAAATATTAATAGCTCATTCTATACACTGTTTGAGTAGTATCAACGACGGACTGAGTACTTATTGATATCAATAGAACAGCATAATGTAATTCTTTAAGTTCTAGTGGCACAGTGGGGTCAGTGAGAGTCATGAAATATTTCGTTTATTGTTGTCAATATAATATATTCATAGGTGGTTCAAATTATCAGTTATAATACATTGGTGGAAACAAAAGTAGCATTGAAATTTGAGCTAGAGATACCAGATCGATGAACAAAAATCTTCTCAGTGTCTTCAAAAGCTTGACATGGTTGAAATAAGGGAATTTCCAGCTAGCTGCATTCTATGGGAAGGCAGGGTGATTAGCCTGGATTAGAGAAAGACATGCCATACACAGCAGAGAAGTCACAAGGAAAGTTGTATTCATTTAGAAAAGAAGAATATAATACACACTAAAAGCTTACAGCAGTATAATCTTTCGGCACATTGTCCAGTGAACCTACAATTTCTATGTTAGTAATAGGTACATTCAATTCCTCACTGCTCTGTTGTTCAAAATCTGGCCATTTAATTGAGAGTCGTAGACGCTGAACAATGCTACTTTTCCTTCTGGTGCCGGACGGTACTGGACTTCGTGCTTCAGCGAGTGATATCACATGTTTCTCAAAAGACTGTTGAGACTGAACACAGGGAATTAAATATATACCAATTCGTAAATTGTTAACTTTTCTGCAAAAACAACAACAACAACAAGGTTAGAATTTAAGATTACTGACCCATTTCTATAGTTCTTGACATCTTATAAATTCATTTATCTTCTTCTATTCTTAAAATCATGTTATTAACCCAGGGTTGCTTTAGTAAGCACTCTATCCATTCTAATTGTCCCTACAATTAAATACAAATTTCATATAATTGAAAGAAACATTCCACATAGATTATGAGGTTAACAGGAAAAGCAGTGTACTGTGTAGCTCAAAATCAGACATGATGATACTTGATAGAAACTTTCTCACCTATCTAGTTTGTATGAAGGGTCAGAACTTGATAATATTATGGTGATACTTTGGAAGTCTAGACTGAAATATCTTGAAGTAATACTAGCATAAGTGGTGGAGCCGCCCACAAGGAAGAATGAGTTAATTATTAAGTGTTCAAGTTATTGTTTTATTTACTATTTATTTTTGTTGCATGGCAGTTGGCAGGCACTGATGTAATCTACGCCACTAATTAGTGGTTCACACCTAGCCAGCAGACTTACTCACGACATGCACATAACTGAAAGAACATTCTAGAACAGTCTTGCACACACATGATTGCCTACTAGACACAGACATGAACATTCCTTCTATGTGGGTGGTTGGCTATAAATTCACACATAGTCCAACCTTCTTTTCAGTTAGTCTTTTGTTGTGTCATACCCTGCACGTTACTTTGTACCTTTGGCTACTTCAATATTATTATATGTAACTTCTTAACGACTTTGGGTTTAGTTAGGGGTAGGGTAGTTGATAAGCTGAAGGGATAACAGTGAGAAGAAGACACCTAGCAACTCCATAAACTGAATCTGGTGGCAGCGTATCTGCTGGGACTGGGATGTCACCTAGGCTACGGCTACAAACTTGGGTTCAACTATCTTGATCTTCAACCCACCGAACCCGCCCCCCCCCCCCCCCCCCTCCCCCCCCCCCCCCCGACCCCTCCCACCCTACCACCACAACCC
>WLWI01001608.1_pt1 | contig 19522 bp, 20 predicted proteins | sample 6701501 | NCBI WGS metagenome assembly WLWI01 (sample SAMN12718690, study PRJNA515312) | sponge metagenome | isolation source: marine sponge | host: Mycale hentscheli | place: New Zealand: South Island, Marlborough, Capsize Point | collected 2014-11-01
GTGCCGTTTCGATATAGGTAACTTTCTCGGCTTCACTCAGTCCCATGGGCGATTCTCCTGGTTGGGGGAACCCAAGATAACCCAACCGCCCCTATGGAACGACTTTTTTATTGGAAACGCCTTACCCGGAATGGCTGCGCGGCTATATCGGCGCCCGCTTTCCCCAGGTTGAATGTATCCAGGGCCGACTCGGCGGGGCCCACGGACCGGCCGATGGCCCAATTGAGGCGGCGTACCAGTGGGCGGATCTTTTCGTCTATAATTCTGGGCCCATCCTAAATTACGGCCATGAACTGATCCCTGGCGTGGCGCCGAGGATGGAGGGCTGGCGGGGGTTTGCGTGGGGGCCTACCATGGACCCCATTGCCAAGCTTTTTTACGCCAAAGCGCAGGGGATACCTTGCGGGATTTTTGGCCAGAGTTTTATCCACTTTGCCCCGCCGGCCGATGTGGTGCTGCCCACCTTATTGTCGCAGATCGACTTTGTGTATACCCGCGAGACGGATTCGCTGGGTTATTTGCGGCAGCTGGGTGTCGAGGCGGCGGAAATGGATTTTGCCCCGGACGCGGCCTGGGGGTTTGATTTGCGCGACGACGAGGGGGTGTTGCCGTGGCTCGAAAAATACGGTCTGGAGGAGGGCCAATTCCTGGCCGCCACCACGCGCAATGCGCCGGCGGGGGTCAGTGCGGCGACCGATCGAGAGCGACAGATCGATTTTTTTAGACAGGTAATACCGGTCTGGGTCAAAGAGACGGGGTTGAAAGTCGTGCTGGTGCCCGAGACCGTGCAGAGTATCCAACTCAACCGGGCTTATATCTATGAGCCGTTGCCGACGGTGGTCAAAGAGCATGTGATACTGGATGACACCCTGTGGACGCCGGCCGAGGATTTCTGGACGCCGGACCAGGCGCTTGCGGTATTGAGCCGGGCCCGGGCCTATTTAAACGTAGACCATCACGGTACGCTGCTGGCATTGGCGGCGGGGGTGCCGTGCGTCCACCCTCGGCAAAGACAGGCCGGGCGCAAATCCTGGGTCTTTAGGGACATCGGCTTGGAGGACTGGCTTTTCGAGGTGGGCGGCGACAGTGCCGCGTCTGTAAGTGCGGCGCTGCGGGCCATCCACCGGGACCACCAGGCGGCCCAGGAAAAAGCGCAGCGGGCCACGGCGACAGTGGGCGCGATTCACTCCCAGCGTCTAGAGTATATACGTCAGTTGCTCGGCTTGTAGCCGCGGCCGCGTTTTTACAGCGAATCCTTGTAGCGTTCGACGACCTGGGCGTCGAGATCTTCAACAAAGTCCCGGCCGCGGCCTATTTTGTCGCCTATTTCGCGGCCGAAGGATACCTTGAGTTCCTCGTCTGGCCAGGCCTCGGGTTGCCACAGACCGCTGCGGATAAAGGCCTTGCCGCAGTGGAAATACGCTTCGGTGACGGTGATTTTGAGCAGCAAAATAGCCGCACTGCCCCGGGCTTCGAGGCGGGCGCACAAGTCCGGGTCGGTCACCAGCTCGGCCCGCCCGCTTAGGCGCAGGGTTTCACTGCAGCGGGGGCGCATGAAAATCAGCCCGATCTTACCGGTGGCGAGTACGTTCTGGTAGGAGACCACCAGGCGGTTGCCCTTGCGCTCGGGCATGTACAGGGTATGCTCGTCGGCCTGGTGGACAAAGCCGGGGCGGTCTCCTTTGGGGCTGGCCGTGGGCATGCCTTGGGCGTCGACCGTGGCCAATACCAGAAAAGGCGATTGGGCGATGAAATCGGTGGCTTGCGGGTTGAGATAGGAATAGATCTTGTTGTGGGTCAGTTCCGAGGGCTCGCCGACAAGGGCGCGCAATTCTTCCAGGTTTTTTATCGCCTCCATAATTCCTCTCTTGGTGGTCTTCAAGGGCCCGCTTGGCGAGGCATTCGCCGTTGCGGTACAGGGCTATTCGGGTATCTCGGGGCGAATCCACATATGGCTGAACCAATGCCAGTATTGGCCGTCCAGGGATGGGGCCGTAACGGTGTATAGGGTGCGGCGGTTCCGCAGCGGTGAATCGGCCTTCAGGACCAAGGTGCCCGGATCGGCCGGGTCGGGTTTGAATCCGGCCTGGGGCGTCCCTTGGACGAAGAATTGCAGACCGCGCAAATTCAGCCCATTGCCCAGTGTCAAGCGCAATTCGGGCGGGTTGGTCGGGCCTAGTACCGGGGAGCGCGGTTTTTGCCCGATAAGCGGCAGGGGTTTCATCCCGATTTTCTGGCTGAATCCATCGAGGGTGGCGTATGGCCCGCCCATGGGAAAGCGGGGCAGGGCGAACATATCGCTGCCGCGGTGCACAGCACCTGAGTTTTGCGCGGTGGCCGCTGTGAAACCGGCTCCCTGCAGCGCCTTCTGCATGGCCAGATCGTATTCGCCGTATGGATAGGAAAACAGGCGGGATGACTCACCCAAGTGGCGCGCAATAGCGGCTTGGGCCTGTTCGAGATCGGCGTGGAAACGAGCAAGCCGGCGGTCTGAGTCCAGGTTGAGAAAATGGGTATGCGAGGCCGAATGGTTGCCCATTTCGACGCCTTCGGCGACCAGACTGATCAAGGCCGGCCAATCGAGAAAACCCGGTTTACCGACCTGGTCTGTATTGATGAAGAGGGTTGCCGGATAGTCGTGCTGGCGCAGTAGCGGCATGGCCCCCGTGAGGAAGGACTGGTAGCCGTCGTCTACGGTCAGCACCGCCGTTTTGTCGGGCAAGCCCGCAGGGGTGTGCAGGCCTTCCAGGGCTTGTCCCAGGCTCAAAACGGTGAAGCCGTGTTGTTTGAGAAAGGCCAACTGGGCGGCGAATACATCGATGGAGATATTGGTGGAAGGATAGCGTTGCTCGCCAAAACGGTGGTATGCAAAGATGGTGAAGGTACTCTGGCCGTTGGCATATGGGCCGATGGGGGCGTCCTTAGCCAAGTCGTCGGCTACAGCATGGCTCCCCATCAAAAGCAACAGGGCCACCCCGCAGCCGATAGGAAGACTGGGCATTTGCATCCTGAACAAACCGTCCAGTATCCACTTTGTCACGACATAGTCTCCAGGTTTATCAAGGTTGTGCAAGCCTGCAAAAGAGGCGGTGAAAGAAGGCCGAGGGGTCGATAGATCGCGTCCCGGTGGGGAAGGACGTAATTTAACGACCAGGTGCAAAATTAAAAATATAGAAATAAGCCCCTGCCAGGGGAATTGCCGGCCAGTAAATAGGGCGCGCCACAGCAGGCAAATCGGCCTCGGGCGGGCAACTTCATAGGACCGATATATGAACCAGCGCGAACGCCGCTACGAATGGCTCTACGGCGATGAATTATTCGATCTGATCGAGCAGCGCCCACTGGCTTGGCTGCCGCTGGGTATACTCGAAAAGCACGGGGGGCATTTGCCGTGGGGGCTGGACGGGCTCAAAGCCCACGCCGTTTGCCTGCACCTGGCCGGGGAATTGGGCGGCGTGGTGCTGCCGGCCAGCCATTTGGCCGGTATCCACGGGGATTGCCGCCAGGACGACGAGAGCCGCTTTCGTCAGCGTCATGCGGCGGTCGGCGATTTGCTCTACAGCGAGGCGGGTTTCCGCCGTTTCTTGGCCGAGACCTTCGACGGGCTGGCCAATCTCGGTTTCCAGGTTATCGTCGCCTACAGCGGCCACTATCCCACGGTGCAGACGCAGATTTTGCAGGAAGCCGCCGCGGCGTTTACCCGCCTGGGAGGGGCCCGGGTGATTCCCTTCTGGGAGATACTGGCCTGCGGGGAAGGGGACCACGGCGGCAAGTGGGAAACGTCGATCTATCTGGCCCTCAATCCCGGTGCGGTGCGGTTGCAGGCCATCCGCGACGAGGAGAGCGGTCGGGTTGGCTACTATCGCGGCGAGGATGTAGCCGGCCCGACCTCGGAAGAGTTTGGCCGGGCGGCCCTGGTGCAGGTGCAGGAGTACCTGACCCGGGCGGTGGAGGAGGCCTTGACGCAAGGAAGCGGATAGAGCCGTCTCCCTCAAGCCTGGGGCTGTGGCCAGAAAAAGATAGAGTTGAGGCCGGGCAGTCGTTTGGTTTTTTTGTAGCATGGCCAAACAATCTGATAATAGACCCGACCAAGAGGGTCAAAATACGGCTTCGGCTTCGCCGCGTTTTCCCCGGCCCGGCAAACGTCCGTGGCGGCGGCCCTGGCGTACAGAGCCCATGCGCAGTGAAAAAGACGTGCGCCTGGTGCTGATTCTCCTGGTCGTGTGTTGGATCGTCGCTTTCGGCGCTCTCATCGGCGGGGTTCTGCTGGCCCGGTGATGGGCGTTGAAAGGGCCAAACCCATTCTGGGAATAATCGCCGATGAAACATCATGTATTAGAAGCGCATTTCGACGACGAGACGGCGCACCGGCTGGATGGCCTGCGGCAAAGTCTGTACGAACAGGGCTTGATGGGGCGGGCGCCCTATGGCCAGCCCCATATCTCGTTGGCGTCCTTTGCCGCTGGCGATCTGCCTGGGTGGCAGGGACGGCTCGACGAACTGGCGGAGCGGCCGGCTATTGCAGTCACTCTCTCGTATCTCGGCCTATTCCCGGGGCGGAATGCGGTTCTTTACCTGGGTGTTACGCCCACGGCTGAACTGGGGGATTTGCATGCGGCTGCGCACCGGGTGGTCGCCGCTAATGCAGTGGATTTGCTGGAACTATACGGGCCCGACCGGATTGTTTTTCACGCAACCTTGGGGTCGGTGGGGGACCGAGGTTTGGGCCGGGCCGTCGAGAGCCTGAATACCCTCGAGTTGCCGCTGTCCGGCCGCTTGCAGCGGTTGGCGTTGGTGGAGTATTCGCCGGCCCGTTTGTTGGTCGAGAGTAGTTTGGAGGGGAGTCGCCTATAATCAGATTAAACAAGGGCTGTCAGGTTTTAGGTATGGGCACGACGCCGAAAAGGACGACTCCATTAATGACCAAGTGGGCTATCGTGCCTGGGATGACGCTGCGGGTGCGTTCGTAGAGGAGGACGAAAAGGGTGCCGGTGGCAGTGAACCAAATCAACCTGATTACAAACATAGATCCGTCGAATTGTAAAAGAGTATATGTATGCATAAGCAAAAAAATAAAAATACTGATAGAACAACACACCAATGGTCCCAAACGGCTACGCAAATATGTATGGACTAAACCTCTGACAGTTATTTCTTCAGTCAAAGCTGCTACAAAAGTAAAAATAACGGCTAAGCTTCCGAACTCTATTTTAAATAGGGCCAGACCAATTGCTTTGTAGGTCGTTGCATCAGAAAAAATGTTTAATACGAATTTAAGAATTTGAGACAGTCCAAAAGCAAGCAGAATACCGAATAGAATATTTCGAATAGGGCCGCTTTTATTTAGACCCATCTCTTGGACAAATAGCAAGCCTGACTTTCTCCATAAAAAGAAAATTGTAAATAAAAAGAGGCTGGTATTCCAAGTTAGAATATCTAAACCATCTGGTAGGTGGATATCTAACCTTTTAGCAAATAAAAATAAAAAATAAGAAAAGATAGTATTTAGAATAAAAGCAATAAACCAGATCTTAATTACCGTTTTTGCATTCCAAGAGCACTGCCAGCGTACGCTGTCTAAATTTGTCATTTTTCAGAATTTCAAATAAAAAAGTGGGACACCGCGTCATCGAAAAAAACGAATGGACTAAATTAAAATGAAAATCTAACCATCATCATCGTCTTCGAATTGATCTGCTACCCAATTCACTCCAGATTCTATTGCGGTACCGGCAGCAGTCCCTGCAAGCGAATCTATTACGTATTTGCTAAAAGTTGCGCCACTCCTCATGGCAGCTGTTAAACCATATAGGTCGCCCACCTGCAACGCCGCGCTCTCAACGGCCCCCGACCTATAAGCTACAGAATCGACCGGGGCTGCAGTAGTATCGGGGGGAGTGGGAACTAAATGGTAATCTGGATCGCACGAGGGGTCATAGCGAAGACCCATACCTGCGGCCATAAATGCACCTATGGGATCTTCACAGGTGTACGCTTCGATCATATTTTTCCCCTGACGAACAGGGGGTTTGGCCAATTGTACTGCAAGCATTGGATTTGCTCCTTTAGTGATAGATTGCAGACGCGGTAGCCCGGAGCCAAAGAGCTAAAAATATGCCAGGCCGTAAGAGGAGCTGATTTTGAGCAGCCAAAAAAAGAAAGCTGCCCAGGGCAAGGGGTAACTAAAAGCGAAGTCCTACATAGAACGAGGGGCTTTGAATGGTGCTGTCTACTGGATCCTTTAGGCAGCGGGTTGTAACCCAACCGATACACCGAATCAATGCACTACTTTACAGGTATTGACTGCGGAAGGGGTAAAGGTAGCCCCAGAATAGGGCCGAGGTCAGCATTATTCCCATGTAGAACAGCAGCAAGCGGCGCCCGAAGACGGCACCCAGCATGGTCAGGGTGGAAAATTTAGTCGCCGGTCCGGCGATGAAAAAAGCCAGTGCCGCGCCCGAACCCATGCCAATTTGCATCATCGTATCGACTACAGGTAGGCTGCCCCCGCCGCAGGCGTAGAGCGGGATGCCCAGGGCGACCGCCATAGGTACCGCCCAAAGTGAACCCGGACCCAATAGCGTGAGGACCATATCCTCGCTGAGCAGGTTCTGGGCCAGGGCGGCAATGGCGATGCCCAGGGCGAAGAAGCGGCCGATAAAGGAGAGGTCGCCGAGAAAGCGGCGACCGGCCATTTTCAGGCCGACCGGGCCGGTGCGGGTGCCCTCTACCGTGGCGGCATAGAGTGGGCGGGGGACTCGTTCGAGAGCGGGGGCGTCAAAACGGAGGAGGCCGCGGCGGAGACCCAGATGGGTGGCGTAGGCGGCGACCAGTCCGACGCTGCAGGCGGTAAGGACCCGGGCCAGGGCCATCTCCGGGCCGATGATGCCGGTGGTATAGATGAAGAGGGCGGGGTTCATTAGCGGCGAGGTAACCATAAAGGCCACTAACGGTACCGCCGGTACCCCCAGGGCGATGAGGCTGCCGACGATGGGGATGGCGGCGAAGGTGCACAGCGGCGACAGCAGACCCAGCAGGATGGCGACCAGGACCGAGGCGCGGGTATGGCGTTGCAAGCGCTGGCGGATCCAGGCTTTGGGCAGATAGAGCCAAACTAGGGTACTGATAAAAGCGCCGAACAGGACAAAATACCACAGCTGGGTGAACAGGTCCCAGAAACTGGCCAGGATAAATCCGGTATAGGTCCCCTGGAGATGGGTCTCAAACCAGTGCAATAGTTGCCAGATGCGGTGTGCCAGGTTGTAGTAGATGGTCTCGAACATGAATGGCTGCTAAATGGGAAGATGGAGATTCGTTAGCCACCCGACGGGTGGTTTTTTTGTGCCCTGACGGGGCTGTGTGCCAAGCTTGCTCAGTGCTGAAATTAGCAAAAGCAGTATTGGGAACGGGCTACTCTACTAGCCCTCCAGAGCTCGGCGGGCTGGGACATACCTAGCTCGAATTGGCTGTCGTTGGGCGGCCAATGTCCCGGTATGGACAAGCCGTCGAGTTGGATAAATTGCTTTTGCGGTCGCTAAAGGGGCCTGACCGGGTGTGGCGCAGAAGCCATTTTTGTCGGTTTTGCTGCACTGCGTTTATTGGCATGGTTCGTGCTTGGGTATGCAGTAAAAGAGGCGCTTTGCCAAGGGCTCCAAAAACAGGGGCCAGCAAGGCGGAAAGGGGGCCTGCCCGTATGAATTGCAAATGCCGGCCCTCGGACGCGCTGTTGACCTATGTGCAGGGCGATGCGGTGGTCGAGCGGGCCATTGGGCTGGACGATTCGCCAGCAATCTGGCGGTGGTCGGGCCGGGGGATTGGGTGGCGATTAAGGTGAATATAGTCACCATGCCGGCGGTGGTAAACGGTCGGCGGCTAGTGGCAACTATATCTACCGTCTGGCCGCCGGGGAGGAACGAATCGGCGAGATGCTGCTGCGTTGATGGATTTTGCGGCGGCCGAGGTTGGCGCCCCTTGTGCTTGGGTACCTGAAGAGGTCGAGCAGAATTAGCCTATAGCTCTAGCAAGAGAGGGCGGTCGATGACAACAGCTGTAAAGGAAGCGGGGCAAGCAGGGGCGGCAAATACAGGGGAAGACATAGTGCAATTGGAGGGAGCCGAGGCGAAAATCGTCAATCGCTGGTCGGTGGTCGTTGGTGCACTCGTCGTTCAGATCGTGTTGGGTACGGTATACGCCTTCAGCGTATTCGTGCGGCCCCTCGAAGCCGAATTCGGCTGGAGCCGGGCCACCACCCAATGGGCTTTTTCCATCGCCTTGGCTTCCTTTGCCTTGGCGATGATACCGGCCGGTCGCCTGCAGGACCGGATCGGGCCGCGCAAGGTGGCCAGCATCGGCGGGTTATTGTTGGGCCTGTCGTTTGTCCTGGGGGCGCTGTTGGTAGCGGGCAGCAGGCCCTGGGCGCTGTATTTGACGTACGGAGTATTGGGTGGTGCCGGGATCGGCTTTGCCTATGTCTGTCCTATTGCCGCGGCGGTCAAGTGGTTTCCCGACAAAAAGGGGTTAATCACTGGACTGGCGGTTGCTGGCTTTGGTGCCGGGGCGCTTTTTTTTGCCGGACCGGCGTCTTCTTTGTTGTTGCCGCCGGCCGACGGGCAGAGTCTGGGGTTGTCGCACGTGCTGCTGGTGGGCTTGGGCATTGAGAGCGGGGGCGGTTTTGGCATTGGCTGGAAGGCTTTTTTCGTCCTCCACGGTATAGTCTGTGCCGTCGGGGTGATATTGGGGGCCATGTTATTGCGCAATCCGCCCCCCGGTTGGCAGCCGGCCGGTTGGCAGCCCAAGGCGGCCGCGGGCGTCGATAGGGACCTGAACTGGCGGCAAATGCTCGACACGCCCCTGGCCTGCATGCTTTGGCTCACCTTCATATTCGGGGCAACGTCCGGGTTGATGGCCATTGGCCAGTGGAAGCCCATGATGGGAGGGATCCTCCAGGGGCGGACGTTCGCGCCGGAGTGGATGGGCGGCTTTGGCCGCTTTGTCGAGCCGGTGGGTATCCTGGCCATATTCAACGCCCTGGGCCGCATCTTTTGGGGCAAGATCAGCGATCTGATCGACCGACCGCGGGCGATGATGATGATGTTTCTGGCCCAGGGGATGGCTTTTATGGTATTGGTCAGCGTTGAATCGCACGCCGCCATTTTCCTGGCGTCGGCTTGGGTCGGGCTCAATTTCGGCGGCAATTTCGCCCTCTTCCCCTCGGCCACGGCCGATTATTTTGGCAGCCGCAATCTGGGTATGAATTACGGCTGGATCTTTACCGCCTACGGTGTCGCCGGTTTATTGGGGCCGGTGGTGGGCGGGGTGCTGTACGATATCACCCAGAGTTTTGTGATGGCCTTTGTCTTTGCCGGTATCCTCTGCTTTGTGGCGGCGGCCACATCAGTGGCGGTTTGGGGGCTGGCTAGGGGCCGTTGAAGGGAGAAAGGAGCGTCATGCGCTATTTCCTGATTTTTTTATTGGGATTTGGGCTTGCCGAGGCAGGGGCCCAGGAGCAGGTAGGGGATGCAGAAGTGGTCTGGTACGGCTATTTCAAATTCGATATGGCGCACGACAGCGCCGTTTCGAGCAACGGCAACTATATCCTCTATGTCCGTCCCCAGGGGAAGACCACCTCAACGTTGAATATCACGGCCCGTCAGACCCGCTTGGGAGCCCGTATCCAACGCGGCCAGATGCGCGGCAAGGTCGAAGTTGATTTTTACGGGGTCAGCCCCGAAAACAAAAACGCGCTATTGTTGCGGCAGGCCTACGTGGCAGTGCCGCTGGGGCCGCTGTGGCTGGAGGCGGGGCAGAGTATAGATATAATCGGACCGTTGGTACCCTCGACGCTCAACTATAGCGTTGTCCGGGGGGCGGGCAATGTGGGCTACCGACACCCGCAGGTAAAACTGTATTACCGCGGCGGGACTTTTTTTGCCGGAGGCTCGTTGTCCCGCAATATCAGCGGTGACCTCGACGGCGATACCATTGTTGACGGGTCGGCTTCCGGGGTGCCGGCGGTACAGGGGCGAGTGGCCTGTACAGTGCGATCCGGCGACGCCGAATTGACGGTGGGGGGCTGGAGCCACTACGGACGCTGCAATTGCCCATCCCAGAGCCAGAGCTATTCCAATTGGTCCATCGGCGGCGATGGCCGCTTCGCTTGGCGGGGCCTGGCGCTTTTGGGCGAGTGGTATAGCGGCGCCAATATGGGTCAGTACGGCGGCGCCATCTACAATAGCGACCAACTGGGCGGATTGCACAGCACGGGGGCCTGGGTCAATATGCAGTACCGCCTGGCCTGGCCGTTGCGGCTGTCGGTCGGGGCCGGTGTGGATCGGGTGCGGACGGCCGGTTTGCAGGGGCTGGAGCAGGCCCGCCGGCGCAATGCGGTCTTATTTGCCAATGGCCGCTATCGGATCCTGCCCGGTGTCTGGGCTGGGTTCGAGGTTTCGCAGTGGCGCACCCGCTATGCCAACCCGTCTCCCGGTACCCAGGCTGTGTCGGAGGATTGGCGTTTGCAGTGGTCGCTGAAGGGCGATTTTTGAATTATTGGCGGCCGAGAAAACCTAGTCGTGTGGGAACGAGCGGCTTGGGGAGCGGGTGGCTGCGGCCTAGTCGTCGATAGGTTGAAGGCAGGGCAGCAAGTAGATAATCTGGCGAGGCGGCCATGCCCCACTTGGGACATGGCCGCCTATTTTGTCGGGCTTGAAAAGACCTGCCCCGGGCCAGTCGGGAGATGGCACTTTATTTGCTTTTTATTTTGCGAATCCCGAATGGTCAAAAGTCTGCCCTTAATTGGTTGGCCACTGCAAAGGAGGCGATATGGCAAGTGCACAGCCCACATGCGGCGGCTGTCCAGTCAAAGAGGTTTGCCAGACCGGCGAAGAGGCCGCGGTGCTGCCCATGCAGGGCGGGGTTTTCGGGCGTGCGGCGGTGCTGTGTTTTCTGCTGCCGCTGGTGCTGGCGCTGTTGGGGGCGGCGCTGGGGCGGGGCGAGCCGGTGGGCCAGTTGCTGGGTGGGCTGATCGGATTGGTGCTGGGCGGTTGGGTCGGCAAAATAATAGTACCCAAGTGCACCGCGGGGGAGGAACTATGAGCACGGCGTTGAAAAAAACTGTGGCTACTTTCGCCCGCGGCATCCATCCGCCCCAGGGCAAGGCGCTGTCCCAGGATGCGCCCATCGAAGTGGTACCGACGCCCAAGCAAGTGCAGATTCCGCTTTTGCAGCATGCCGGGGCTGTCTGCGCAATGGCGGTTAAGAACCGCCAGGAAGTAGTCTTGGGGGATGTGGTGGGCCAGGCCGACGCCTGGATATCGGCTCCGGTACACGCCTCCATCGCCGGCAAGGTGGCCAAAGATACCGTGGCGACCCTGCCCAATGGCCGGCATGTGGCGACCATTCCCATCCGCGCCGGCAAAGAGCAGATGGAAGGGATGGATTTGCGGGCGGCCATTTTGGGGGGGAGCTGGCCAACGGCCGGGCTGGAGCAATACGCCCCCGACGATATTGTCGCGGCGGTGCGGCAAGCGGGGCTGGTGGGTATGGGCGGTGCGGCTTTTCCCACCCACGTCAAATTGCAGCCGGCCCCGAAGCTTCCTATTGAGACCTTGTTGGTCAATGGCTGCGAATGCGAGCCCTATCTCAACGCCGATTACCGCCTGATGGTGGAAGCCCCCGAAGCGGTGGTGTCCGGGGCGCTATTGGCGGGGCGGGCAGCGGCGGCGGAGAAAATTGTAGTTGCCATTGAGGACAATAAGCCCGAGGCGATTGCGGCGCTGCGCCGGGCCGCCGCCGGCACCGGCATAGACGTGGCGGTGGTGGAGACCAAATACCCCATGGGCGGCGAGCGCCAGTTGATACCGGCGGTGGTGGGGCGCCTGGTGCCCACTGGCGGCTTGCCCCTGGATGTGGGCGTGGTGGTGATAAACGTGGCTACGGCGGTCGCCGGGGCGGTATTGCGCGGCCGGGCGCTGACCCACCGGGTGGTGACGGTATCGGGGGCGGGGGTGGCGCAGCCGAAAAATCTGCTGGCTCCGGTGGGTATTAGCTACGGCGAGTTGATCGAATTTTGCGGCGGCCTGCTGCCCTGTGCGGCGCGGGTAGTCAGCGGCGGCCCGATGATGGGTTTTGCCGTGGGCGATCTGGGCACGCCCATCACCAAGGGCACCAGCGGCGTCACCGTTTTGAGCCACGCCGAAATAGACCGGGGTCGCGAAGCCGCCTGCGTGCGCTGCGGCCTTTGCGTCGATGTCTGCCCGCTCAATCTGGTGCCGACCAAAATTGCCCACGCCGCCCGCGCCGGGCAGTGGGATACGGCGCGCCGCTACCATGCTCCGGTATGCATGGAATGCGGTTGCTGTGCCTATATCTGTCCGGCGCAGATTCCGCTGGTGCAGCTGATCCGTGCGGCCAAGGCCAGTCTGGCTGGAGTCAATGGAGCTGGTATTAGTGGGACTGGTGTTAGTGAAGCTACAAAAGGAGCGCGGCGATGAGTCAAACCGAGAACGCACCGGTAATCCGGGTTGCTCCGGCGCCGCATTTAATCGCCGGCGGGATGAGTGCGCGCCGCATGATGGTCGATGTGCTGGTGGCCCTGTCGCCGCTGGTGGGCATGGCTCTATACGTCTTTGGCTGGTACGCGCTGTGGATGCTGGCCCTATGTGCGGTCAGTTGCCTGGCGGCGGAGGCGGCCTTTGTCGCCTGGCGCGGCAAAAAGGCGCAATTGGGCGATTTTTCGGCTCTGGTGACGGGGCTTATCCTGGGGCTATCGCTGCCCTGGAGTACGCCCTGGTACGCGGCGGTGGTGGCCTCGGTAGTGGCTATTGGCCTGGGCAAAATCGCCTTTGGCGGCTTGGGACAAAACCTGTTTAACCCGGCCATGGTCGGACGCGCTTTTGTTATGGTATGCTTTCCGGCGGCGCTGGGGGCGGCCGCCTATCGGGCCGAAAACGCCGCTCTAGACGCCGTGGTGCGGGCAACGCCGTTGACGGCGGCCAAGCAATTGGGCCAAAGCACAGAACTGATCCCCTTGCTGGTGGGCACGGTCAATGGGTCGCTGGGAGAGACCAGTGCCCTGGCCTGCCTGCTGGGCGGTGGCTATCTATGCTTTCGGCGGGCGGCTTCCTGGCAGATTCCCGTGGCGGTGATGTTGAGCGCGGCGGTGCTGGGCGGACTCGGCGATTTGCTGGGGGCCCAGAGCGACTGGACAATGCTGCACCACCTGGCCGGCGGGGCGCTGCTATTCGGGGCTTTTTTCATCGCCACCGATCCGGTTAGCAGCCCCCTGACCAAAAAGGGCAAGTGGATCTACGGGGCCGGCATCGGCGCGCTGGTGATGCTATTGCGTCTGTTCAGCGGCTATCCCGAAGGGGTGATGTTCGCGGTGCTGCTGATGAATGCGACGGTGCCGCTTATCAACCGTTGGACTATACCGCGGCCGGTGGGCGGCCCGGTACCGGCTTGACGATTGGGGGACCAGATGAGAGGCGGTTATATCGGGCAGGCCTGGCTGGTTATTCTGCTGTCGCTGTGCTTTGGCGGCTTGCTGGCCGGGATCGAAATCCAATTGGGCGAGCGCATCGCCGAAAATAAACGGGCCGCGACTAGGGCGCAGATTCCGGCGCTGGTGCCGGGGGCAGTACGGGGCGAGGAAGTGGTTGTCGATGGCAGCAGTCTGTACCGCGCTGTTGGGGTCGAGGGACCGGTGGGTTGGGTGCTGCCGGGGCGGGGTGCCGGGTTTGCCGACCAGATCGAAATTCTCATTGGTCTCGACGCCGGGGCTCAGACCATCACCGGGCTCTACGTGCTGGAGCAAAAAGAGACACCGGGATTGGGCAATAAAATAGAGGACGGGGCTTGGCGTCAATTATTCGTTGGGCGTGCCGCCGGGGCTCCATTGACGGTGGTTAGACCGGGGACCCAGGGCGACGGCATCGACGCCATTACCGGGGCGACGATCTCCTCGGAGAGCGTCTGCCAGATCGCCAACGAGACGCTGGCCAGGCTGCGCCCACAACTGGCGGGGAGGATGGATCATGGCCGTTGAATTGCCCGGCGCCGGACAGCGCTTTAGCAGGGGACTAGTGCCGGAAAATCCGATCTACCGCCAGTTGTTGGGGATGTGCCCGACCCTGGCGGTGACCAACGGCATGCAGGCGGCCATGACTATGGCCGGGGCGGTATTATTCGTGTTGTTGTGCGCCAACCTGATTACCAGCGCTATCCGCCATTTGCTCAAGCCGCACTTACGGATCCTGGTATTTACCCTGACCATTGCCACCTTTGTCACGGTGGTCGACCGCTTTTTGGCCGCCTATATGTACGAGATGAGTAAGCAATTGGGGCCGTATGTGCCGCTCATTATTGTCAATTGCCTGATCATCAGCCGCTGCGAGGTCTGCGCCTCCAAGCAGGGGCTGGGGGCGGCGGCGGCCGACGCGCTGGGGCAGGCCGGCGGATTCGCTCTGGGGCTGGCCAGCATTGCCACGGTGCGCGAGATCCTGGGTTCGGGGACTTGGTTCGGGGTGCGGGTGCTGCCCGAACTATGGCCCGATTGGGTGGTAATGGTATTGCCGCCGGGGGCTTTTATCAGTCTGGGATTGTTGCTGGGGCTGGTCAATTGGATAGCGGCGCGCCGGGCGTCGAGGGCTGCTACCCAGGCCCCGGCGACCAAGGCGGCGGGATAGGAGGATGGCTATGGAATATCTAGGCTCGTTGGTGCTGATTGGCATTGGAGCGGCGTTGATCAACAATTTCGTCCTCCACTATTTCTTAGGAATTTGCCCGTTTCTGGGGGTGTCGCGGCGGGTCGATTTGGCCTTTGGCATGGGCTGTGCGGTGACATTCGTCATTTCTGTAGCCGCCTTTCTCAGCTGGGTGTCTACGGCATTCGTGCTGCGCCCGGGGGCGCCTCTGGCAAGCTGGATCTGGGGGCTTGTCAGCCCGGGATCGGGGACGGCCGATTTGAGCGTGCTCAATTATATCGTCTATATATTCGTCATCGCCGCGTCGGTGCAATTCGTCGAAATGTACGTGCGCAAATTCTTTCCAGCTTTGCATCGGTCCTTCGGTATTTTTCTGCCGTTAATCACTACCAATTGCGCCATCCTCTTCGCCTGCCTGGAGATAATGCGCAATGTCTCGGGGGTCGAGGCGGCGCAGATGTGGGGCTTGGGCGAGGCCTTGGTGCTCGCCCTCGGTGGCGGGGTAGGTTTCACCCTTGCCATAGTCCTGATGGCGGGTATCCGCGAAGAGCTGGATTTGTGCGATGTGCCCAAATCTTTAGAAGGGGCCGGCATTACCCTGATTGTCGCCGGGATTCTGGCCCTGGCCTTTCTGGGTTTCACCGGCGTCGACCGCAATTTGGCCGGTCTGTTGCTGCATTGACGAGGAGTCTGCGATGAGTCTGTGGGGAGCGGTACTGCTGGCCGGGGCTGCCATGGCGGTGCTGGCGGTGGTCATGAGCTGGGGGCTGGGGTGGGCCAGCCGCGCCTTTCACGTCGAGGTCGATCCGCGCATTGGGGCGGCCGACGAGTTGCTGCCGGGGGCCAATTGCGGCGGCTGCGGTTATGTCGGTTGCCGCGAGTACGCCGAGGCCGTGGTCGGGGGGGAAATGGTCGATAAATGCACCGTCGGCGGGGCCGGTGTGGTACAATCGCTGGCCGGTTTGATGGGCGTCGATGCGGGGGAGACCTGGCCCTATCGGGCGGTGGTGCACTGCGCCGCCGGCTACCAAGAGCGCTTGGGCCGCAATCCCTACGAGGGCGAGCAGACCTGCGCGGCGGCCAATTTGGTGGGCGGTGTTCAGGGTTGCGTTTACGGCTGTTTGGGGTTGGGCGATTGCGATATCTCTTGCGACTACGACGCCATTGAAATGGTCGACGGTTTGCCGGTGATCGATTACGACAAATGCACCGGCTGCGGCGCCTGCGCCCGCGCCTGCCCGCGCTTTATCATTTCCATGGTGCCCTTCAAAAGCGAGCAGATGATGGTGGTCAGCTGCAACAACAAAGATTTCGGCAAGGACGTCAACGCCGTCTGCACGGTCGGCTGCATTGGCTGCAAAGCCTGCGCCAAGGTCAACGACCTGCTGCAGATTGTCGACAATTTGGCCGCGGTTGACTACGACGAGTACCAGCCGCAAGAGGCCGACTTTGAGCAGGCGCTCGACAAATGCCCGCGCCAGAGTCTGGTCTATGTCGGTCAGCCCAGCGAGCAGGACAAAACCGCCGTGGCCGAGGAGGAACTGCCCGAGCGCATAGAGGCCGATTTCAAGACCACAGTAGACGATACCCAATGGCGCGGTTGAGCGGGTATAAGTGAGGTCAGCAAGTTTACCAACGAGGTCGTATGAAGGCGAAAATATCCAACGAAGACGAGGCGACGCTGAGGCGCTATTACCGCGATATGGCCACTTGCCAGCCACTGGCGCGTCAACGCGAAGGAGAGTTGTCGATCCGCATTCAGCAGGGCGACCAGGGGGCCCGCGACGAGCTTGTGCGGGCCAATCTGCGTTTTGTCGTCGAAATTGCCAAGGGCTATCGGCGCCGTGGGCTTACCTTGGGCGAATTGATCAGTGCCGGCAATCTGGGGATGTTAAAGGCGGCCGAGCGTTTTGACGGCGGGCGGGGGTGCAAATTTATCTCCTACGGCGTCTGGTGGGTGCGACAGGAGATCCTCAACGCCATTGCCAACGAGGGCCGTTCGGTGCGCCTGCCGATGAATCGGATAAACCAGCTCAAGGATATAGGCGTGGTCCGTTCGCGGTTGGAGCGCGGGCGCGAGGATGTGCCCGATTTAGACGAGATTGCCGCCGAGCTCAAAGTGCCGGTTGGCCAACTGCAGGATACGCTGCTTTGCAATGGGGCGGTACATTCCCTCGACGCCGATTTTCAGGGTGATTTGCCGGTGCTGGAGATGTTGGCCGACCAGCACCAGCCGGCTCCCGACGAGGCGGTGGAGGCCGAGGCCGGGGCGCGGAAATTGGGCGCGGCGCTGGCCCAGCTCAGCGAGCGCGAGCGCTATATCGTATGCAGTTATTTCGGCTTGCGGGGCGAGCCGCCCTTGACCCTGGCGACCATTGGCCGCGAATTGGGCGTGACCCGCGAGCGGGTGCGCCAGCTCAAGGAGCGGGCGCTGGCCAAATTGCGCCGGCCGCAGCACGAACTGACGGGGTGACTGGCCGCACTCTTCGAGCGGGTAAAAAAATTACCTAAGTTATTGATTTTATACCCTATAATATATTTTATGGGGTCTCATTGAGACTGTCAAGCCCCGCAAAAATCCCTACTCGGTAAGAGCGGGGAAGGAAGGGGGCATTTCCAGTTTAACGATTCTCGGCTACCCAACCTGCGGAGCAGGTTGGGTAGCCGAGAATGATGTAAAAAGGTACTCTAAGAGGGACAAGAAAGTCATGACCGAGGCCGAATAGGCTTACTCTGATTTCTTTACCGGATTTCCTGCCCCAATTCCGTTGAAAATCGGTCCTCTTTTTCAAGAGGCGATGAGGGAAAAGAAAACGCTCCATTTCTTTACTGGAAACTACGAGATGCCCTTGTCATCCCTCGTCAGCGAGCGGTTCGATCAGCCCTTCGTCGACCATCCGTTGGTAAGATGACTCGACGGATTCGACCAGCTCATCCTGTAAATCGTAGTAGAGCGCCAACTGGAGCACGGCACGCATCACATCCTGCAGCTCTTTGGCGAAGTGCTTTTTGTCTGGGATCCCCCGCCGTGCAACCTTCACGCCTTTTCGCTCGAAATGATTGACTTCCGACGCCACCTCGCCACACTCCTCGGCCAGGCGGGTAACGATCATGAACGGATTATTGCCATCCGGGAACCTGCGGTTCAGCCCCTCAACATTCTTGTAGAGTTTATCAATCATCGTCGATTCTCGTTGGTAGAGTAGGAGTATCTCAGGTCTATTGAGTTAAATGCCAGGTAGGCAATTCCTTACAGTATAAAATTACACGGTTTTGGATCTTGTTGGCGAATTCGCTCCAAGAAATTATACTTTAGCCTCCCATCCTCTCTCCTAAGGTGTTAGGAGGTTGTTTCTATGTCACTTAAGCCCCAATCCATTGAGCCGATCCCGGATGAGACCTGCCGTATTGCCCAAGCGGCCTTTCCCAAGGGCAATCCCTATATGACTATGCGCGATGAGCTGGGCGTCTTCTTTGACGATGCCCAATTTGCCGCCCTCTTCTCGCCCCGTGGCCAATCGGCCCTGTCGCCGTGGCGCTTGGGACTGATAACGGTGATGCAGTATGCCGAAAACCTGACCGACCGCCAGGCCGCCGATGCGGTGCGCAGCCGGCTGGACTGGAAGTATGCGCTGGGGTTGGCGCTGACCGATCCTGGTTTTGATTTTTCGGTCCTGAGCGAGTTTCGCACCCGCCTGATCGTGGGTAGCGCGGAGCATATCTTGCTCGAAACCATGTTGACCTGCTTCCAGGAGCGGGCCTTGCTCAAAGCCGGTGGGAAACAGCGGACCGATGCGACTCATGTGCTTGCCGCCATTCGCACTCTCACCCGGCTGGAGTTAATCGCCGAAACGATGACCCATACCTTAAATATATTAGCCACCGTCTCGCCCGACTGGCTCCAGGGCTGGGTGCCGGCGGTGTGGCATGAGCGCTACGATAAACGAATCGACGAATATCGTCTGCCCCAAGCAGAGAAAAAACGCCTCGCCCTAGCCCAACAGATCGGGCTGGATGGCCATCAGGTATTGACGGCTATCGCCCGCCCCGATGCGCCCGACTGCCTGCGTTTGTTGCCTGCCATCGAGACGATGCGGAGGATCTGGCTCCAACACTTCTATATCGATGCCGAAAGCCGCCTGACGTGGCGCCAATCGGGCAATCTGCCGCCCCCGGCGAGGATGATTTCTTCCCCCCATGACCCCGAAGCCCGATATGCGACCAAACGCCATACCACCCGGTGGGTCGGCTATAAAGTGCATCTGACCGAAACCTGTGACGAGGAACAGCCCCACCTCATTACAAGTGTGCAAACCACGGTAGCCACAGAGACAGATAACCGGATCGTCAAGTCGCTCTACAAAGAATTAGATCGCACCCAGCGGCTGCCCCGGGAGCACCTGATCGACATGGGCTATGCCTCCACCGACTTGCTGCTCCATAGCCGGAAGGAATATGGGATCGAGCAAGTGTGTCCTATGCGGCCGGATAACACCTGGCAGGCCAACACGGAGGGGGCCTTTGATATTTCCGCCTTTACCATCGACTGGGGCCAGCAAGTCGTGACCTGTCCCCAGGGCAAACAAAGTGTCTATTGGAAATCCAGCTCCCGCGATAACTTGCCCAAGTTTTTGGTCAAATTCGATTCGGCCGATTGTCACGTATGCCCCCAGAAAACCCACTGCACGAGAAGTCGCTGTAAAGCCCTAGAATTGTTGGACACAAATTTAGCGGTCATCCAGCCGCTTGGGCGTACTGGATTGGGCGTTTTTCCTGACGCACTTGCGCCGGGGTTTTATAGCGGTGGCGTTGCAAGATCCACT